>Ga0302285_10001758_pt1 | contig 12093 bp, 20 predicted proteins | sample III_Fen_E2_2_FD_200455 | JGI IMG/M metagenome (GOLD analysis project Ga0302285, IMG submission 200455) | Peat permafrost microbial communities from Stordalen Mire near Abisko, Sweden - III_Fen_E2_2 | ecosystem: Environmental > Terrestrial > Soil > Wetlands > Permafrost | place: Sweden: Abisko...
GTCTTTTCTCTTAGTTTTACGCCAACTCATTGTTGACCAATAAGCATCTTTAAATTCTTTAAGGTTATGAATCATTGCTTAGTTTCCCTCTTTCACCACATTTTTGAATTGCAATTATCTGTGTTTATGCTCTTCTATTAGCAAGTCAATTTGTTCAGGTGTTAAGTTTCTATCTTCGTATTCAGCAAGTCTATACGCTAAATTAACAATCACGTCGGTACTTGTACTTACACAATCTTTTTTATCAGACCATTTGATTTTTGAATAACTAACCATTACTGATCCGTGTGAATTTCTTTTTGTTAATCTTTCCATAATTCAATCTCCTAACGAACAACATATTCAAAAATGGTTCGTGATTTATAAAGTTACTCGACCATTTTCATCTGCTCTTGCTATTATTTTTTGACACCTTTTACAAGTAACTTCTTCTTCATTTCCAATGCTTGTTACATCATCGTCAACCCACTTGCCATTGCAAACACTTATTTTATAGTCCTTGGCTATTATTCCACAATGTATTAATTTGTTTCTTTTTATTAGGATAACTTTCATATTTATTCCCCTTTCTTAATATGAACAATTTGTTCACGTTGCCTGTTTTTGAATTATTCGTAATGTAACATACATTCGGGTGCGATTATATACTTGGGATAACCCCACATATCTTCGCTTATTCCTAACTCCACTCTATAAGTCGGAAACTCATTTTTGTATGTCAACTGCCATGGTTTAAGCACTTTGCACTTCCATTGGTTTACTCCGTTATCAAATATAAGATTATCTCCTACATTGTATTTATACTCCAATCTTTCAAACCTCCTCACACATATCTTTAATAATTGCCATTAGCATAGTTAAGCACTTGTGAAGGTTTAATATTTGCGACCTTTCACCATGAGAAGATACTCCTATTTGGAATGATTTTATTTTAACGGAAACACCTTCAAATGTTGATATATCGTGTGTTAGAGTGCCTGTTGTTTCTGTACTTCTATAGGTATCTGTTATAAAATCTGCTCTTGTTAAGCCATATTTTTCAAATTGAGAATACATTTATTTTTACCCTCCCATGTTGTGCATATTTTTTTCATATTGTTCCAATAAAACTCGCATTCTATTGACTTTATTCAAACTCAAATGTCCATTTATTTTCCTTAATGAACTCATTAAATTTCTCATAAAACTCGCTTATATCTACAGGATTCTTGCCCTGAACACAAACTGATCCGTTAATCCATATGTTGTTCCATATAGGAACAATCCAAAACCTCTCGCTACCTATATCCTTATAAGCTATCCTCATTGTCTTACCCTTGAAGCTCTTTCCTACGTGCTGTTTTAGAACACCCTCTAAGTCTGCCTTGTCTAACTTTCCGATGCCTCTTACAGTCTCCCAACCGTCTATATCAGCTTTATGGAAGTTAACTAACTCTACTTTCCTTCGTTTAAAATCCATTATCTTATTCTCCTATATGTACTATATTTTTAAATATTTCTCTAGCCACATCTTGCTGCATTCATTAATATCAAATGGATAATAACCCTTTCTGTTAACCACATTTATGATTGTATTTGTCAGCCTATCAAAATCAATTAATAAATTGCCATATTCATATGTAATTACAAAGAGATATCTCTTTTTTTCTTTGCCTAAGATAACGTTCCTTAATAGTTTCTTTGTGCAAGTTTCTTCTGTATCAAATCTATTACCGAAAACATTTCTGCAATAGGACAAATGTACCTTTTGGAAAATAGAGAACGTCTTCCTATCAACTGACAGCATTAACTTCTTTTGCTTCCATGTTAAAGGAGAAAACAAAATCTTTAATTCATTCAACATTTAATAACCACCTTTCGTTTTTAATTATTTATCAACCTGTTATTAGAATAACACATTGCTCTTTGTTTGTCAATATTCTTAATTATATGTCTTAAACCCATAGCAACGAAGGCAGAAGTAAAATATCTGCCTTTCTTTAGCACAACATGATACGAACATTTATGTTGTTTATAAGGTGTATAATTTCTTCCCCTGTCCACAACATCTCTATGTAGTCTATTGTCTTCGCTCTGATTACAACAGGCTCTCCATCGTCATCGCTCTGTATTAAATATTTCCCCTCGTGTTTTTCTACAGAACAACAATTTATTTCAACCGCAGGAAATTTTAAATCTTCCCCACTAATATCAACCACTAAATCTTGTCCTTCAAACACCTGTAATTTTCTTAAATTTTCCATCTCCGACATAACCCCCTGTATATTTATGATGTATATATTTTTGCTTCTTGAAACTCTCTTTGTAGCTATATTATCATGTCCCTCTCATTTATGCAAACACACGTTCGTATATTCTAAGAGAAAATATTTTTAATTTTTACACCGATATTTTTATTCTAACACAGTGTGCCAATTTTGTCATACAACTGGTGGCTGTATTTTTGCGAATTTCATAATATTTTATTTTTTATTTTTGTCAAAATATTACTGTGGAAATTATTAATTTTTTCCATTATAATAAGAGTCTAAAATTGAAACTAGAAAGGATATTAAACTATGTTTTTTACGCTTAAATTGAAGCAATATAGGAAGCTTAAAGGCTTAACACAGGATGAATTAGCTGCAAAATCAGGTTTATCACAACAATATATCGCAGAAATAGAAAAAAATGAAAGAAGCAAAAGCCCAACATTGGATACTATTGCAAAATTATCGTTGGCTTTAGAAGTGTGTCCCTATGTTCTTGTAGATTATGACAAGGATAAATATTGCAAAATTTGTGTTTCTTCTTGCACCAAAATATTATTAATTATTTGTTTGTTGTTACATGAGATACCGATGGGTTTCCTCCCCATCGGCTAATCTCTTTTTTAATCTTCTTGAGTTATTTCATCTTTATATGCAAGGTATGTGCTATATGTGTTTAGTTTTTCTTTTCTTTCCTCAAGGAAATTTACTACGTCAATATGTTCAAGCTCTCTTCCAATTTCCTTAGAGTAATCTTTAAGTCTGTTTATTACACCTGACAGATACAAACTTGTAGGAGTAATGAACGACATATCTAAATATCGTTCGTCCTTCAAACACTTAATCATTTTAAATTGAATGTTTTTGCCTCGCAAGTATGGTATATCATCGGGATTCTTCTGTGCAGTTGGTCTTATAAAATATTCTGATTCAATTAAATCATAAGTTGGGATTCCTTTATTTGTATCAAATGTTCCATTGCTTTTCTGATATTCCTTATCAGTTTTAGCAATAAATAAAGTATTAGATAATCTTCTTGGTATATTGACAATCAATTCTTGCCCTTCACGCACAACCTTAATGGTGGATTTGTCAGTATCGATATCATCATTTTTTAATTGTTCCAACTCGATGCAATCTTTTCCTTTGATTCCTTCAAAGGTTAACAATAGTATTGCTTGATCTTGTCTATTCGCAATCTTTTCTTCAACCATATCATATATATCTTCTTTAGAAATTATTTTTCTATTTTTTTTAGTCTTGTTCACTATTTCTAATAAATCATCATATCCAACGCTATCGGCTATGTTGATATTGGTTTTTAAATATCCTTGTTCTATCGCAAGATCAAGATATTTACGAATAATACTTAAATATACGTTTAGAGTTGATATAGATGAAGACGAAAACATTGCTAACATATCCAATATCTCATTTCTGTTAAAGGCATATAAGTCTTTGCCATCTTTCCATTTCAATTCATAGTCGCTAAATTTTTTCATGATATTTGTATTTGAAGTAACAGTATCTTTTTTAGCGTCGCTTATTAGACTTAAATACCATTCTTTTAATTTGCCACTTATAGCTACATCACTATATTTTGAGTTACGAACATTTTCTTTTGCTTCAATTTCAAAATTAGAATTTTTCTCCATCCTCATTCACCTCCTCAACATCAACGAAACTCGTAAATAGTTTATAGATAGAATTAATCTGTCTTTTGGATATGTTTTCAGTAGACATTCCCATGCCTTTCCAAATATCGCTATTTTTATTAAAGTCAATTTTAGATAGTGCAGTTGCTAGTTCTTCATGCCATTTCCTTTCTCCGAACAACTTACCTGCCATAGCTACATATCCATAAAATGCGTTATTACTTGTTATAAACGATTCTAATCTTGATTTAGATATATTCTCAAATTCATCTTTGTAAATTGATAACAATTCATTAAAGAATTCTGTCAAATATTCTTTAATCTGTCTTGTGTTTCGTATGTCTTTTTTATCTAATTTAAAATTATCATCTACTGATTTAATTAATGTTTCATACGTGCAATATTTGTATAACAATCTAACTGATTCTAAATCTTGTGCTAAATGTCCTTTAATAAAATTAGTTGTTGGAGTTCCCTCAGAATCCAAATCATTTATAAGTTTTGAAGCCACGTTATCAGTATCAAAATAACTTAGCAGTTCTTTGTTAATCTCATTTTTCTTGCTCTCCTGAAGAATATATCTTCTTGCTGCATGAACATCTAAATGAAATATATTTGCTTGCATGTACTGTTCTAAATTTGGGTTGATTCTAAGAGCTTCTGCACAAGCTGAAATTCTGTGATATCCGTCGATTAAATTAATTTCACTATTATCATCAACTTCGATTATTAACCTCTGTTTCTCTTCGTCATATGCGAACTTTTCAAATCCATTTGCAAGAATATTGTATGATATAACTGTTGGAAAATAGCTACCCCCAATCATGTTATCCCTTATTTCTTTTACAGATTTTTTATAAACCTTTATACGTTCTTTTACTCCTGTTAACGTTACTCTTTTCTCTGTCTCTCTTTGAGTTTCCTTATTATAAACAACTAATGAATCATTCTGTAATTGAACGAGTTCTTGAATTGATATTTTACTAACTGACCACATATTATTGGTTACTTGAATACAGTTATCAAATATTATTGTATTTGGTCTTTCTTCGGATATATCAATCCCCACCATATTCTCATATCTTTCAATCTCGATGGAAGTGAAGAAGTTTACAGGATTTATTTTATCACCACCCTGAAACCACTCATATAATGCTTTGGCAAGATAGTAGACCTCGTAATCTTGCAACAATGCAAGATCAAGCTGATTATTAAATATTCCTGACACTTTGATTGGTCTGACCGCTTTTTTTAATTTTAAGGCAATATCTTCAACCTCATCGATATAATCTTCGTTCGTAGTATAGTCATCAAATAGCAAATCATTCAACTTATCTCTTGAATCTTGCTTCAACATATAAAACCCCTCCATATTTAACTATATTATTAATAATTATAATGCTTTTTCTACATTGTGTCAATATAATACAATGTAATTCGATTATAATTAATAATATGTACATGGAGGGGATGAGCTTTTTACATGTTAATTTTATGTTTAGTTCAGTTTAATCTTCGGTACAGAGTCAGACTCAATCATTGCGAATAGTTCCATTTTTTTATTTCTTACATTCTTTACTTCCTTATATTTGTCGTGCTGCTTGATCTGTTTCAAAATCCTTGAATATTCATTCTCGTTTAGGTTATATTCTCTCTGAATGTGATAATGTTTGCTTATCTTAGGATTTCCTCTTAAATTTTTATGATGTAATACTAATTTATTGTCAACCTCATTGATGTACCATTCATCAATATAATTGCTATAAACATATAGGTTGTCGTTAATCCACTTAGCTCTTAATCCTAAACTCAATGCCTTATTCAATATCTTATCTTTATCCATATTTACTCACTCCTCTTTTTTTTTTATTTGGTTTATTAGGTGTTAACCAATGCTAACACCTAATTGAATCATTATTCCTTTTAATACTTCCATCATTTTAGCTTTATCTAGTGTTATTCCTGTAAAATTTATTAGCTGAGTTTTATCTATTGTCGTAATTTGCTCGCATAATACAACACTATCCACAGACAAGCCTACATTTTTATCTAAAAATACATGTGTAGGTAAACTTCTCTTATTAGTTTTACTTGATATTGGTAAGATCAAAACGCATGGAGAGTGACGACTTGCCATGTCATTTTGAAATACTAGCACAGGTCTTGTACTTTTCTGTACCGAACCTTCACCATTTAATTTTGCGTACCATATCTGCCCTTTTCTTAATTCTGTTTCATTTACAGCACTATTGGAAGGGAAGCTGGTAACTGTTTTTGCTAACATATTACTCACTCCTTTTTAATTGTTTTTTACGCTCCCTTGAAATATCTGCTTCTATCCTATTGTCTTGTCCCCTAAAAATTCAGTTTAACTCGATTTGCTGTTGTCTTTCTTGTTTCGTCCGATACTCCAATATATCGAATTGTTGTTGATAAGCTACAATGCCCTAAATAGTCTTTTATTTCTCTTATATCTGCTCCTGCTTCATGTTTTAATGTTGCACATGTGTGGCGTAGTATATGAGGTGAAACCTTGTCGGCATCTAACCCTGCTTTCTCAGCGTAATCCTTGAGCATCTTAAATACTCTTGATTTACTTAAATGATCACTTTGCTGACTTGGAAACAAGTATATGGATTCCATATTGTGTGCTGTTAAGAACTCATTCCTCCATGCAAGATAACCTTCTAATGCTTCAATGCACATTTCTGACATAAATATCTTTCTTTCTTTATCGCCTTTACCTTCAATTATAACATATTGGTTGTTTTTAATTTGATCTAACCTTAGTCCTGTTAATTCAAACTCTCGTGTGCCTAACTCGATGTAAAGTAGGAATAAAACTAAATCTCTTTCTTTATGTCTATTATCGCCATTTTTAATTGTTGATAGTAATAATTCAACCTCATCTTTTGTTAAAGGCTCTCTAACCTTTTCACTCTGCTTAACCTTGTCTACTTCGTTAAGTATGTTTGCAGCTACTATCTTTTTCTGTTTTAGGAAGTCAAAGAAGGTTTTTAAACTGCCAAGCTTTCTATTAATGCTGTTACCATTGTTACCTTCTTCTGTTAAATACAGTTTATACTTCTCAATATCGTCTATGTCTATTGACTTGAGCATACTATTTTTTATAGTTGTTACATCCAATTCTTTGATCGTCTTTTTCGTATTTGGTTTATACTTAATTGATTTTGTATACTGAATGAAAGTAAGTATCCATTCTGTATAGCACTTGATTGTATTTTCTGATTTACCATCTACTATTAGCTTGTCTATGAACTGGTTAAGTATTTCAGGATTCTTTTCACTTTTTATCATCTTTCTCACTCCTTTTATTTAGTATTCTATTTATTAATATAAGTATATCACTATATTAATTATATGTCAAGTGGTAAGTTATATCACTTTATCTAGTACCCTATTATGGTATACTGCATTGGTTTGCTTGTATCGTTCCTTCTGCTCTAACTTTACTACAGACATATTTGCATCTGCCATAACACCTTTATACTTAGATACTTTCTCCTTGAGCAACTTTATAGTGTCCATCTCTATTTTTATTTCTCTTCTTTCTTGTCTCTTGTCTTTTATCTGTTTGGCTAACTTATATCCATCTGAAGCTGAGAAATTATTCGCCTCTATGTAATGCAATATGTCTTGTAATACGAGATCGACTGTACTTTGAGCTTTAATCATATTTTCATACTCTGTATCCACCTCCTCTATTAACGCTACGAGTTTCTGTGATATTGCTTTTGCTTTGCACATTTTTTCTCTCTCCTTTTTAGTTATTATTATTTTTAATTGTTTATCATACTATTATTATATACCTAAAATTCTGACAATGCAATACCTTTTAATATATAATTAAAAATATTTCCTGTAAATATAGAAAAAGAGGTTAAGACATATAGCCTTAACCCTCAATCATTTAGTAGTAACTTACTTCTTTCCCCTCTTCTCTAATGATTTTGAATACAGGAAACCTTAATGATATGCTATCATCCTTTTTATTGGTAGATTCCTCAAAAAACTGGACTTCAATTACTCGACCTAATAATTCATTCTGATTACTCCATATATAGCTTCTATCTTCGTCTGAGTAGCCTGATCCCACTTTGACAGGATAACCCTTGTAATCTATCACAATCGCTCCCAAAGTGCCTTCATTACGTCCTGTGCCTTCTTCAAACCCAACAACTTCACAATCAGCACTCTGCATCTTTTTCACCTTTAATATGCCTTTGTTACGTTTACATTTATAAGGAGATGAAGCTACATTCACCATACAGCCTTCCTTACCCTCTGAAGTGAGTTTATCTAGCCAATAGGTTATCTGATCTTTATCTTCGCCTATATATAGTGTAGGCACTTCTACGATGTGTTTTAGATTAAGTCCGTTCAATATCTCATTAAGATTGTTTTTTCTATCTACACATGGTATTCCACATTCACCTTTCTGAAAATCTTCTATTGGTAGCAGATCAAACACATTAAATGTAACACCTTTCTTAATTCCATCTTTTCTAACTATACTTGTTGTTAGTCTATATAAATCAGCAGAATTAAGATTATTAGGATTTAAAGCTATTAATTCGCCATCATAAACACCTTCTTCAAGCTGTTTAGCTTCATCTTCTATCTCAACTAATCCCTCGTATGCCTGTCCTTGCCTTGTAAAAGCTTTTACGCTGTTATTTTCTTTAATGAGTATTATCCTGTTGCCATCTAATTTCTCGCTTATAATGAACTCCTCGCTGATCTTATCAGCATAGTCAAAATACTTTTCTGCAAGCATAACATTGAATTCAGGTATAAAATCACCATAAATCTTATTCAAAGTCTTAGAAGTGATACCTATTTTTAATGAATTGGTGAATATTTGAGATAGAAAGTCTTGTAATTCACCATCTTGTCTACTAATAAAGTCTTGGATGTTTGCTATATCAAAATCTTTTCCAGTATTATTTCTCTGTAGATAATCCATTGCTTCGTTTATTGAGTTTAGTTTTATTATTGCAGTTTCGTTTGTTTTCTTTGTAATTTTCTTTTTCGATAGTCCAGTTACAACATAAGGATTGTAAACAAAATGCATAATATCTTTCAGTAATTCGTTATCCTTGTTATTGTTTAATATGTTCTCTTTATCTAACCTGCCTGAAGTATTTGCAATGCTATTAATTATATTAAATGTTTCTTTCATCGTTTCTCTCTCCTTTAATTTTTATATGTAAGGCTTCGGATTTCTCCGAAACCTTATTTTAATTATATATTATGCTGCTATTATTCCTTTACCCTGCAATATTGATCTATCTTCATCTGTTACAGGAAGATAACCTCTTTCTAATAAATCTTTTATATACATCTTATTGTAAATAAAAGGCATTACTAACCATCCAAAACCACATGTTACAATAGCAATTATCAATGCCAATATTGTCCACTTGAAGTCACCTCGAAAAAGTGGCACAAATAAGCCGAAAAACAGCATTGTGAAGCTGAATCCCACTTTAACCTCTTTTGATACACCTGCAAAGTTTCTTAAATTTACTTTCATTTTACGTTCCTCCTATTAATTATATATTTTTTATTTTATTAATAACATTTTTGAATTGCTAACTATGACACTTCAAATCCTATGAGTTTGTTTTTGATTTCTTCTTCATTCTCGTCATACCAATCAACATTTTTATTTTGCCATTCTTCAAGTTCTTCGTTAGGTGTCCTTGTTATAAAATTGTCTTTAAATTCAATGCCATATTCATCATCTGATGCTTCTAATATCTCTTTTACAAATTCTAAAACACATGATAAAGGAATATGTCCTGCTTCCTCGTTACCCTCGGTATAGCAACAATTTTCAACAAGATATTGATTTGTAATAGAAGGATCATATTTTGACTTCAATAATCCTTGAATAAATTCTAAATCGCCCAACTCTCCTACCACCGAAGCCAAAATATCGGTAGCTTCATCCCATTCAAAATCCATTAAAATATCATTTATTTTTGAGATTGCTTCTTTTGTTTTTATATTGTTCATGATTGTTTTCCCCTTTCAAATCAATCGCCATATTTTCACGTTGCCTGTATTTGTATTGCGAACTAAATGATTTGATTTATTCTATACAATTCTTCTCTATTTTCATTGGTATCAAAGTTATGTCCAAACTTCTTTTTCCTAACTCTCGATAGTACCCAATCACTTCTATCGTGCTTTTTACCTAACATAAAAGTTGATGCCCAAGGAGTAGCATTGGGGCTAAGATAAAGGTATAATGGTTGCCATCTTACTTTGCTATCATATAAGAAATAGTCAACAATACCGCATGGAATCGGTAATCTAAAGCAAACATAACCGTATTTTTTAGTCCAATAAGTTATACCAAAATGCATCGCATTATCTCCGTACATAGTTAAATTGCCTTTGCTTATATGACTCCCAATTCTCTTCTGTAACAAATGACCTATTTTTCTTTTTATCATATGTTTCTCCTTTCAACCGTTGCAAATTTTGCATTTGTTGGTTACGAACAATATTTTCAAATGCTTCGTTAAATAAATTTGTCTATGTCGTCAGCCATATCTTCGCTTGGATTTTCTATTTTGGTGAATGTTACCAGATATCTGCTACTTTCATAGTCCATCATTATTTTGTTATCAACTCTTGTCGTATATCCAACCTCAAACCCCTTGATCATATTCAATGCTCTTTCTACTGCAATAATTATTTTTCTCATATAATCTCCCCTTTCGATTCCGCTTCAATAATCATTCTGTTAAATTTATTCATACATTCTTGACTACATATCATAGCTTCGCTTAAATCAATATTTTGAGTTAACTTGCCACATATTAGACATGGCTTTTCTTCGCTTGCAACTATAAACATTTATTTCCCTCCAAACTCCCATTAAAATTGTTCTTTTATTTACCTTCACTTTCTTCAAGCATCTTTTCAACCTTTGCCAACTGCTCTTTACTCATAACTTTACCTGTTCTGTTGAGCTGTAAGAAGTATCTTAATATCTGTTCTTTTGTTATGTCTGATATCTCTGCCATGCTAATAGAATAGTCTTTAAAATGACATTGTTCTCTCACAGATAAATCACTAAATAGATTCCCTTTGTATTGAAACCTATCTTCATAAAAATCTAATATTGCTCGTAGTCTCTGCTTGCCATCCAATATCTCATACATGTAATTGCTCATAATGTGGTTTTTAATGAATACAAATTTTCCAATGTCTACGTTATTAAATATAGAGTCAATCAATGCAATTTTATCCTCCAACTCCCAAACATAATCCCTTTGATAATCAGGATTGAAGTCTATCCCAAAGAAGTATGCTTTAGTAAATAAATCACCCATATGTCTTTGAGAATACTCTAATCTCAAATCAGTATTTTTGATTAAGTTTTCACTTGTGTTTTCTTGATATTTTCTTATGTTTAACCAATTAACATGTCTCTTACAATGTTCTGTCTTAATAGGTCTACCATGATTGTTATCTGTACTTGTATAACCAATTTTATATATTCTTCCCTGATCCAACACTTCTTCAATATAAACATCTTCCAAACAACCTATCATAACTCTGTCTCCCACATTAAAAATGTGCGTTGGTAAAGGAATTAAATACAATCTTTCTTTTAATTCTGTTAATTCATATTGTAGATTCTGTTCTTTCTTTTCTTCTTCTGTTAATTTAGTTGTTTTCTTCTTAGCCATTATAAGCCACTCCTTCTGTTAACCTTAATATATTCTTTCATTAATTCTTTTGGTACAAATGTTTTACCTAAAAGGTAAGCATGTTTCTCCCTTTCTGATCTTCCTATCCCTCTGTTATTTAGTGAATGTCCAATCTGATATGCAGCACAAACTATGAGAAAATCCTCAATCTTCATATTAACTACTTCTGCATTCTTATGAATCCACCTTGTATTATTGTTTATCTTTATTTTGTTAAACTCTCTGTTATATTCTATAATTCGTGTTAAGTCACAATCCCTTGCTATCTCTGTTACGATCTTTACATCTACCGACTTTAAATACTTATCTATATGCCCCTTCACACTTGAACTCCACATCGTAATGTCATCACCTTTCTGTCTGTTAATCTTCCCAAACTTGATTTTTATAACATGGACATTCTTCATCCCCATACCATAAAGGACAATCTGTCCCATA
>Ga0302285_10001765_pt1 | contig 12062 bp, 10 predicted proteins | sample III_Fen_E2_2_FD_200455 | JGI IMG/M metagenome (GOLD analysis project Ga0302285, IMG submission 200455) | Peat permafrost microbial communities from Stordalen Mire near Abisko, Sweden - III_Fen_E2_2 | ecosystem: Environmental > Terrestrial > Soil > Wetlands > Permafrost | place: Sweden: Abisko...
TGTCTAGTCGATGATTCTGAGTAACTCTGGAATGTAAAATCATCTTGAGTGAGATTGTTTTTGATGCCTTATTTTTTACTTAACTCATGTAGCTATTTTGATACGAGAGAGCTTTGAAATAGCCTCTTAGCTCGTTCTCCAATAGATAATAGTTGCTAAGGCTGCTAATACAATAAATCAGTCTATTTCTAGGAAACTTTTTCAAAGCTGTTTTTTTTCTAATTCGTGAATGATTGAGATCTAGCTGATGATTTATGGGATTTGTATATTGATTTTTTCTAGTTATTAGAGAAGTTTTAAACGACTTCAGTATTTAAATAATCCTTAATCAGTTCACTACCATTTTAGTCCGCCTCAATCCCTTATTCTGAAGTGATCTGCTTGATAATCAGTTCACTAGTTTGTTCGTTCGTTTCCTTAAAAAAAAATGCATATTTTTGGTTGTGAAACTTTTCTTTTTTTATTGATAGCATCCAAAAAATTGTATGGGATTGCTTACTTCTACTTTGCGGAAATGGCTTATAGTATTGCTGATCTCTTACTGCAATATGACATTGCTGATGCTGACATGAGATTTAAGTGCTCTATGCAAATCTTGATTGGTATCCTTTTGAAGAAATTGATCCTATCTTGGAGAGACCTCAGTACCACCTCCATAGCTATTATTATCAACTTCTTCTGCCATTATTTTTGCTAATTCGTTGGTTGTTTCTTTTTGTTCTCCTTTCACGAATTTTTAATTAACATTAATAATTCTTTTCCTCATCTAAAAATTAAAAGGAAACATCGACTTATTTACTAATAGTACTACTACTTGCCTTATACATATTCAGAATTATTAAGAATTGTAATAGTACAATGAAACTAACTCAACAATCAACCAAGCAAGCATTAAATAGTATTTTAATTCATTTATATTAAAAATAACCTATTATGATCATAACAAGCAAAGGAATCAACAAAATATTTTTCAATTTTTTTTATTTCTTCTCCTTATGTTTTGAATTACTTAGACGGTGACATTGAGAGAGACTGAATGAATCAAAGAATTAAGAATTAATCAGCCCCCAGGTTTAATACTCTCCCTTCCCCCAAGGAAAAGATTATTTGTTATGTAAATTCAATATTTATTTTATAAATTGTTTATGTCTCCACAAAGAATACAAACATAATACATAAACACACCTCTTTCTCTCACAATTACTATCATCTTTTCTTTCTTCTCCTTCTTTCATCTACTTTTCTAGCATCCTTATATTTCCTTTCTTAATTCCATTTTTTCTTCAACATATCCTTCTTTATTGCTGATCATACCAAGTGCTTATTTGAAATGATATACAGCTTCTGAGTTCTTCCATAATGACTTGTATATTCTCCCTAGACACGAATGGATTTTAACTGCATATGCACTGGTATTCTAGATATTCTATGTTATCTCTAAGGAATCCTCAAAGTATGATATCGCTTTGTCTAAGATGCCCATGAGTTCATATGTAGATGCGATATTCATTGTGATCAGTAAGTCCTAAGTGTAGATGTTGATATCCTATGAGGATGTCTGAGATTAACTGTGATGATTTGATAATGATCTACGGAAAAACAAATAGCGATAAAAAGTTAAAAAGATAATATATTAGTAATGCTATTTACTTAGCTTGCACGTATGCTTCTAGAGCTTATGGCAGGAATTTATGGTTTCTGAGTATATTCGCTGCTTCATTCAGGATATTAATTGCATCTGCTGCGTTTCGATTACTGGAATGTGCAGTGAGTTAGATGATCTCATGGAAAAGCGATTAAATGTGATTTTAAGAGTAATTCGAGGTGTGAGTGCTATTATTCTAGCTGCTATTGTTATTGTTACCTGCTGCTATCTTACACGCTAAGTAAAGCTCATTGAGAATAATAACCAAACACACAAAGCTATCTTCACCACAAAGCAGCTTATATCGTTTCCTAGCTTGTTCATAGTATCTCATAGACTCTGAGTAGTTATTGCTACTACCACCTTCATTCTTAGCTATCTCAGCTAAGCTAAGTAATCCATTAGCACTATATATATTCTACTCTCCTAGCGATTTATCAAGAAGACTAATCGCACTAGCAAACAGCTTACTTGCTTATCGCATGTTAGCTAGTTTCATATGTACTTATGCGATTAAGAATTAGCACATACTTGTTCTCGAATCAGCTATGCCATGAATGCGTGCTTTCAGATTGTAGCTTTGTTCGAGAGTCGATAGAGATGAAGAGAAGTCATTGATTTCGTAGTAGAGATTAGATAGAATGTCTAAGGAATTGAGTTTAAGGTGATCGAGGTGATCAGGAGTGAGGGAATTGTTGTGGTTGTTAGATATTGCTGCTAATTAGGATTTCAACTCGAGGATTGCTTCGCCTTTCTAGTCACAAGCAATCAGCGCTTCAATGAGTTATGTGCTGATATCAAAATCCCTAAGAGAAATGAACACAAACAGAATCAATCAATCACTAAATAAATCACTCCTTCTCTCTTTTTTCATTACATTTCTGTATTTAATCTCTATTAAGCTTTGATGAGATACTAACTGCACGCTCTATGATCATTCAAAGCTCTTGCAATCTTCGCTAGTGTCTTATATATCTCAACTAAATACTTCCCAGCGTATTGTCCACTTATATCTGCAACATTGAAATCAACTCTATCTTTGTTGTCTAATCCGAATTCAATCATCTCTGCCATGCTTCGAAGGTGTTGTAGTTGCTATGGCAGCTTTTGGAGACATTCTGCTTCTTTCTAAGCCATTTAGCGTAGGGTAAATGCGTATTTGAAGAGAGTTACATCGAAATATAATTGGTCTTTGGAAATTTCAGAAAGACCTCGTTCGCAGAAGGTTAATGCGGATTAGTTGTGAGAAAGGAGTTGCTCAATACGGGCGTTTAAGTAGTACATAAATCTAAAAGGAGAAAGATAATGAAAGATAAAGATAAATAATAAATAATTGAATGTTTATTTGAATCATTTGTGTTACGTTCTATGTGTGTTTTTGGGTGGGAATGTAGCATTAATGTGATTCTCAAGTAACGTCAATAGAGTTTACGCAGCTGTAATGTTTTGCTATGCGATTAGCTAAAGGCATTGTCTTTCTTGCTAATCAAGGTTAAACGGAGTAATTATCTATTTACTTGGTCGCATAAGTGAATTCAAGTCACTCTTCAAAGGGGAGAACTCTATGCTATTAGATTATAACAGCAATGGGTTACTCTAAGCAGTAGTTGCATTATTCTTATAGATGTTGCTCATTTTTCCCGGTGAATTTGTATCGGCTAATGAGAACTGTATTAATCTACCAGGATAAGATAACATACTAGCTGTGTGTGGTAGATTGTCTTTATGGTATAATGTTTAAGATGGCTGCTTGGGAATGCCATTTGAAGGCTGTTATGAGATTAATGAAGAAGTTGATTGATATTGCTGTTTAGGCTAATAGCCTTATGATAATGATAAACTACTGTTGTTCAAGCTGTTCGGTATGTTGTTGTTGATTGCTGGATAGCTTAATCTACTATTATAATTCTTTAAGCTTCTTTTCCCATTACTATTATTATTAATATCATCTTTTATTCCACCAATATCTCTTTGACTACCTTACTCCTTTTACTATCCTCCATTCATACCTATTTTACTATTATTCTACATTATATTCTCCCCTTAGCTTTTACTTGAACTAAAAACACTAAAACTTTAATAATTCTTCTAATCTCTTTATTTCTTCTATCGCTTACTTACAGTGCTTAGTAAATGCTAATTTAATTAAAGTATATTCATATTTTTAGTATCGCCCATGGATAATTATCGGGATTTGTGAGTATCTCCCTATTATGTTAGTAATAATTATCTAGCTGTAATCCCTGATGATGTTTATGTTTGAACCTATGTTATGGCGGAGTATTTTGCGTCCAGAGCTTACAAGTCACTAGCTTACTATGATGTTAGTTGTTCTTGTCTCTTTTCACTTAAATCATATTGGTAGTCCAAGCGATTTAGCAAGGAAGCTGGGTTGTTATAAGATCTCGAATGATCATAAGGGTTCTTCTCAGAGGAGTGTTACAATTATTGCTGTCTAGTTGAGTTCTTGAGTATCTCAACTTCAGCACGATATTCAGCGCTCTCCATTCTCTCTTATTCATCTATTAAATCCTAAACTAACTGCTATTATTATTACTATTATTCTCTTTAAATCCCTTTATTCATTTATTCTTAATTGCTATTATTTGAGTTTGCATGATTGTTTGTCTATCGTTCTGACAAATACTTAGATGCTACTCGTTTGGATAATTCAGCGATATTTTATACTTACTCAGGATAAAGCAATGCTAGATTCTCTTGGGATTTATGGATCTTATGAGAATCACCTAGATGAGGATATTGGAGTTGATTGTCAGGCAGTCTTTCATTGTTGGGAATATAACTTGATTAGATTGAATTGGATTACCTACCGAAGGTGTTATTAGTGTAGTCGTAGATGTTCTAAGGGATTCTACTGGGAGCACCAGCAGTAGCAGTTGTAGTCATATCAACATCAGCAGGAGGAACAGCAGATATATCTTTCTATTGATTAATAGGCTAAGTGAGATTTCTGAATAGATCTACTTTGATCCTGCATGGTTTTGATACTTATTATTCCTTGCTGGATACAACACTGCCATTATTGCTATTCGTTTAGCTTTTTTGTGGCATATCTTATATATCATTAGTCTTCCCTTTTATACTTAGACGCTGTTTGCCTCCTATTCCTTCATTGTCTAATCTATTATTATTCTATTAATATTATTATTATTGTTATTCTTTTTGTTATTGCTGTATCTATTACGGTGACTATTGATCTTTCTCTTCTTCTAAAATTTCTTCTCTTGTGTGCTTACTATCAGTGTATAATTATCTAGATATCTACGATTCCAGCAATGCTTAAGGATTCTTAGCAGAACTCTAAGAATATTCCAGTATTGTATTGCGATGATTATTCATTTATTATTACTGCTAATACAACTACTAGTCATTCTTAGTATTACTACCATAATCTTCAATGCTGTTGTAGTTAAACATTAGATTATCCTTCGAAATTGTATTCAAATTAGAATCATATTTAGTGTTGTTGTTATTCTAATGATCGTGTAATGTATCCTCATCTTCATCTTCTTAAGGATGCTTCTGCCAATGATTCTCGTGTATTTCATTCACAAACATGTTTTAGTCCTGTTAATATAATTGCTATTAGCCTATGCCATACTGCTATCTTTGCTGTAACTCTTACTGCTTCTGTAACTCTAATTATTACTATCTTCGTCTAATCAGCTACTCTTGCTATTTAGATGATATCTTCTTCCCATTCTTCTTCGTCATTTTCTTCTTCTTCTTGTTAATCTACTATCCTCCAACATCCAGTGACTTTGGATATATCTACCCCTCCTATTCATCATCATCATCATCCTCATCATCATCCTCCTAATCTTCGCCTCTAACTACTTCCTTCCTCCAATTCCTACTTTATCTATTCTACGGTGTGAGTATATTTTCCTCCGATATCTTCGGTGGATACAAATGATGCAATGGATATTCTTCATCGTCATCTTGTTCAATATACGCATAGTAATCATCATCATACTCATCGTCATCATCATCTTCATTGCCATGGTCATATCGTACATTCATTTGCTTCTCCTCGTCATCGTAGTTATCATATTAATATTAGTCTATTATTTCTCCTTAGCCTTGTTCATTGAACAACAGGTACTCTCTGCCATGTCTTAGTTAGTTAATCTAACCATCTTGAGTACCCTCATACAGTCTATTATCATTTCTATTGTAACTTATCTGCTAATTCTATTCTTGCAATCTATCTAATTCAGCTTATCGTTCTTTCCTATTCTGCAGGAGATTCATAGATCGCCCAAATAAATTATTATTATAATTCTTAGCTGCTGGGATACTCTACAAATCCTATTGATTTAGCTAGTTATTTAGTTACATCTAACCATTACTACTCCCACTCCTTCCATGAGTTAATACTACTACCCCATTGCTACTAATCTATTATTCCGCTCCTCTCTCTTCTTTCTTACTACTGCTGCTGCTATTAATGTTATTCGCAGCAAGTACATCTCGTAATGATCTACTGCATGTTCGAAGAACTAATTCATCTTCTTCTTATTCCTTCTGTAGTTCTCTCTCGAGTTCTTCTTAGTTATTCGAATAGCGTATCTCTCGTAAATCTCGATCTTCACGCTTTTCTATTCGTGGAAGAGATATCAAATCTTATTATTAGTTATCAATTTGATCGACATCATTCTCATTCACATCTTTCTTTGAAGATATCTTCTGAGCACCTGCAGAAAGAGTCTATGCTTACTATGGAACTGACTATGAAGAACCAGAAGATGAACAACGAGCAGATGATTATTTAACAACTATGTTATTCTTATTATTCTTCTTCTGCTGAATAGCATTATTATTCTCCATTTAATTATCGCCTATAATGAGCATGTTCTTCTGCTAAGGTGTCAACACTTCTACAGACAACTCTTCCTTCTTTTAGCCCTTACTCATCCCATTATCATTCTCTTTCACAATACTACTGCTACTCTCTTTTCCTTACAATAATAGCCTATCAAATTTCATCTTAATATCTTCCTCCTCCTTTAAAATATCCTCTTATTGTCTATTTTCATCCTTATCATCATGATGATCATCGCTTTTCTCTCCTTAAACATCCTTGATATTCTACTTATCACTTCCTTCTACTCTTTAGTTTTCATTCGCTATATTATTAACATTATTATGCTACTCTATCAACGCTTAGAAATCAAATGCCGTAGGACTAATCTACCCTGAATCTCTAAGCTACAACAACTAAGCGAGATACGTAGCTTCCGTTCTAGAACTACTCCCATCAACCCATCGATATAATTCCTTCTTGTTGATACTAGCTGAGAACAAATCCTTTATCTTCTCAGCTTGTTTCAATGCTTCTAATGAACGACGAGATTAATCAGAGAATGAAGATGGTTATTTTTGTTATTTCTGTTAATCTATCTGCTCCATCTCTCGCTATTGTTATTGATTCGTTTAGTCTTCTTCATCTTATGAGTTTCTAAAGTAATATAAGTAGTTATCATCTATGAAGTCCTACTCATTCTGAATGGGTGGTTATTCAGTAGATTTACTGACATATCTCCTTGGACCTTTCGATCGGAATGACTCTAATGAATCCTATTAATATGTGTTATTGTTATTGTTCTCATCTGGAGCATATTCAAGCTATTATGCTCTAGATCCATCAGCAGATATGCCGATTGCAGCATTATTACTACCTTGGATAGCTGATTTGTTAGTGTTATCCTTCGTTTTTTCTCTTGCGTTTTCATAAATCTTTGGGTCAGTTTGATTAGAGTTAGGATTAGTATTGCTGTTGTTGTTCTTTTTGTTCTTATTTACGTTACTTAGACTTTATACAGAATAGGAGTAGTCTTTAGTAGTCTAACCTTTTTGCTCTAAGTTTAAGCTCTAGGTTCTCTCTTACTTTGATTTCATTTGATGCTAATCGTCATCATCATCCTCATCCTATTAACAAACAATCTTTTCAGGTTGGGAATCATCTCCTTCTTCTTCTTAATCTCCTCTTTCTCTTAGCTATTACTACTACTCTTCTCTGCCTTCTTGGAATCTAGCATTAGCTTAGTTATTATTGTAATACTCTCCTTGTTCTGAATGCGCATATCTCCCAGATTATTTATCCTATTCTTGTTATTCTTGATTCCAAGCTTCTCTTCCTAGTTCTGATTCACCTGGACCTTGATTCCTTTGTGGATAGCCCCAAGTAGTGAGCTTAGCTTAATAACTATTATTATTCTTCGTTGCCTTGTATTCACTCACGTCTTTCAGAAATGGATCTGATTTGTTATGAAATCCGAACAGAAAAAATAACAAAATCAAACCAATGTAAAGCCCAAACACCTATTTCCCTTACCTTTTTATATTTTTTCTGGTTGCTAATTCTGCTATTGCTCATCTAGCTCCTTGTGAGATTCTCTCCTGCAACTTTGCGCTATTGAATCACAGTATCCTCCATAATTATCATTATCTACTGAATTTTCTCTCTATGATCCACTCATTGGATGTTCCTCTTCAATATCTTACTACTACTATTACTACTATTGCATATCCTCCTCATTATTCTCCAGTGAATCAGCATACCATGCGCCTTATTGCAATTCATTTCCTTCCTCTTCCTCCTGCTAATACTACTACTGCTACTGTTGCTACTAATGATTCTCCATAAGCAGATTGTTCCTATTCGCACCAAATAAATAAATAACTCAAAATCTTATTTAATTAATATTCTGACGCAATACAATCATTCACACACACATACAGATAACTCAAAGTCACTATCATATCAAAAAGACAATTAAGACAGAGAAAGACAAAGAGAGATGTTCGACAATCAGACATGAATTAACTCTATCAAAATATATAAAAAGATATCCCTATTTTTTATCTTCCCCCAATTAGATATTTATTTATTGATATCATTCATCTCTCCAGCCCATAATACCTTATCCAATCTCTGGAATAGCATTCCCATTTGCAGGTATCTACGGATTAAACGGCTACATCAACGACGCTTTTAAACTATACGCACTAATCCTAATATTCTTTGTTGAAAGCACCTTCGATATCCTATTGATCTCCTCCATTTAGCTTTGCAACATCCTCGCATCACTAGCTTATTATATTTAACTTTCTTTACTGTGTCTAACTCTGTTTCCTTGAACATGAATACTTCTCGTCAATCTCTCTAAAACTAATTCCGGAGTAAGCACTTCAAAATCAGCACTGCTAGAACTTGTCTTGTTATTGTGAGCACTACTATTATTATTGTTATTGCTATTACCATTCGCATTATTTCCAGTGAGATTAAGTATCTTAGACTTCGCAGCTAGCAACGCGTTGAGCTTATTTCGCTTAATATCTTATGTCAGCTATTCCTACAAATCCAATGGATTCTTACCAAGTACTTATTTCGGGAGCTTAATATTATTATTATTTTCTTCATTTTCATCACTTCCAAATAAATAAACATGACTCGGTTTAGTTGACTTATTCACACTCGATATTGATTTAGTTGTACCTAATACAGGTATCCTCGAGTTACTTGTGATTTTAGTATTGCTACTACTGCTGTTAGGTTATTTAAAACTACGCTGCTTAAGCAATATCGAATCAGACCTTGTGTTATAGCTAGTAGATGCTCGACTGTTGATAGCATTCAACGTACTCCCATTCATAAATGAGGAAGATTATGTACCACGTAGATACTATTTATCTTAATTACTACTATTGTTATGTATTTATTATGTTGAACTCGAATGATCAGTCGATCCTTCTACATCAAATTAGAACCACTACTACTAAGTCGAGGAGAGTTTGTCGTTATTCACAAAAGAACTGCTGTATTTACTACGATTAAAGTCATTGTTACTGCCATTGCTATTCTCATATTAGCGACTCCATTCAGTATTGTTCTTCAAATGAGCGGAGTTCTAATCTTAATCATCGTCGTCATTGCTCCTGCGAGAACACACATAAAAACCCATAAATACACAATACAATCACCTAATCTATAGATATATCCCTCCATTTTGCTATATTTATCCATTACATATGATATCTCTATCCCTCATCTGCTCTTGATAAGCTGATAGAATTATATGCGTTGAGATGCTATCCTAATTCATCTACTGTGAACTCCTCTGATTTCTTCCTCAATCGTATTTCCGCATTCTCTTCTTCTTTCTTACCATTTCCATCTCCATCATCATCGTCGTCATCTTCATTCTCAAATAGATTTTTATTTATTTTCTACTCTAGAATCTCAGAGTCATCTAAATGATTCTTCGATTTCAATGTCTGCTAATGCTTCCCAACACATGTATTATCTCTATTGACAGGGCTGTATGATTTGTCTGCTTTCAGCAATGGATTATTCACTTTCATCTCCTCCGCTTCTTTCTTTTAATAAGATAATCCACCGAAGTTACTGCATTTCTAAGTGCTTTCATTACGAGCTATTTAGAATTACATTTATTGACGACGGTCCTTACTCCATCGATTCATGAACCTACCTAGTTGAAAAGTCTCCTTAGCTTCTTGCTGTTTACTTAACTTTTCTTTCATGATCTCTAGCTTAAATTATGTTTTAGCATCAAGCTTTTTAGATATAAACTGGACTTAAGTCTACAATGGAATACCACCATATGAATGAGAGCGGTTCTAAGATTTTAATAAAAGAAATAATATGAATACTACAGCAAAACTAACGAACAAAATTTATATATTTACCTATTGTGGGACGCATGTTTAGCATTGTCTCTCTAGTCTCAGTGGTGATGCAAAGTGAGCTAGATTCTAGTCTTGCAGTTACTGTTGTATCCAATCTTGTTAGCCTCCTATAAAATGTTACTTATTTTTTCTCGTTGATCCTCCGGCTGTTCTTGGTGAACTGTTATTATTAGGCTATTTAGTTCCATTCAGTTTCTTTTAGATCTTCTCGCTATCAAAAGCCATCGCAGCTCTGAGAGTAAGTTACAACAAATAAAAATAACAATCATAAATTTTCAATATAAACCAAGAATAATATATATATATATATATCCTCTTACATTCTGAGTTCTATTCTCTCTAGAATCGCTTATCTTTCTTCGAGAGTTAAATCCTTCGACGATTTGCTCATCCTGAATGATTCTGAGTACATAAAGTACTATTCATCAAACCACTTTTTGACATTCTTAAGATAACTCTACTACACATGTAAAATATACGTCTACGATATTTCTCGTAGATGTACACCTAATCCATGGAACAGTGCGTTTAAAGCACCTTCATTCTCGAGAAAATCTCTCTTTTCGACATGTCTATTCCATGCGCGTAAATGATTGCGCAGTTCTTCGAAGATCATGTTTTTCTTTAAGAACGCGGAATCCATCGAATCGAGATTCACTTTTGAGATTCTTACTTTAGTGTCACGCTTAGATATCCTAGCGATGTCTAAGTTGACAGCTGCGAGCTTTTCTTAGAGACTACGTGGATCGGATAGTTTCTGGGCGGTTAATGTCATCAAATGAGATTTTCTGTCCATTTTAAGGAAGCGATGGTAAAGTTAGGAAGAGGAAACGGAAAGAGAAAGATATAAGTATAGAAATATTCAGTGTATGTGTGTTGTTATTTGTTTGTTCTCTGTTGGCTTTGAATGATTAATTAAAATTTATATATATTTTACTCTACGTTCTTATGTGTATGTGTGTGGGCATTTCTCCCTTTTCTTTATTAGAAAATATATGAATTAATTAAGAAGTAGTCTTATTAGGATAAAAGTCATTACAAAAGAAGTAAACTCTTTGTAGATAAACATACATAAAACTCTACATCATAAAAGGATCTTACACTAAAAACTTCCTTCCATATTTTTGCATGTGACTCTCCTCCTTCTTTGTTTTTTTACCTTTCCTCTCTCTTCCTTTATTTTTATCATATATCAATCAAATCAATTTTCTTGAATAGATATCTGGATACTTTCTCAGCATCGTTAATATTCACTCTATCCTTAAGTAAATCTGCTTAGAGTGGTTTGAGTTTATTATTTTTTCCAAAGAAAAACACTAATGGCGCAGCACTTGGTGATGGGAAATCCGGGCATTCATTGTAGATATTGTATCTATGCACGATGATTTTCTTTTTGAATTTCTCGAAATTCTCTAAGCGATATGCATTGATTTTGCTGTCTTCATAGCGATTGTAGGTTTTAGTGCCGTTTTAGAATTCCTTGAGGTCTTATTAGACAACTGAGAGATCGTCGATGAAGACATTCAAGGCTTTAGATACAGCGGAACAATTTGGACAACCTGGTTTGAAGAAATACACGATGTTAATCGTTTCAGAGGTGTCGTCGTTGTTGTAGATACTAGGGTTTAAGATTTGTTGGTTGAATATTGCAGCATTTAAATAGTTTGTTTTCTGTAGAGCTGGA
>Ga0302285_10001768_pt1 | contig 12059 bp, 27 predicted proteins | sample III_Fen_E2_2_FD_200455 | JGI IMG/M metagenome (GOLD analysis project Ga0302285, IMG submission 200455) | Peat permafrost microbial communities from Stordalen Mire near Abisko, Sweden - III_Fen_E2_2 | ecosystem: Environmental > Terrestrial > Soil > Wetlands > Permafrost | place: Sweden: Abisko...
ACACATAGATGCGCACGCCGTAGTTTGCACGACAGATTGCACAGAGAACACTGTCGAACAAGGGAAAGCATATGGCACCCGCACGACGTAAGGCCCCCGTTCGTCGCTCCGCGCCGTCCCCGGCGCCATCGGCAAAGGCGATCACAGCTAATCGGGATGTTACCCAGTATGCCGATAAACCTGCCAGCGATTACCACAAGGCGTTCGCACGGTGGATTGTCCAGGAAGTTGGATACAAGCCGAGCGAGGCTAGCTCGCTCAAGTCGGCATTCCTCGCTGGTGTGAGTATCGCAACGGCTGCCCGGCCGGCATTCATGAATTCGCAGTGGTTGGAGGATTGGCGCGCTGAGACTGGTAACGCCAAGCCTGGTCGCAAGCCTGCTGATGAGGCACCGGCCCCTGCCCGTAAGTCGAAGCCAAAGCCGGTTGAGGAAGATTTCGAGGAAGACGAAATCGAGGAAGACGAATTCGACGAGTCGGACGATGATGAATTCGATGAGGAAGACACCGACGCTGACTCGGACGACGAAGACGGCGAAGACGACGAAGACGACGAATTCGAGGAAGAGCCTGCTCCCCCTGTGAAGCGCGGTAGGGGTCGGCCGGCAAAGGCCGCCCCGGCACCCGCACCGGCCCGTAGGGTGGCCCGTAAGGCCGCGCCGACTGCCAAGGCCGCACCGTCACCGCGTCGTGGTGGTAAGCCGGCTGCCAAGCCTGCTGATGACGATTTCATCTTCTAGGTAACTAAATGGGGGTGCGACCATTCAACGCACACAAGCCGACATAGTTTAAGGGTAAAACATCACGTTTTAGACTGACGAGTCTTTACGCAAGTGAAAGTTGTGAGTTCAAATCTCACTGTCGGCACGTGATTTAGTGAGTTAACAATGGTAGAGATATGTCACTTGCACACGCGCATTGAAGGACTCTGCTTTGTGCCGATCCACAAAGCTACGGCTCCCTCTTGCAGCCTTATGGGGTACCTGCTCACTTGATCACATTTAAGCCGCTGTAGCTCATGGTTGAGCCATTCACACAATTTCTCTTCCACACTGAGTGTGAGTGTTCACGCGATAGGTCCATCCGCCCATCGCGTATGAGTAAGTTCGATTCTTACCGGCGGCACGAAAGGAGGAATAAATGTCAAGGCGTTATCGGCCGCGTAGGCCAATTACCGTTGAAGAAACAATGATGGCTCTAACGCTGTACACTACCGGGATGTCTGTGCGGCAGATTGCGCGGGAACTAGACCGCTGCTATGCATCGGTACACGCAATGCTCAAGCGAATGAACGTTCATTTCAGGCCACAAGGTCATCCAATTGTAGGTAGGGTCCATGAACCTGCCGATCATTCGTAGCCATGAGCGCATGGACTATAAGCGCTGCCCTACCAAATGGTATTGGGCGTGGCGCAAAGGCTATGTGCCAGTAAATGAAACCTTTGGCGCACTAGCCCTAGGCGCATGGATGCACGACGCGCTAGCTACATGGTATGCGCCGGGAACATTCAGAGATGGAATTCTGTCAAATAATTTCAGTGTGCTAGCCGAAGCAGCTATTTATGGTGCTCATCAGAACGGTGCGCCAGATCATGTGATCGAGCAGGCGGAAGAACTTGCTGCTCTTGGGTACATAATGGCGCAAAGATATGAAGAACATTACGCGCATGATCCGCACATCAAGGAAGTCATTCAAGCTGAGATTCCGTTAACGTTCACATTCTCAGATGAAAACGGTGTATTCGCTGAGCACAGATTGAAACCTGATCTACTAGTGCGAGACCGCCAAGACCGCATTTGGATTTTCGAGCACAAGACAGCGAAGACTATCCGAACAAGCCACCTGGTTATTGATGACCAGGCAAGACCCTACGGTGCCATGGCGGAGCTAGCGCTTAAGAATGCCGGCATTATCAGCAAGCGTGACCATGTACATGGCATAATGTACAACTTCCTGCGTAAGGCGGTACCCGACGGTAGACCGACTAACGCGCAAGGAAAATACCTGAATAAAGATGGAACAATCAGCAAGACACAACCACCGCCATACTTTGTTCGGCACCCAGTATTGCTGACCACAGCGGCAAAGAAACAATCACTCCGTCGCTTACAAGCGGAATGCGCACTAATTACAGCAACAACTAACTTATTACGTAAAGAGTCTGATTGTTGGAAATATTTACCCAAGACTCCACACATGTCGTGCCCTAGATTCTGCCAATTCTTTGATATGTGCGTCGCGCATGAAGACGGTACAGATATCACTGAGATGGCACGCACGATGTTCAGACGGCGTAACCCGTACGATTATGGGGATTCTACAGATGAGATTGCGACATTTGAAATGGGGTGAATTGTGTATTTGCGTCGCATGGAAATTAATAATGCGATTGATGGTACATGCCTTAAGACGTTTGTAGGCGGAGAATTGCCCATCGTTCCGCGTATCGGTGAGCAAATCAAATTGCAGACACACATGGGGCTGCTAACCGTCACGAGTGTGATTCATTATCCACAAATGTGTGAAGTCGAAATTCTGGTGAAAGAAATATGATCGACGTGATTAGCAAGATTGTTGTTCCTGCCGCCCTTGTGGCAGCAATGCCTACACCAATCTATGACGCGCTTGTGCTCCATATGCCGAGCACAGAAGAGAGTGAATCATGTGGGGATGGTATTGGTTCGGAGTCTTCGGAGTCTTAGGTTTTGTGATACCCGAGACGATTGCACTCATCCGCAAGCAGCCTCACGACACGCTCTCAGAGCAAATTTGGGCCTGGCTCAAGATTGAGCCTGGCATCACCCCTATGAAAGCCGCCTTGATGTCTTGGCGTAGCTTCCTAGTGGGTTCTGTGCTGGTCTGGTTGTTTGGTCATTTCCTGTTTGGTTGGTGGATATGATCAATCGTTTACGTGCTGCATTGATTGTGTACCCAATGAGCCACGCCAGCAACCAAATGCACGACTACGTGCACGCTTTAGGGGCTGGAAATGACTGCGCGAGACATGCTAATGATGCTGACTGGTAGCTTATCAATGGCTGTTATATCAGTAATTTGGAATATGCGACGCACGCGCAATTTTTATTATCAGGAACGTGAAAAACTAGAATATGATGTACGTGAATATTTGCAAAAGTTAATGCGTGGTGAGCATGATTTGTAAATCGTGTATAACAGCAGCTGATAAAAAAATGCCCGAGTTACATAATGAATGCGAAGGTAAACGTGCCAACGTTACATGGTGCGATTGCCAGCATAGAGTGAGGGTGAATGCCAGTACGCGAGGTAGTGAAGACAGAGCGCCAGAATGTCTCACTGAGTGACTTTGAAAGAGAGCTGATAGCCCTTGACGGAACCGCTGAATCTATCAACATCTTGTGCTACGGAGACTCCAACGTCGGTAAGACGGTACTTGCGGGCACTTGTCCTGGCAGAGTTCTATGGCTATGTGGTGAGCCTGGATATAAGAGTGCCGCGAGGCAAGGCGCCAAAGGGCATGTTCGGCGTATCGCTGATACAGCTACCGCACTCGCCGCTGTTGACTGGCTCAACTACAAACGACGGTACGAAAAGCTTTCTTGGCTTGTCCTTGACGGAATGTCCACGATGCAAGACAGATTCCGTCTTGCTTATGCCGCTGAAGCATTCGATGCTAATCCAGCTAAACGGGCTCATCGAAACTTGCCAGACAAGCCAGACTATTTCAATACGCAGAACTTCCTGAAAGCTTGGGTTCCACAGCTTGTCGACATGCCCGTTAATCTGCTCATTACGGCGCATGCCTACCGTACGGACAAGACAGAGAACGGCGAGCTACTTGTCTTCCCTGGTATTCAGGGCAAGGTTACTGAGACGGCTAATGCTATCTCGGGTCTCATGGATATTACCGCGTATTTCGAGAAACGCAGAGTACGCAGTAAGGCCAATCCCGCTGAATCACGAGAGGTTCGGCGCCTATGGTTCGCTAACCCCACGGGCCGGCAACGTGACGCCGATGAAATCAGGTACATCACAGGGGACAAATTCGGCTGCATGGGACCGTACATGGATTCACCAACAATCCCGCGAATGCTAGCCAAGATTAACGGAGAGGGCGTTTAATGCCTAAGGCTCGATGGGGAATTTCCGCCTCTGTCGTTGAGGACTTTGACAGGGCCTCACAATTCACACCGTACGCCGGACCAATCCCACCGAACGGTGTCTATGAGTGGCTGATTACTCAGCTCAAGTACGTTCCCGAGACTAGCGAAAAGTGCGCACAGATGCGCTTGGGGCTGGAATTGGCACCAAGGGTAGACCGTAAGGGCGAGAGCAAGTACGACGGTTACTCGATCATGGTTTTCATGCCGGTTACTGAGAAATCGGCCTTCCGCTATGTGCCGTTTCTTGATGCCATCGGCGTGAGTGGTCGCGATTTTGAAACACGAACAATCGTGGATAACGATGGAAACATCAAGTCCATCGGCAAGTGGCGGCAAGATGGTGAGCAGTACGTGGCTGCTGAACTCAGAGACAACAAGGGTGAGCAGGCGGAAAAGTACCCTAAGGACATTGGCGCAATCATGCCGCTGATCGTGGAGGGAGAAACCGGCGATGATGAATCGTACGATTCCGAATACGATAATGAAGACACCAGCTACGGCGACGACGACGACGACGACGATTCCGGATTCTAAACCAAAAGAACCCACGTTGTATGCGCCAGCAGATCAAACAAAGCTCATGTTGGCCGCTAAACGCATTCTTGATATGGGCTGCGTGGTTGATCCACAAGCGGCAGTAGCACCATTCAATTCAGCATTCTAGATAGTATCCGTCATGCTCGGAGAGGCCAAAACGGGCTAGCAGTGTAGAGCCACTGTGAAGCATTTGGGTAGCGCCATTTGACGTAGGTTCAAATCCTACTGCGGAACTAATAATTTAACTTGGAGGATTTAATGGGTAGGCACGCATTCGGCAATACTGACGTCACTAACTACAGCAGTTTGACGCACGTTCCCATGCTGTTACAGGCGCTAGACACTGGCGAGGTACACACTGTCAGACATCATGCTAGACCTAGATCTATCTACGATTACAGAGTAATGCTGGCAGTTACTTCCGCCCTTGGAGCGTTCTTCTTCGCGTTCACATTGGCGCTGTTGGCAGGGCATCATTCGTTCGACGCGCCAGTGCAGAGCACCATAGTGCAACCCATGAACAGCCCTACACCTAGCCCTAGTGTTATGGAGAGTCCGCGTGTCGGTAAATAGTTACTCTATCGATCACCTGCCCCAAAACTTTAAGGTAAGCATCAGCCTTAATGATCTCATGCTCTACGCGGATAAGTATGTTGAGCATCTGGAAAAGGACGTGACAACGGCGATCCATGAGCTTACCTGCCTCTGTGAGTGGCAGCACGACGTCCCGCGTGAGGGGCTTTATCGGCTTATCGCGCAGCATCCCTATTGCCCGGCGCACTCACGTTCCGGTTTCTTGGTTCATTTCATGAATTGGTTGCAAAATGCCAAGCAATCGTAATCGACATGAACAGCGTGCGGCTAGGCAGTTAGTGAATATAGAGCTTGATATCACGTATGCACACGCAATACGTATTGTGCGAGAGCATAAAGAGCACAGTAATCTTATCGCTGATTGTATTCTCTGTGAATTGAGTAAAGATGGCACGTATTAGTAAACTTAGTGAGGAAGATATTGAACTATTCGTGCGCGGGTATGTGGCAGGGATGACGATCCAAGAAATGCATGAGGCAAGTGGCGTATCGTATTTCTCGGTACGCGTTGCATTAAATCGTACCGGAATGCCTATGCGTCGGCACGGACCACAAAGGCAGGATGTTGAATGACAGATATTAATAGGCTTTACGCTATTGAATTAGCCTACCGCGCACACAGACATAGAGCATTCCGTAATCTAGGCAATGTGTATGTTCCAGGGGAGGGCGGAAACGCACCTATTGCCTTTATTATTGGGGAAGCACCGGGCGCGCAGGAAGAGATTCAACGTCGTCCGTTCGTGGGTCCTGCTGGATTGACATTACGCAGTCTTATGGATATCGCAGGATTGTATGCTTCTGACAATATACAGAATGCATGGTTAACCAACGTTGTCAAATACCGTCCGCCTGGTAATCGTGTGCCAACTGAATATGAGATCAATGCATCAAAGGCCGCGCTACGAGCCGAGTGGCAGGCGGTAGGTAGCCCTAGGATTATTATTCCCGTTGGTTCTACAGCGCTTACAGCCGTGCTAGGGCAGCGTCGCAGCATCCTACAGGCGGCAGGTAAGATAATTCGCAATGACAAGCCGGGTAGAGAGCCCTTTCGCCTGTACATCTGGCCAATGGTTCATCCGGCGTATGGATTGCGCAATCCAGAAGCGCAACCGAGCATGGAGCAAGATTGGGGGATATTAGGTGCCTGGCTCAAACACGGAATTTCCGCCTAGTTATGCCGCGTAATCGTATAGCTAAAATAGATGAACTATTGCTCAAGATCATTGAAAATAGTCCAGGTTCTACCGCCTTAACTATCGCAGTACTTGCAGAATTGTGTGGTGTCTGCTGTGAAGGCACTACACATAAGCGCTTAAAAACATTTACTATTGAAGGAAAGATATACCGAAAAAAGTTCGGACCTAGAGCCGGTAGTGTTCACGGAGAATGGCCCTACAGATATTGGATAGTAGATGCTGCGCCTAAACGACACGATAGCACGTGACCCTATCCGATTTTATTATGCTGAGACAGTAGCAGACTGTCAGCGAATGTATGACCATTTTATCAAACGTAAGATGTGGGCACTTGACACTGAATCCACAGGGCTTAATGTCTTCCGATCAGAATGGCGATTGCGCACCTTCCAATTCGGCAACAGTCGAACATCATTCGTCATTCCTGCCGAATTCGATTGGTACATCCACAAGATTATCACTTATCCAAGAATGTTTTGGGTCGCACACAATGGACCCCACGACATTAGAAGCTTGGATGCGTTCTTAGGCGTGCGCACCGGGGTTGTCTGCAACGGCGAAACGCACATTCCCTCTCATCACCTCGATTCACGCAACCGGCGGGAAGGCGGTATCGGTCACGGTCTCAAAGATTTAGCCATAGCATTAGTTGATCGTGACTCGGGTAAGTGGGAGACAGCGCTCAAGGCGGAATTCAAAAACTTGACCATTGAAATTCCAGGTGAGGTTTACAAATCGGGACCTCGAAAGGGCCAACAGAAAGTGCGTAAGGCTCGATACTCGGAAGGTTGGGCGTTAATTAATCCAACAAATCCGGCGTATATCGCTTACGCTGCTAGTGATCCTGTGCTTACGGCGCGAGTGTGGAAGAAACTTAAGCCCACTGTTGACACATTCAGTAAGCTATATGATAGGGATCATCGGTTACAGCAAGCCTGTGATGAACTTACCAGGCGGGCAATGCCGTTAGATGTCCAATATACGCGTAGGCTCGATGCGGCCTATCAGACTCACGCAGAGCGTATGCAAGCCAAGGCCACTAGTTTCGGTTGCCACAATATCAATAGCGGCATGCAGATAGCCACGACGCTTGTAGGATTAGGCGCGCCGTTGACGGCGCTCACACCGACCGGCGATCCATGCACAGACAATAAGATCCTTCGCAAGATTATGGATAGCACAAAGAATCCCAATGTGAAGGAATTCATTCATTGCGTGCTTTCTGCCAAGCAGGTAATGAAACGTCGGGCAAGTTACACGCAACATTTTCTTTCTGAGATGGACGCTAACGGTAGGGTGCACCCATCCATTAATATTCTTGGCGCTCGCACAGCACGAATGAGCGTAAGCAATCCGCCATTGCAGCAATTACCCACTAAAGATAGAGAGGACGATATCTAATAAAGTGGCATAAGCATGTTCACCAGAAATCAAGCATTATTGATTATCTGAATATTGTTGGCTACTCACCTATACATTACCCACTATTCGGTAAATACGCTATTGAACAGTGGCCCAATACGCCACGCTGGTTTGATGCCAAATACCATGGCAGCGCATTAACTAAAACTCCATGGCGGTCTTTCAGTTCAGCAGACTACATAGCCAATGCGCACGAACTACACAGTCACGATACAGAGGAAGCTATCTAACAATGGATGTCGCAACCACTCGCACCATGCTTAAAGATCTTACAGCGCGCATGGATTCCATTTGTGCTATGACACGTAGTGAGCTTATCGAGCACCTTATTTCTAGCTTGCGCACCGAACTTGAAGACAAAACAACCCCTATTGAATATTTGCGGAAAACAGCAAAAGACCATGCTCTAATTAATATCAGGGTTAAGTATGAAAATAAGTGATTTAATGTATGGCATTTTACTGGCATTGCTGCTAGTAATTGCCGCCGCATTGCTCATGCTTGGCGCTTTGGTGTTGATGCCGTGAAACTGCTCAGCAGTGATGCAATCCGCCGTTGCCTGGTTGCCGACCCTGGAAATCTTATATTCTCATCTGACTTTGATCAGATCGAATTGCGTGTTGCGGCTGCTCTCTCGGGTGAGCCAACAATGATTGCCGCTGCCAAAGAGGGTAGGTCACTACATAAGGTAGCGGCAGAGCGCCTATTCGGTCTGAATTACACGCAAGATCAATACCGCTACACAAAGAATATCAACTTCGGTTGGTTGTTTGGTGGCGGACCAAAGACTCTTTCAGAGCAGGCGGGAATTCCATTCGAAACAGCACGAGATATTATCAAGCAGTATGAGACTGAATTCTCAGCCTTAGCGAGCTACCGTAAGACGGGACAAGAAAGGGTACTCAGAAGCGCGCTAAGCCCCCGGGAATACGACGCCCTTAGGTCGCTTAGGTCTAGGCTATGGGCGTACCGCACAGACACGCAGGAAGGGCGGAAAGCAGCGGCCAACGTCAAGGCTGAAATCAAGCGCCTTTGCTGGCACAAGGTTGGCTACATTACAACACCGTTCGGTCGACGGTTGCCGGTTGATGCTGACAAGGCTTACACCTGGTTGAACTATGAAGTACAGAGTTCAGCACGCGACATCATGGGTGATGCATTCTTGCGGATCATGGATGACAAAGAATTGAATAGAACGGCAATGCTTATCATTCATGATGAAATACTAGGGCAAGCGCCAAGAGATATAGCCGAATATATGGCTAATCGCTACGGCCTGACAATGACAACTACGTTTCTTGGAGTACCTATTACAGCGACAGGAAAAGTATATGGAAAGTCTTGGGGACACGGATATACTAAATAGAATTGTGTATGCGCACGCTAACGTGCATCCGTCCATGATGTCTAAATTAGAATGGCGCATTAGTAAAGCTGCATTCGCATTGTTGACCAATGCGATAGGCTATGTGCCAGTGGCCGCGCTCGGTGAAGACATCACACTATTCGGTATGAAAGTAAAGATAATTGATACTAATGAAATACTATTAGTAATGGTGGTGTAATGATTCGACCTAGTGACTGTGATTCGCCCGATCCGCCATCAATGGTTGATGGGCATTGTCGCTGCATTGTGTGCTCTAGATGTAAACACCACACAGGTAATAGCAGTCAAGGGCACTATTGGTCATGGTGTAACGTGACTAAAACAGTGCGTGAATTCCATTTCTGTTGCCCCGATAATTGTGAATTAGAAGCAAAGGAGACTAATGGCTAAAATCCGTCGGCTTGAAGCAGAGCTAGTCAGAGAACGTCGGCACATTGATAAGCTGATTAATGGGCTTGAAAAGCTAGGTGATTAAATGCCTATATGGATTGCTGATATTCATACCCAATATCAAGCAGGCATTAGTATCGAGCAAATAGCTAGGGAAGGCATTAGCCTAGTCTTGGTAAAGGCGTCACAGGGAACTAGCTGGTTTGCTGATAGCACAATATTCAAAGACTGGCAGAAACGTATTCGCGCTAGTGACATGATTCCCGGCGCCTACCATTGGTTGAATTCTTCCGATGGCGCTAAACAGGCTCAAGCATTCATCATCAAATTGCAAACTGTCGGTGGACCTGCCGGCATAGTGTGCGCGGTTGATGTTGAAGATGAGGTTTATCCACCAACGTACGCAACCATCGTTGCTTTTGTAAATGAATGGAAGCGCCTAACGAACAATCATCCACTGGTTATCTATACGGGTAATTGGTGGCGCCAGCGCCAGTACAACGGTTCGGCATTGAGTTCGCACCTATGGTTCAGCGAATACGTTAGTGGTTCGGATTTTGCTATAGAATTATATAGTAAAGTTCCGTCATCATGGTGGACACCTGGAATTGGTAAATGGCCAAAGGCTGAATGGCTGCAATTCACCAATAAAGCTAAGGTGGCAGGGCAACTTGTTGATGCCTCTGTTTATCTTGGCGATAGAAATGGTTTACTCGCTCTAACAGGAAGTGACGTCGACATGGTTGAATGGACCGATCCCGATAACTTTGGAGCAACACCCGATGGTGTCGTCCATTCGTACGGTGGCATGATCCGTGACGCATTCTGGGGAGTGCAGACACTCAGCAATCGGTTGACGGTGCTGGAGACAAGCGTTAGTGCCATCAACGCCAACGTCACAATGACGGATGAGCAAATGACCACGCTAGTTAACATGGTTGCTGGCATGGTGGATGCACGCATTGAGGCGGCAATTCGTAAGGTCCTTGGCGGACTCGACAACTAACTGCCTATGGTGAGGGAGTGCGCGGGTTGACTACCAATGAGCGACATAATGATTACAACTTGGTTGTGTTTGATCCAGGTGGCACTACTGGTTGGGCACAATTCATCGTCGATTCCCGTGCATTCTCTCGACCTGAACATAAAGTGTTGCAGTGGATGTATTATTGGACGTGCGGAGAATTAACCGGCCCTGAACATGAACAATTGATCAGTGCGCAGCAATTGATTCACAACGCAGTAAACTACAATAAGCCATTTGTAAATCGTACTGAAATAGTTGCCGAAGATTTTGAACTTACTCAATTGGTCGGCGGTAAGAATTTACTAGCGCCAGTACGTATAAATGCTGTACTTGATTGGCAGTGCCGACAGTATGGCTTGCAGTTGTATTTGCAGAAACGTCAAATGCGCACAAGCATTACTCGTGAACGTCTTGCGCTATTCGGCTTTGGCACTGGTTTCAAGAAAGACGAATTCGCTGCAATGCAACATGGCGTAACATGGTTGCGCCGTATCAAACAACAGTCATTATCCAAGCCGTGGAAATTGGCTAATGAAATGCACACTAACGCATATTGGGATTGTGCATGCGAGGACGGCAATCAATGCGACATATCACACCCGAGATAAAGTATTCAGCTGCATGTGACCTGATCAGGAAATACGATTTAATTCGTGTAAATCGACAGTGCGGTCGCCTGAATTATAAGAACCATGGAAGTGGTTTGCTTGGCTTGAAAGAAGCGTTCCGCACATGGGACAACATCAAGGCTTTGTGATCTGTATCACACTTGACAAACATTCCCACCTAAGGGCATATTACTACCGCTGATCTACCTTGCATTTGCTGTTGTCGCTATAGGGGAGAGTTCATGCCTGACACTGCCACTCCTGCCGCTGTGACGCGTCCCGCTCGTAAACGCGCGCCGAGCAAGTCTGCCGCACCCGCTGTTGTCACTGAGACTGCCACCGTTACCCCGCCAGTCACTGTTGAGCCTGTTGCCGAACCGGGTACCCCCGCTGTTTCCGCGCCGGTCGCTGTTGAACATGTCGAGACCAAGCGCGTCGGTTTGGTGCTCACATATTCTGGCTCTACCAAGAGTTATGACAAGTTCGTTGTCGACGATGAGACCAAGGCCGCTACGGGTTGCGCTGGCACGCTTTATGTGCCTCTTGGTACTTCCGAGGTCAGGGTTTTGGTTCTTGAATTCAAGTGACTTTACAGTGCGAGTATTGGCATAGCCAGGGGTGACTATTCCGATATTCGCTATTGATTACTAGTTGAGCGGCTAGTAATCAGTGAATACCCCCTAGGTCTGCATTCGGCGGAGTGCGGATCTAGGGGGTATTTGCATATATACATAAAATTAAGCACACCAATA
>Ga0302285_10001769_pt1 | contig 12057 bp, 6 predicted proteins | sample III_Fen_E2_2_FD_200455 | JGI IMG/M metagenome (GOLD analysis project Ga0302285, IMG submission 200455) | Peat permafrost microbial communities from Stordalen Mire near Abisko, Sweden - III_Fen_E2_2 | ecosystem: Environmental > Terrestrial > Soil > Wetlands > Permafrost | place: Sweden: Abisko...
ATTAAAGGGTACACTAATGGAGGAACATCCTGTCGGGTGGCATGAATGTGCTTCGTTTTTAAATATTGCATAGTCATGCCACAATACGAAGATAACTCCAAAGTAGTTATAGTAATGATGTTTCAAAAATTATGGAAGATGCGAGAATCTCGATTGAAAAGAAAGTTTTAAAAAGAAGAAAGAGAGAAAGTGAGAAAGTGAGAAAGATAAGAGGAAGAAAATACAAAGAAAGAGAAGAAAAAAATCAAATAAAACAAACTTAAAAATCACAAATAAAATAAAAAATAAACTTGCGAAAATTCATATATCGCTCAAATTTTAGAGCGATGAAATTGTAAAGACTTTTTAAAAAAATGAAATACTTTGAAAAAATGAATAAAAAAGAACCAATAATATCATTTTTATTTACTAAAAGAAATGAAGAACTATTTTCATAATCATATTGGTTAAGTGATAGTATGTGATTGAAAATTTAGAAAAGATAAAAATATCATTATCAATAAAGATATTATTTTGTTGGACTTAAACATTTTTCTTTCTATTATTTAATTAGGTGAATTGGGATTAATGATGAATGCCTCGTATGGCTGGAAACACCTTATTTTAGATTTTAATATTAATGCCAAATAAAATGGTAAATTATCTCGAAGGTTAGATTTTGTTGAATGGGCATATTCGAAAAATTATGATTAAAAGTAAGCGAAATCTTTATTATGATTAATTAACTTTGGCGCTTATTATTTGTTTTGACTGATACTTAATTAAAAAAACAATTTCTTAAAAAAAACACAGAATTTTTTCCGATCAAATATGTGAATCTCTTTTCATTTTAATTAATTGGGAAAACATACAAAAAAATGATAATTCTTTATTAAGCAAATAGAGTTATAAATTGAAGAAACTATTTTCGTTGATTTGAGATTATTTCAAAAAAATATTTTATCCTTTTATCAGGATCCAGATAATTCCATGGAGTTCTTTTTTGAACTGTTGATTTTATTTTAAATAAACTCTTCAAGACCAATTCTACTAAGAGAATCGTTATGATTAATTTATTTTTCTCCTTGATTAATACCTTCATTTCTGGTAATTCCTATAGAATTTTAGATAAAACTTTACTCGATTCTCTTACTAAACAAATTAGCTCCATCTTCCTCTCCAATTAAAATAGATTCATTTCTAAAAGATTCTTTATCTCCATTTTCTTCATACTAATATGAATGCTAAAGGTTTCCATCTTTAGCATCCTCCTAGGCGTATGTTGATTCTACAAAATCAAACAGTTAGGGTAATCCCTTTCTGACGTAATTTATGTCAGTAGATAATTCGAAATCACTGCTCTCAAGTCGTTCATTTTCGAGGATATTTTATGAATCTTCTTGTTATTTTAGATATCCAACAGAACAAGCATCAGATTTGGCAGGTAAAGGGGTTGAGCTCATTCTTATTATGTCTGTTATTAACTATTCTTTAATTTGCTAATCATTTGGATCAGAATTATTTCGGAAGCTTTCACGAACTAAATCAGGGATATTTCTTTCAGGATTATTAAACGATGGAAGGTTTTTAGGTAAAGTATAGGAGTTTGATCCTTCTTTTGAAAGTTTAGAGTGTATTTAGTAATCAGAAGAGCTCTAAATTAGATTATTAGTCTCATAGAATCTTTATTTTTATTTAGAGTCAACATTTTGAAGGTTCACTTTTAAGTCAAATCCATTTGTGTAAGGTTTCTATGTTTCTTTAACTTCTCTAGTCAAGACAATATCACCATCTATTAGGTTATGTTTGATATTGTCTATGAGATTTGTTTGATAAACATCTTTCTTTAAATGAAAAGGTATTTCATCGGTAAGCTAAAGAGAGCTGAATTGCTTGGATATTTCTTCGAAATTTCGGCTCACCGAATATTCCAAGTTAATGTAGCTCTACGAAAGAGACTATACCACTTCTTCTATTCTTTAGAATTATTTCCTTGAATGCTTTAAGTCCATTACAGCCTTTTTCAAAACAAGCAATTAAAACAAGTACACTTATCAATTACTTACCAATCTAGATTCAGCCTTGATGTTTTCAAACATTTCAATTTGTCCACATGAATGCTCCTCCAACCTTTCCATTCTCCCTTCAATTGCACATATTTTCTGATCTAGCGATTGAGTCTTAATTTCTGCTTAGTTTCTCCCAATCTTTTGTTTCTTCATCAAAATGTAAGCATACAATAATCTAATATTTAAATAATTTTACATCTAGACTTTGCTTCATACTTGCGATCTTTTCATCCAAAACTTGTGATCGCATTTCTTCTTAAACGGTTCCCTAAAATTTCTTTAAGAGAGCCTCCATTTCAGTCTTTTTTTTATCCATATCTGAAATCACTTGCCTTTTGATTTCAGGAATGATCAAATTCTTCAAGCAAGAACTTAACTAAGATACTATGCTCTTCTCTCTTAAATTTAATTGTTCATCTAGCAACACTTTCAACTATTATGCCGTTATGTATTAGGAATCCTTAGATAGCTAGTTACTGGAAGCATTTACAGGGGTAAAAGGTTACCTAGCTGCTTCTGAAATAAGAGCACTACTAAATCCACTGACTCTTGTTGAATTGTCTTCTCCTGAAACAACTGTAGTAATATCAGACATCCGAATTTGAGTTGGTTTAATTTAAGATCCTTAATATCCAACTGGGCAAGTAAACCGACGCGGACTTGGCGAGGGAAGAAATATTTTTTGTTAAAGTGGCTGAGAATTATGAGGGTTTGTTAGAGGAAGATTAGTCACTGTAAATGGATGTGGCTGAAGGATTTAATTAAGTTATTACGGTTGATACGTATCGAATTACTGGTCTTATTGCTGCTTGGCTTTGGATTCTGAACATATTTGATTGATATTTGGCTCTGAGTCTTAGATTAAAGCAATGTTAGAAAAACATTAAAAAAAGTAGAATGTTACTCTTGATGACATGCTCAACTTTTCGTATCATTTGACTAATGCTCTGAGCCTTTCTCTTACTCTCAATCTTCTTAGAAGAGCTGTAAAAATCATCATCATCTTCGATTTCTGAGTTCGCGGATACGTGACTTGGTGACAAGAACATTTTGATAGTATAATTATTGTATTTTTTCAATTCCAGATTTTAAAATATTCTCTTTAATTATTGTTAATTGCAGTGCTCTTGGAGGTCACACCACTGTATCCGTTTAATCATTAACTGTAAAAATAATAGATCATTTGATTCTGCTTCCTTTGTATTGATTTTTGCAGCTGATAATATTTTTCACAAATCATTTTTTTAAAATATTTTTGGAGTTGGTGTTTCAACATATGATTTGTTGTTGGATTTATTTAAAATTCTTTTTTGGAAGCTAATTTATTAAAAATCTATTCTTTATGATAAAGTAGATTGTGGGTCAAACACAGTGGGATAATTAATTACAAAAGGTAGGGATCCAACATTATAAAATGCAATCTGATAAAAATGCACATAGATAATTGATTGACGGGAATACATAATATTGGCGCTTTGTCAGAAATCTCAAATATGTGGATGCCAGAGTGCTTAAAATTATGTATTAACCAACTAGAAATCAATAACAAAAACATCAGATTAGGAAGATTAGGGTAAAAATTAAATTAATACCAAAACAAACAGAAAAAAACAAGTGAAAAGAGATATTAATAAAGACCATTTTTTCAGCATAAATTAAATGATAAGTAAGCAAGAAGAAGATGAAAAGACTTCCTTTTCAAAAAAGGATGTGTAAAATTCTGCTAGTATTATCAGAGGCTCTTAAAGGCCAGATGGAAGTTTTAGAAAGGATATCAAAATTAGAGCTGGATATGTCAATATGTTTGATGTTGAACGATACACTATTCCTTAGAGAAGGTTGGAATATATTGAGTTTTGTTGTTATTTCTTCAAGGGAGAAAATATTTTTGGTTTGATATTGTTTTAGACCATTAAGAGGAAAAGCTAGAAACTCTGAGACAACTAGTTCACAATCAATGTAAATCTCTTCACAATCTATTGTTATTGTATTCTTTGATGTCACTTTAAAATATAAACAAACATCTTACAAAAAGTACACAGAAAGACTCCGGGCAAATAAATTCTATCCCATAATAATCACAGAAACTTAATGAAGGTAAGATAAATTTCTTTTTTTGAATGAATAATTGAGATATTTTAGAAGCAAAAATAAAGCAAACTATTCAAAAAGCAGCTACACCTTTGAACTGTTCAGAATAATTTCCTGATTTCAAGGACGAAGATCGATAAGGTTAGAAGAACATATTTTGGCTTTAAAGAACTGTACTTTTGAAAACAGGAAACAACGATAAAGGAACAAAAATGAATTAGATTCAATTCGACTAACAGAATCAAGATAGTTAAAAAAGCAATTTGAAGTATTCATAAGAAAATCAAGAGCAAAAAATAGTAGATAAGAAAGATACAACAGAACTTCAAGATAATAAGAGAGAACATTAAGTAAGAGAAAAAGTAGATTCTGATATATTTTAAAGAATTGAAATACCAAAGGTTTAAAAGAACGAAATAGTGACAAAATAGAGAGAAATAGAGTCAATCCATCAAGAATAGCATAATAGAGCCTGTATTTCATAAGAGCTTTGTTAAATAAATTACAAAAATGAAAATATCTTGAATATGCTGAAGCATCTTAACTTAGGAGAACAGTGAGCTTATCTCATATAATTCTGTAGAATTCATTTCAATGGTTAGAAAAAGTAATTAATATAAACCTTTTTAGAATTGTAAATATTCTTTTATTAAAAATAAATAAATTTTTCTAATTATCTTGTCTGTTGATTTAAAGCTCAAAGTTAGAGGTACTAATATTATCTAAGCTATTCCGTAGGATGAAAGTTAGGTTAATTGTACTCTTATTAAAAGAATAGTAAATTTAAATTAAACCATTGTAGTCAAATGAGAGCACTAATTTTAGAAAGAAAAAATATATATTGTTAACGATTTGAATTTGAGCATCTTCTTAAGTTTTTAGTTTTTTACCAAAATAAAAAAGAGAAGCTTTTCTCTCAACCCTTCTTGATAGAGAGTTCAACAAGATTTGAAAATGTTAAATACCATCTTCTTAAGATTTATTTAAATTGTTCAAATAAACAATAACAATCTCTGTTCAAACAGACCTTGGATTAATTGTTGGTACTATTCCATAATTCAAATTTAAACATGATGAGAATGGATCTAGTTTGAAGAGGAATTATGTTTCTAAGTGAACATACGCTGACACAACCAATTATTTAATTCAAGATGTTGTTTAATAAAAATGATTCCATATCAGTTAGATTTGATTTAAATGAAATTTAAAGGTGAATGAGATTGTTGTTGAGGAGAGCAGATCCAAAGATAGATTAAAATTGGAATAACTAATTTAATTAGGAACTTAACTTCTTAGCAGAATTAATTACAATAAAGAAAAGAACCTCGAAGATAACAATCTCTCTTCTACTTGTTTTATTCAGAAGACTGTTTCTCAACGAAAGCAGTCCTTTGAGTATTAAAACATGAACCCATATCAAGTCTCAAACGTTGATGGATAATATGTCTTCTCACGAGAATAAAGCGCAAACCAAATCTAAGAAATCTATGGAAGTGATATGGTATTTCCTAGAAATTCCTCTTTTGATCAGAATCACAATGAAAATAGTAACTTTTTGCAAACAGCTTCACATTTTTAACTACATTTTGATGCTTTTATTAGACAAGATAAGAACAGAGCAATTACTTAAGGAAGAAATAAACCAAAACCAATAGGCAAACTTATTTATGTAATTCAATAATAATGCTGCAGCTGTACAATCAGAAGAAGATAGACAAAGGGAGTATTCTGATCTGCTATTTAGATACACCAGATAATCTAATTAATAAATGCAATAATATCCTTCACAAGATCAAGCAAATAGATTTGAATCTCCTCATGTGAGTCCTTAGCACTTCAGTAATGATTAAAATCTGTCTCCTTCAATGAAAACAGCACTTAGTTCAAAGTTAAAGGAGATTTAATCGAAATAGTTAGAAAAAGAACAAAATACACTTTTTCAAGATAATTTTAATTATAATACTGACATCCCTAGGTAAAACAGCTATGATAAGAGTGGTTATCCATGTGATGGATAAGATCCTTTATTTATGGGAAGTTCCTTATCGAAGTAAGGAGTATCTAAATCAGAATCTCTGTTCTAAAATGAGTTTCAAAGTATGTATCCTCAGAACCCAGCAGCTTAGCTATCGTCAGTGTAAGAAGAAATATAAAGTTTAATTAAATTTTATTCTTCTGAATAGACATTTAACAATCCAAACCAAAACGAAAATTATTTAGATAATAAGTCTAATAAAATCAGCAGAGGACCTTCTAGCCACACTTAAAATATTTCATAGAATAGCAATACTTTCTGCCAAGTTACTGATAATATCAATTTGAACAGTGGAATTAAATCAGGAGGAAACCTATTAAATTTTCAGCGATTTGCTACTCGAAATATTAAAAATCAGTTTCACGATCACAACAATCTTTCTGGACAGAACTCTCCATATGAAATTGGGAGCCCAAGTGGGAAAAAAACAAAGATTAGCAATCTTGGCATTCCTAGAGAACCTAATTCAATGTAAAATCTTGGTGGCAAGATTGACAGTAAAATTGAGTAAATTAATGAAAAAAGAGGGAGAACAGTAGAAGAAAAGTATGCCAAGATTTAGCATAATGGGATAAATAAAGGTCACAGCATAGACGGGTTAGAAATAATACAGGAAAGAAGAAAAATATAAATGGAAGAACCATCGTAACTATAGTAAACTGCATCTTCTCAGAATGAACAACCAAATATTACTGCTTAATCAGACTCCATCATTCCTTCTTACAGACAGCCAAAAGCATTATCAAATTCTTTTTGGAACCTTCAAAGACTACATGTATTTGTCAAAGAAAACAAAGTAAAATACTTATTTATTATTCTAATAACATATTCTAACCCATATTTAGAATTACAGCATAACAGAATAGAGCAAAATAGATCATGGAAAGATGATACTTACCTATTAGGAGTCATTCAGCGATTAGACCTTCTTCAAATCCTTAATGCTTATGTATTTTTAGCAGCTGTTTTTTAAGGATCCCTAACTTGGAAATTCTCCTTAGCTCACTTTATTTGATCTGTTGAATTTCGTGAACAAAGATTAGATCATTCTTCACTCTGTCCCCCTGAAAGACATTTAAGGAGAATAATTGAAAGAAGTTTTCATAAAAATCGTAAACGAATTGGCGAATCTCAGAATCACACTGTCTTGCGAGGCTCTCTTTGAAAAATTTCTTCAGTTGCTCACTTAAGACCCACTCTTTTGTGAAGCTCTCTTGCAAGTGCTTAAACAAAGTGTTGCCCTCACTTGTGATTCTAGTTTTAAAGGGTAAGCTTCATCTTTTTTGCAGATCGCTTCTCAGAATTGGTTTGACATCAAAACAGAGTTCTTTCCACTGCTCTCAAATGCATTTAATTCTGTAATCGAAATGCACTATCTGCTCGATAATTAAATTGAAATTTCCACTTTTAAATCCTTGCGTGCTTAAACTGCTTAGCCAGCTACTCTCAGCTTCGTTTACTATTACAATCAAGCTTTGAAAAAATAGTTTTATCTCCCTCTGTTTTCTCTTGAAGATAGTGTAATATTTGGAACCCTTTCATCTTTTTTCAGACATTCCCCAAGTCCAAATTTTCTCTCTTAGCTAACATAGAATTCAGCGCTATCAAAGAGCGAGTCTCTTAAAAGATTTAATGATCCAAATAATCAAAATGATACGAAAGAGGGCCAATAAAAAGGGAATATTATCCCTCAGCCTATTCAGAATAATTACTAAACAAAATAAAATGAAGCCCTAGAAATCAATCCATAAATAGCCAGTGAATCTCCCACCTACTAATACTCTAAAAATATAGATACAATTAATGAAAACGTCTAGAGACAGCAAGGAAGCTCAACACTCCAAAACTAAGATTAAAATCAAATAAATTAACAAGAGTAACTAAATATTTTAACTCAATAGTATTCTAGGCCGTTTTTAGCCTTACCATAAAACAGCCAGAACTAAGGCTAAAAGGATACTATTTAATATTAACAACCTTCTCTAATCTTACCTCAAAAAGTGACTGATATTAGCCCCTCACATTTTTCTTAGAAAGACAATTTCATTGCAATTTAGCAAGGAAAAGAAGAACAAAAAGAGCTAGTAACAATAGCATCCCCTCCAGTTTAGCTCTATTCAAATGTAAACTAAATACCATAGCAATAGTTCAATTTCAGGTTTCTTTCCAGCAAAATACAATTATTAATGTAAATTTGCAATGAAAACACTGAGAAAATTGAAAAGACAATACAATCCAAAGACGAGATTGCACTACTACAAACAGGCTCTTCAGAGACTCGTAGTTAATAAGACAGAAAGAAGCTGCAATAACTTAATCTAGCCAACCTCCTGCAGTCTAAAAATATGTATTATCCTTAACCCAATGTTGCTAATAATGACATTGAACATCGGAATAGAGGAAACTCTGCTCCTCGAGTTTAGCATTTTACTCCATCTGCTCATTAAGGAACCCCTCCTAATCGCACTGGATCTCCACCTCCATCATTCAAAAGAAAAGACTAGCACTAATTGATAGGACCATATTCTAATTTACCTAAAAATATCCCTTCCGTTGCAACGACTCCTGCAAAATGGCAATCTCAGTATCAAAAGTTTGAAGATGCAGTTGCGTCTCCATAACATCAAAAAGATTTCATCAGCTAAAAGAAATAGAATTCATTCTAAGGATAAAACAGCATAAATCGATATGGTTAAATGCAAACTAACCAAGGAACAGCAGCTTAATATAAACACAATTAGCCGCAATAAATATAACAATAAAACACATAAAATTAGATAGGATACAATTTATCTTTTGGCAATATCAATTCCACAAATAGATATCCATTACAAAAGCACCCTTCACTTTTGTAGTATCAATACCCGAAAGCAAACAATTTTAATGCTATGACTAATTTGTAGCAATAAAATGCTTAAATTTCGACAATTAACTCCCAGCTATTCTCAAATAAACCACAGATGGTTAATCCTTCAAGTATGCTACCTGAGCCAAAATAAATTGTGCCTTTATTAGGATTTTAATAATAACAACAATATCTTGGAACTTAAAGCTAATAGAATCTTTATTTGAGGAGAAATTATTGAAGCAGACTAGATAAAATATGCATATTCTTTTTTTGGCAAATTGCTAAATACTCCATGTTAAGCATCTCAATTTGTCTTTGTTTAGATTTTTTTATGTGTTTTATTGACCATTTCTAACTTGTTTGGATGTAAATTTTGAGACCTAAATTGCATTATTCCATACTCAACAAATTATTTACTTAAAGCCAAACAAGTTGTCAAATAAAAAATGTATTTGTATTTACTTGTATTATTGCAAAAACAGCCTCTTTAGTCTCTATTTTTGAAGAGATATCTAAATAATTATTAAAAAGCAAAATTTATTTGATTAGAACGAACAAAGAATTAAGCTAAAGCTCAAACAATGTCTAAGTCTAAAGTGTTACTGACTGATAAATCAAATCCTTGGCTACACGGATTTCGTGATCCTGTAGCAAAACTTAGCGCTTTTTCATAAAGCATAGACCTGATTCCTCTTGCATATGATGGAGAAAATAGACTCATTATTGGTGACTTTACCTCGAATAAAGTATTTGGATATAAAGGCATCAATATTGAATGGGCAATAGATGTTAACGATTAAATCATCGGCGTCTCATATTTCTAGCCTGAATCATCTTCAAGCGCTTCAAGTAAATAAAGACAACCTTGAGGGAAAGAAAGAAATAGAATTCTTTTAGAAAGTCAACTAACAAAGCCAGCTCCTAAAATATTAATTATTCAATCAAATTTTGAACTTATTATTAAAAAAATGTTTTTGTGTTTCATTAGCTGTTCCATGTCTGGTCTTTGCAGTGGACGGTCATCTCTACATTTACTAAAACAATCAGCCAAAGTTTAAATTCTCCTTTCCAAAAGTGGAAATGCATCCATAAGAACTCTCAATTTGGAAGAGTTTTACTTCAGGCTCTAAAGAAGTACTTTCGCGAATGCTTGAAGAATGGAATAAACTAAGGGAAAATCCTTCCATCGTTTTAAGCTCCAAAACTCTAGATGTTCTGAATCTCTCAAAGCCGCAAAAACAGCATGAACTAATCAAAACCACTTTAGCAGGTGGAATCGAATAGTTGTCTTAAATAGATACCCCAACTTGCCTGGCAAGAATCAACATATCTTTCGAGGGAGACTCAGCTCCGAGTTAAATTGTTGCTGGAACAGAATGTAAAAAACTTTGCATTCTTGACTGCAAGAGCTTCGAAATTTAAAAGCAAGTAAATATCATTTTCAAAGCCATTTTGTCATTTGAATATGCACCAAGAGTTATATTGTTTCATGTTTCTTTTTCTTTTGCAATAGTATGATCTTCCAGGCGTGCCAGTATAGATTTTATGCACAGGTTTTTTGATGGGAGAACACCGCATCATAGTAACTACTAGGGATAATCAGATTATTTTCTTCAGCAACAACCAAAGGGAATCAACAACTATTGACCTTATTTCCAAACCTGTTCGCACTTTGATTGTTGGCAAAAGCATCATAGTTGGGACCATGAATGAATCCATATCTAGCTATAACTTTAAGGTAAACAAAAGTTAACTTAATTTATAAATCTTCATTATTTTTGTATTTTTAGGGGTAAAAGTAATTCACATTAAAAGTGAACTCTGAAGTGGTTTCCATGGAAACTCTTGTTCATGGAGTTTCTAATCCTATACAAGTACTATCAACCTTTTAATAAAAGAGAGAGTATTTGATAATATTTTTTTAATTGTAGGGCTATTTAGTTGGTCTGAGTAACTCGGAGCTTCGTATCTACAACGAAAAGCAATTGATTCATGTTTTAAAGCTCGACGTAAACAGAAATTAATAATTGATTCCTTTGACAATTTGATTTGTTTCGAAGGGTATAATAATGGGAATGAAATTCGGTGTCTATGGACGAGAAGAAGGGGTGTTGATTATGCTTCTGAAGAACAAAGGTCTAGACATTCGCATCCTTTAAAGGGGGTTTAACTTTTAGGTATTTTATTCTTTATTTAATCACTGTACTTATGTTTAATTGTGATATATTCTCAAAGAGCTTTATGAGCTAAGGGAATTTAAGTACTGAAGAAGAAATTCCTCTGAATATTCCAAAAAAGACTAAGCTATTCATTGAACAAAGTTAAAGAGAAAGAGACAATCCAGTTGTAATTTACAAGTCTCTGGAAAAAGATCTTGTTAAACTTCGATTCAAGACAGCACAATCTTATTTAAACACTCTTGAAGACAGCCAATCCGATGGCGCTATTAATAATTAATCATCAAATATCCGCATCCAAGCTGATATCATGGGACTTGGACCGCTGTTTAAGATACAAATCAAAGTCGAAAATCTTGGAAATACTGCATTCTCAAATTTGGTTCTCAGTTATATGTATGATTAGAAGCTTTATAAGTTCACCAAGCCTATTTTTAAGATTCCCTTCCTCTTGCCTCATGTGAGCTTTCCTATTTCAGCTGAAATTCAGAGCATCGATGAAAACGGAGCATCAGATCAGATAAAGATTATCATTTCAGAAAAAGGAAGATCTCTTCCGATGATTGGAGCAATAATTCAAATGCCTCTTTCAGAATTGAGAACATGAATTCTATTATTTGTAAGTGTATGCAAGTTAAAGTATTTCAGTTTTTTTTTAGAATCTCAAAGTTACTTTTTTTTGTTCTTCACCAAAATCCAAAAACTAAGCTGTTTTCCCAAAAGAAAAGCTGAATTTCAAATTGATTTCTATTTTTTTTTCAAGATTTATTAATCAATAAGATGTGTAATGCTTCGTATCAGAAAGTTAAACAATCAAAATCTATTTGCAAGAGTAATCTTCATCTTTTTATAATTTAA
>Ga0302285_10001770_pt1 | contig 12057 bp, 9 predicted proteins | sample III_Fen_E2_2_FD_200455 | JGI IMG/M metagenome (GOLD analysis project Ga0302285, IMG submission 200455) | Peat permafrost microbial communities from Stordalen Mire near Abisko, Sweden - III_Fen_E2_2 | ecosystem: Environmental > Terrestrial > Soil > Wetlands > Permafrost | place: Sweden: Abisko...
AAGCACAGTAGAAGTAGTAGTAGTAATTGAAGTAATCGCCATAATAATAACAACAACAACAGTAGAAGCAATAGCAAAAAGTTATCATGTAACCCCATCCTTTCCCTGATTATGAAGATGAGGAGAATGAAGAAGATTAGTCTGAAGGAGAATAGGATCATTAACTGCAAGAACAGGAAGAAGAACAATAGCAGCAGTAGCTCTAGTATCTCCAGTAGTAGCATGATCAACAGCAACATAATTATCACAATGAATGCTAATATTAGGAGGATTACTCAGACGACAACCCAAATGAATCGAATGAGATCAATTCAGATTCTAAATAATACGCTGATGAAGGCATACATTAATAAGAATCACTCCCTATGGCTGGAGGGTCAGCAGTAGCTACTACTGGGTCAGTATTATTCAAGTAGAATAATGACATTGATTCATAACTGCATTCAGATGTATTATTCTATTAAAACGGTCAACGATAGCATAGCAATGAGACAGAATCACATGTACCTTCTGATCTCCCAGCATTAGCTGCAGCTGGTCCATCAGTTATATCTGTAGTTGTCTCAGATGATCCCACAGCTGTTGCAACTGCGATCAGTCAATTCGCTAATAAATCTAACATCCCTTCTAATAGCAGCAGCAACAATAACAACAACAACATAGATAAGAATACAACTAAAAGCTTACCTGTTCCTGTTCATAAGTATCGAAGTATCTCTAGTGGAGCTGTTGAATAACATGAGTTTAATTTATAAGACACTCCAACGGTGAATAGCATTCAAGAATCGAATCTAGTGTCGAATAAGTAGAATAAATAGGTAAAATAGTAAAATGAAGCAATTGGAGAATTGCATTAGATTCTGAGACATCATGAGTAAATCGATTTGCATTAAGATTAGGATTAAGAACAATATTAACATTACGATCCGGAAGATGAACATTTTGAGCATGAACAAGATGAAGAAGAAGATGAGGATTAAGAGAAATATGATCAAGAGAGGGATGCATATAATTAATAATAACATGCACATCATTAGAATGAAGGAGAATAATACTATGAGGATCATGAGTAGTTTGAAGAATTTGAAGATGAAGAAGAGTACTTAGAGTATCAAAGATAGGTGTAATTAGCATAGTTGTAGTAGTAATAGTCATAACAGAAGAAACTACAACAAGACTAAGGGAGAAATGAATCTTCTTCGAGTTAGTAATAGTAAAAGTAAGCATAATATCCATAATAATAGCAATAAAGATAATTAGAAGAAGAAGATCATGATGGATAAGATGAAGAAGAAGGAGAGGAGAGTTATTCTGAGAGATTAGAAATGGGAAAGAGTATTCCATAAGATAATCGTAAGGGAAGCAACAGTCACTCTGATTAATAGCATCCTTCCGATAGATAGAACTACGATGCTATTGCAGAGATGACTGATGAAGAGCTAGAGCTAATGGCTCATGAGATATTTAATAATGCTGCAACGTATATCTAGAAGGTTTGGAGAGGATATCTCACAAGATAGATACTTTATTATTATTTTAATTAAGAAAATTAAGAACCAGAAGAAGAAGGACATATCGAGGAATAAAAGTAATAACAATAGCAGTAGTAGTAGAAGTAGGAGAGGAATAATAATCCTTAAGTTTAACAGTAATAGCAGTTATAAAAGGGTGTTCCTGAAGGTGTTAACTTGTCTGATACTAAGAAATCTAAGAATGAAGATACAACAACATTGAAATCAGAGCATTCAGCGAGTTCACAGAAGAAGCAGGGGAATCTACGTTAGAAGGATATTCATATTGATTTGGGTGCATGTTCTTAAGGTGATGATGAACGACTGAAATCGATAAATAATGAAGATGAACCATTAACAGCTGAAGAGTAGAATGCATACAATTAATACAGAATCAAATAGCATTTGGAGATTGCTTAGAAGTAATAGTAAAAAGAATAAGAAGAAGAAAGTTAAAGGAAGAAGAATAACAGTGATAGTACTGATAAGAAGAAGAAGAATAAGACTTAAGAGGAAGTGTTAAATAAAGAATGGTTAATGTAATAGGAGAAAGATGAATTTGCATTTAGTAATGATTAGTAAGATGATAGTGATAAGGTTATTCATATTTCAACGATTAAGACATCATTGGTTAATAATGATGAGTAGTCTGCGTAGAATCTATCACCGGGGTAGAAATAAGCAGAATAGATTAAGAATAATGGAAATAGTGATAAAGTAGATTAAGGAAAGTAGTAGTAGTTATAATAAGGAGCAAGTTAAGATGCAGTTGAAGTAGCACCTGCTAAATAGCATGATGAGGAGGAGCTTAAGACAGAAGAATCCTAAGATTAGCCATAAGAGGGGTATGATTAGGATTTAGAATACATGAGTGATTAAGATGTAGAGAATTGGAAATAAGTTTAAAGATTATTAGCTAGTGTAGATTGGGAGAGCAACGATGCTGACGAAGCTGCTTAGAAAGATAAGATTATTGATATACTGCAGAATCTATCCATAGGGAATAGAGAGAGATTACTGTTGTGTATTGAAGAAAATGAAGAAAATTAAGGGGAATAAGAAGAATAAGATAGTTTCTCGATATCGTAGATTCTGAATGTGTTTAGGATGCCTTTCGCTGAAGATATGGAAGAAGCAGAAGGAGAAGGAATGCAGGAAGAAGAGGGAGATAATTAAGATGGATAATTGTAAAGAAGTAGCTTGTAATAGAGGTAGTTATAATAGTAATAGTAGATTTAAGAAGAAGAGAATGATGATGATGAAGAAGATAATAATAATGATTAAGAGAATAGATAATAATAGTAGCAGAGTAAATCACTTAGTTAATAGTAGACACCATAGAAAGAAATACCAGTAATAGCTAATAAAGATGAATCCAAGAAATAATCACCTTAACCTAAGGAAGCAACTAGCTAGATATAAGTGTAGCAGTAATAACATCAACTTTAGGGTTTATAATAATAATCTAATTCTCCAGCTCCAAAGAGATCTTAATCGGATAACATCTAAAAACCAGATTAACTCACTGAAATAGTAACTTCGGAGAGTATTAGTTCAGGGAATTTAGATAAAAAGAGAAAGACTAGTGGATAGTTGAAAATAGATGTTGACCAAATTGAAGAAGATGCTGTTAAAAGGAAAAGTGATAAGATTGAAATGCAGCAGTAATAGCAGTAAGCGTAATAGATATAAAATATAAATACCTCTCCGCCTTAGTAAATGAAATCTAAGCCATCTAATACTACTAATGAGACTGGAGTGATACCCCCTATGCTGATGACTCCACTAGATGCGCTAAAGAGTCTTGAGAGATAATCTGTTAGCTCGAAGAACTCATCGAAAAGAGATAAGTCACATTCTCTAACCTATGAAGCGAACTCGGAGAGATCATTCAACTAAATGAGGAAGAATCATGTAAGAGATAATTAACTTTACAATTAGATTCATTTTTATTAATATCTTTTCACTCTTTTTGAATCTTTTTAGTTCCATTCTCCGAAATAAAATCATCGTGGTTTGAACACTGGTAATCCTAACAGTAACTAGTAATATTATCTTTAGAACAGTAGTCGTGGGGCAATGTCGGTATGCAGCGATGAGACTCGTAGTGCTGGGGCAGTATCACCTAAAGAAGAGATGAATTAACTCTATGCACTGCTATAATAGGAGCATCTCTAATCGCGTAAGGATAATAAAGGATTACCGAAGTCGCTCTCAGCTCGAGCAAGTGTAAAAGATACAAGTAACTCAAATTAGCTGTAGTAGCAAGATTAATTGTATTAGGAGTACTTTGAGACATCAGCTGATAGATCAAGGAGTCATATTGGGAATTAGATGATTAATACACCGAGTAACTCGAATTATGCATCGAATAATGTCAAAGAGAATAATAATAATAATATTAATAATAATGTCAATGCTAATAACGCATCGACTAGCTCGATCTTCGATCATGATTCGTTTAAGGAATTCACGGAGAAGAAAATGAAGTAGATTATGAGTGAATAGAATATCAATGAGCTCCTTAAGATGAGAGAACAAGCACTACAGATGAGATAATAGTCTTAAGTAAAAATTATTCATTTAATTTATTAACAAGCGATTAGATGTAATTGGTGGTAAGTTTTCTATTATGGCGAAATTAGAATTTACATGTTTGAGGATTTGTCTTTGTATTTATTGTATCCAATACCTGATATTTGATATTTTTGCAACTAGATGAACGCGATGGACCAGATGTTAAGCCAGAAGCACGTTTCTCCCCGTACATACGATTCCAAGAAGCAAGAACTCGAAAACTGGGTGCAAAATGAAAAAGAAGAAATCAGCTAAACACGCAAGGAACTCGAACGCGGACTCATGAAAGCGATGGAGTCCATTCAAAAAACCCAACGAGATGTCTAGCTAGCGTAGCGATTCAAAACAAACCCCTCACGGTTAGACTCCCGAAGCTCCTTCGCATCGGAGGAAGAATATTTATTCCGTCGTAAAATGGAAAACGAAGCAGCCTCGAATAAATCAGATTCTGATAATCAATCGGATAATCTGTCTTCCTCGCAAGCACTGAAGCATCTCTTGAAGGAGATGGGCACACCAACGGATAAGAACAATATTAAAATAATCGATTAATTTGAACTCAAAGATCATCAACGAGACGAAAACAAAGATAACAATGAGGAAAAAGATGCAGAGGGCGATAACAGTAGAGGTACTAGTAAGCCTAAGAATCAAGGGAATATTCTCGTCCTACCGAAATAGAGTTAACTTAACAAAATGAAAAAGAAGAAGGAACCGAAGAAATATGCTGATGGGGATAATGAAGACGAAGAAGAAGAGGATGAGGACATCTAGCATGGGGAATAGATTGGATAAGGGAATAACAGTAATAATCGATTCAAAGATGACAGAGCGAAGAGTGAAGATAGTCTAGGCACAAATTAAGATTTCTAAAGTGAAAGCTAAGAGAAAAAGAGAGATTCTTCATTCGATGATGAGGTTGCTTCGCCGACATAGGAAAAGAAGATAACTACTGATGGGAATAGCAGTAATGTTGTCTTGAATGCTGTTCCTGCTGCTGGTGCTGAAGGGAACAAGAAGCTGTCTTCGAATAAAGTTAAGCTTGTGCTTGATTATAATGATTTAGAGCATAATAGCAGTTAGGTTGATTAATCGAAGAAACCATAATTGGAAGGTTAGGATAATCACGCAGATCCTTAGCAGAATAGTGGTATTCATAATGCGATCGATAATGCTGCTGCTTAGCAAAATGATAAATTAGGCTCTGATAAATCGTCCTAAGAAGCTATGACAAGCAGCTAGAAGGAATCCATCAGTGATCAAGATGACATTGATTAGCTGAAATTCAATGAAGAATCAGAATTAGATAAAGAGAGATAGCATGCTTTTAATTAACTTTCCTCACCAACTGCGGAGTTCATGGTAAAATAACAAAAGGGAAAAGATATTGCATTAGATTGATAAAAAAAAGGAGAGAGACTGTTATGTATTAGTTGATTGCTTAATCCTTTTCCTTGTTGTTCTTGCTAGGAACGAAGCGAGATCCTAGCAGAGATGCAAGACAAATGGCGAACGTATAATCAAATCGATGCACGAATCCAAGAACAACTCTAGAAACTATTTTCGTAGGATAAGAGTGACAACTATGGTATCGCCACGAACTTGAAGATCGTCACTGATTATATCTAAACGCTCTTCAATTACGTTGTTGGTAAGGGGATTGCTTGGGCAGATTAGGGGGGATTCAAATAATATTTTTGATTCCCAGCCTTTTTGTTGTAAAAATATCTTTCTTTTGCTACATAACACAGATCACTACAAGCAAGATTTCTTGGACAATCTGAACACACCATTTGGATTTGCGCCCTCGAAGAGACTCAAACTCATCCACGGATATGATTCCTTTGTGGATAGTTCCTGTTCTGAAGAAGGTTCCACCGATGACTACAACACGCTGCCGTTTGTGTTAAGCGAAGAACTCTTCATTGAATTTGAGCAGAATATCATCGTAAATAGAAATATTCATTTTTTATTCTTGTGATTATTGCTATTCTTGCATTCTTAACATGATTTTAAATCCTCAGGGTAACGGTGAGACTGAAAAAGAGTAGATCATCAAGGAATTCGAGCACATCCACAACAAAGCAATTTTCGATACGTTCAATGAAGCACTGAACATCTTCAGACCATTTTATACTCTCGGTGGTCCACCCTATTCCTGGACGAAATCGGAGAAGAATCTCGTCCTTGGGAAGGCTTCTCAGAAGAATCTTGGGTTTATTTTAGAGAAATCGAAGGCAAGAGTGATGGAATGGAGTTCATATTTATGTGGGTTAGTGAATGAAGACGAACAGCCAAGGTAGTTGCCTTTGGAGGACGAAAAAGGCAATCCTCCACCATTGAGTGTACTTTTGGAGAATCTAACTCCTTAGAATGAGTATCTTGCATAAGTACGCGAGGAGAAGCTATCTAAGATGCTGCTGACGGAGATATTTGAGAATGAATACAAATGGCAGTTGTATGAAGACGAGAAAACGGAAGTCGTCATGGAACTTGCTGATTTGGTGTTTGAGCAACTTGTGGAAGAAGTTGTGCATGATATGTCACCTAGGAGGAATGAAAGGGATGCAGGAAATGGAGAGGATTAGGAAGGTGAGATAGATGGAGATTTCCAAGAGCATGAAAAAGAAGAAGAGGAGTAATTTGGATTAGATGAGTTTTCATAAGAGCACCTGTAATAGCATGATATTCATGAAGATCAAGAGTAGCATTAGGAGTGAGATATTTATGTAAGAAATGCATCTCCAACAATTATTGACTATTATGAATATGAATGAATGACAACAAGGTATGATCGCTTAAAATTTGCAAAATATTTCCATTTTCATTTCATATGTGTCCCCTCGAAAAAACTTTTAAATGATCTTTTCTGAAAATGCCATCCAAAATAGATCAAATGAGTTCAGCTTTTTTTGTAATTAGTAAACAAGCTTCCATAAAGCAAATTTTTTTATTTCATGTGGTACCTTCTTGATTGTGTCGTTCTTATGATTTTGCTGCTATTTGTGTTGATATTCTCTCTCTCTCTCTTCACATTAATCCTGTGATTTTTTGAGTCTCTTTAGAATCCTTACAATCCTACTTTGATTTTGCAGAATGGATGGCTTGGGGGATGTGTTGGTCTTCAAATCAAATCATAATTTTAGCGATTTCCCTTCTCAATACCCTCCAAGATTAGGCGACTTTTTAGATCCTATCGAATCCCCATATCAAAAATCTAATATTTTACTACAATTTCAACTCCAAGGCAAGAAGAACAATGAGATTCTATTCAGTTTTCCTTTTTACTATCCTAGCTGCAGTTGCGATGACTGGTATAGCTGGACGTCCATTAGGTTCTCGCTCTTCAAGGATAGCAGCACTCAGAAGTAAAACTAATAGATTTTGAACATCCAAATGAATTGCCTTTATTTTATAATTATCTTCTTTTCTTTCAAGCCAAATCCCTGTTGACTAGTGCTGACACAGTAGACATTCAATGTAGATAGTTTATTCTTGGGATGGCTAAAGCATTCAATCTCACTTCCTTATCGCTTTAATCCCTCTCCAGCGTGAATGCTACAACATTTCCGTTATCTGATTTAGAAACTGCTTTGAATCTATTCGGTGCAGTCCAATTCGATGATACCATTCTGCCCCTTACACTCTCATAATTGTCGAATATCTTCAGCAATGTTTAACCATTACTACCCTCTGTCACTGTGAATATGATGGAGACAATCTTGAAGGTTTTGCAATCTCCAATGAAGTTTAATGAGATCAAAGTATCACTCTATGAAGACACAGATATTGACTGCTAATTATACTTGTGGGGATCACTGGATTATATATTGTTTGATGCCTACAACACTGTCGGAGAGACATTTGGAACAGTCATTGCGAAAATGAGTAAATATCTCGAGAAACCATAGAGTTATCTTGAAATTGCGTTAAAGTAAGCAGTCCAAGGAGAAAAAGAAGGAGAAAGAGAATGAAGGAGAAGATAGATTGAATCAAGTAACAAAGGAAGAAGAATAAGAGTTAGCAACAAGAATGAGAATGAATAAACTAATCCAAGATTACTCTATTTTGTTCATTTTTGATGCATTTTGTGAAGAAAAACCCTATGAAAACACAATACTGCTTCCATTAAAATGATGGATTACAATATCCATATCTTTTTTATTTCCCCAAAGAAATTCACAGATCATTAACCCAACAATAATTGTTTGATCCATTTATCTATTGACAATAATATCTTTGAATTAGCAGCTTGCTGAAACAGGCCAACCAGCTAATTGAGCTATTAATATTAATAAAACCCTTCTGTGGAAATTAATCTATCTATCTGCCTGACAGAGAGAGAGTATTAACACATAACACAAAATATTAAAATATACAACGCCAACAAACAAATGATCTATAACTAAGCAAGTGTGCCAATTGAGATCTGGCAGAAGTTCCCGACACTGAGAGATAAACCACCACAACAAGTAGCCTCCACATCAGGGTAATCCTAATAACCATAAATTCTTCCCTTAGACACTCTCAAAGACATGTTTCCTGATCTTTCATCGGTTCAAAAGCACTCCATCTGCTAAACGAACTCTCAATATATTCCTGCTAATTCCTCGTAGATCCTCACAACGTAAGCCGCATGGAATAGCATTTACGATCCTAAACAACCCAGTAATTCCCTTATAGTGAGCTATAGCAATCTAAGAAAAAAGGAGTATGCCCCTGAGACTCTCCCTATGAATACCTAAATAACTATGAACAAAAACACTTGCTCCTTGTGCGCTCGAAGCAAAAAGCATTGCTCGTTTGGAGACACAGGCGATGGAACTATTTCGCATTATACACCTGTCCATATGCACAAAGATGCGTGAGATTAGAAATAAAAATATATCTTAGATAATTAATTCGAGCGATACACAGCAAACGTGAGAATAAATGTGGCAATAAGAATAAACAGTATTTACACAAACAAATATTGTATTTAATAAGGGATTTGAAGTATTATTCACCTTTCTTTTTGTTGTTCAAATGTAGTAAACTCTTTTTATGAATATATCTCTCTTTCTTAGTTCCTATTCATTTCCCCTCTTTCCTATTCTCATTCAATCGCAATGAATAAATCTTATGCTAATTTCTGAAATGGCCCTAGGAATGTGGGATTCACAATGGTTGTTTCTTGCACAAGTGTCAAGCATCGCTGCAATTGAGCTTACTTCAATTTGAGTTCTTCCATCAAATTAGTGTTCTGCTTGGTCGGGTTAGTACTCAATGCAACCACTGTGCTAGCATTCGCGGAGTAGAGCTTATACAAAGCAGCAAAGCATTCATCGTAAATCATCTGGAATAACGGTGCTGCAGCAGAATTATCTCTGGAAAGTATGCTGTCGGAGCTGGCTTAAGAGAACTCCGATAAACACAGCTAAAGAAGTGAGGAATATGGGAGCAGATAACCAGTGTTGAAGGAGCTGCTTTAGGTTGATGTATTCACTGATCCTCTTCCTATTAAAACTGATGCTTGTTATGAACTACTATTGCTATTCACAGTTGGTTATTTCTAGCTAACTTATCGATTGTTTGCAATGCTCGTGCTGAAAATAGCTTCATTGATGATCTACTTCCAGATCGCTTAGAGCATTGTTAGTTTCTGCTTGTCCAGGAGGCACAGCTCAGCAGTTTATCTCTTTGCTAGGAAGAGCCCATACAGCTACTCGCAGGATTTGATATTGTTGGTGAGTTAGGTGTCTAAATATGCAATCATATTCATTGTCCCAAGGAAATCTTCGAAACTGTCTAGCTGATCATTCCAATTTGCTACATCAGCACCGAACGCCTTCAATTGTTCTTCTGTTTGTTCTACGAGAGGTTGATCTTAATCGCCAGTACCTTTTTGGATTCATTTGATGAAAAAAAAGAAGAAAAATTTTAGATTCGAGAGGTAATTTAGCAATAAGAAACCAAAGTGCAGCTAGCTAGCTAGCTAGAACTGTGGACTTAAGCTATTGTTTTATACATGATTGATAAATGATTTACCTTCAAAGATAAGAATAATATAGTCGATATGTGCTACGGAGACGATATTTATGAGACTATTCTCTGGATTGTTCATGTCTGGAGTTAGATACACTAAGCGATGTTTTGTCAGAAAATAGAAATACAGATATGTCACTAGCGTTGATATTGCAATTTAGAACTAAAGTGCATCATAGCAGCAGGAGCTATTCTGGGATGATCGTGCAGTGAAATGTGTCAATGGGAGATTCTTAAGACTTTTGATGTCCAAGGATAGTCTCGAATGCTTAGTGTCTTTAAGGTAATCTTAGAATTATATGAAGATGTTATGCTGCGTGTTGATGTGCTCAGCTGTGATGTATGCGTCATCTTCGGAGAAATTGTAGAGGAACTATTTGAACCATTTCAGTTGGATTTTGCATTCGTTGAGATCTTCGGGGGATAGATCGTTGTTTTCAGAGCTGGATTGGATGGTGCTTTGGAGGAACTACTCGATGGTTTTCTGCTGTTTGTGTAACTCGCGGAGGTAGGAAATAGATTCAGAAGTGCGCAATAAGAGATTACGAGTGCTCTCCAATGGAATTTCGGTGGTGTCTTCGATTTCCATGAGGGGAAGGGGGAGAGAGGAGAGGAAAGAACAAGTGAAAATGAGTAGCCGAGAGGGAGTTTAGTTTGCTTGATTTTGATAAAATATCTTAAAATATTGTTTCAAATTGGGATCTCGCTAAGCTACAAAATTAAGAATATTTCAAAAGCAATGTTGATCTTGTGTCCACACAAACTGAAGCGGACAAGCGAGAGATAATAAACAGAATAAACCTGATGAGAGAGAGAGAGAGATCAAACACACACTTTCAGTTCAAATTAATTTTTATTCGTTTATCCTCAATCAACCAAGAACTCAAGCAATTCACAAAAGGGAATAAAATAACAATATTATTCTGATAATCAGCTTAAACAATTTTATTATATTGCTCCTAATTTAAGCCAATTCTATTGATGCATAATGTAAAACAAGTTTTTACAAGAAAAAAAAATCTAAAATATTTATCTTGGTATTATCTCTAAAAATGGGAATAACTAATAAACAAATTATCAATAATTAGCAATGTTTGATATTTCTACAGCAATCAAAGAGAAGGCTTGGGAGATTGAGGGTGCAAGTGTGATATTTGTGTTGTTGCCTTTTATGTCCTTGTGAAATATTTAGTAATATCATATCAAATTGGGTAGCATTAACAAAAACAAATCCAATAATCAATATTTCCCTATTCAATGCAAATCATTCCAAAAACCTTCTTTTAATCGATTAAATCAGAATCATTTCAGTATTTTTGGGAAAAACAATTGATTTTCTTTATATTCATTACCACTGATCGTTTGTTCTCATGGTAAAATACATCATCTTTGGATGTTAGAACATATTGGAAACAGTTTAAATCAAAATAATGGAAACAGTTTAAATCAAAATAATAGCATGTAACATGTAAAAGAAATCTAAATATTTATCTTGCTGAGGTATGCCATATTGATATCTATTAACTAAGTATCACAGAATGAAAGTATTCTTCATTGGGAGATTTCAATTAAGATATTTGTTTAGGTGGTAACTTTGTTTTTGTCTGATCTTAAGAGGATTAAGATGTTTAATTGAGTAGGATCTTCATAATGTTTTCTAGGGTGAGTTTTTCATTTACCTATAAGAAACCATTGGCTAGCAGCATCCGTACAATGGTATTCCAGGTTATAAAGCCAGTTTCAGAAAGGAGAAAGTACCATTTTGATCGAAACCTTCTTGGAATAGAAATATCACAATCCAATTATGAATAAGTGTTGCATATGTTAATCGGATATCCTTTGTCCTCAAAATGAGTCAGCGAAATAGAGTTTTAAAAAGAAAAGTGCGTTATGCTAAGAAGAAAAAAGAAGGAGGATTCGTGGAGGGGGGGGGGGGGGATATTAA
>Ga0302285_10001771_pt1 | contig 12047 bp, 16 predicted proteins | sample III_Fen_E2_2_FD_200455 | JGI IMG/M metagenome (GOLD analysis project Ga0302285, IMG submission 200455) | Peat permafrost microbial communities from Stordalen Mire near Abisko, Sweden - III_Fen_E2_2 | ecosystem: Environmental > Terrestrial > Soil > Wetlands > Permafrost | place: Sweden: Abisko...
TAGTGGTTACTTAAAAAAATATAGAAGCGGTCCACCTTATTTTGTATATTCAGGCAAGAAGACTGTAGTTAAAATACCAATAGACAAAGTAGCTTATTGGGGACAACTGCATTATCTAAATTTTGATAATGAAGAAAGTAAGAATTAAAAAGGATCCAAAACCTAAGGTAATTAAAGTGCCTAAAGTAAAGGTTCCACGTAAAGCTAGATCAGTAAAATCTGAGTATGATGGAGTTAAATTTCAAAGTAGTTTAGAAGTGTATTGTTACAAAGCTTTACAAAAAGCTGAGATAGACTTTAAATATGAACCCACAACCTACGTATTAATAGAGGGTTTTAAGAGTGAAAATGTTTCATATGAAGCAGATAAACGAATGGGAAATTTGTTAAGACCCAAGTCACAAAATTTACAAAGCATAAAATATACTCCAGATTTTGTAGGAAAAGATTGGATTATAGAAACAAAAGGGGTACAAACTGATGTGTTTAATATGAGATTTAAATTATTTAAAAGATATTTAAATCAAAAACAATTAGATTATACATTATACATGCCTAAAAATCATTTACAAGTCGATCAAACTGTTAAATTAATTTTAAAACAAGATGACTAAAATAAAAGAAGAAATACCTGCTGATAATGATATAGATTTTAGAGGTCCATCCGCAGATGAATTTTTTGAATGTGATGAACTACAAATAAGTGCATTAGAATTATCTAATCTTACTTATGGTACTGATAAAAGAGTTATTAGCAAAATGACAGCTAATGATGCTATTGGGAGAAATGCAGTTGCTACGGCATTTATGAAACATTTTAATATAAAACTAAAAAAATGATAATATTTCCTGGAGTAGATATTGAAATGTTTGATATCAAGGATAATCATCCGAATGAAGGAGAATATGTTCTGATAGTTTTAAAACAAGAGATTATACCAAGAGTATGGGTAGATTATAGAAAGGTCTCCCACATAGTAGGAAACTCTCCTTTTTCACTTCTAAGAGTTTGTAGAACTAAAATTTATAAAAAAGAGAGAATAGTATTCTTTGATGCAACTGGAAGTCGTCATGAGCAACACATAGCCGATGACATAGTCTGTTGGGGGAGACTTAAACCATGAAAATATTTGATGGAGTTGAAATGGAATTTTTTGATATTAATGAAGAACTCCCAGAAAATCAAGAACAAGTAATCATGGTAATTAAAGAAGGAGCTTCTTCTCGTTATCCTAGATTTCAAGAAGAAATTACAGTATGTAAAGCACATATTTACAAAAAAACTCCTCCCAGATTTGCAGAAATTGGAGAATATGGTTATAAGGATTATAGAAAAGCCGATATTAAATGTTGGGGTAGATTAAAAAAGAAATAAAATTATGATAGATACAACTGTAAAAATGGATCTTATTACTATGGAATTTTATAATCCTTTTGTAAAATTACCAGAAGATAAGGAAGAAGTTTGGATTGTATTACAAAGTTCAGATGAAACTACACGAGGAGTACCTCGTATTGGATTGCCTAGTGATATTTGTATGTTTACATTAACCACTTTCCATAAATTTAAGTCAAAGACTTGGGATAAATGGCAATTTAAAGATTGTCGTAAAAGAGTATCAGCTAATTACTATCCGTGTGATGTAGTTATCTGGGGCAGATTAAAAAAGAAATAATGGAAGAAAAACCTAAAGCATTACGCTTTAATAAAAACAAATTACGGTATGATTTAATACCGACCTCCGCTTTAAAAGGATTAGCAGAAGTTTTAACTTATGGTGATGCTAAATATAGTGCAGAAGGAGGAGTAAGAAATTGGGAAAAAGGATTATCCTGGGAATCTGTTGCAGCAAGTCTATTTAGACATTTTGAAGCATTCAGAGGAGGAGAAGATTTTGACAAAGAAAGTGGTTTATTACATATAGATCATGTACTTACAAATGCCGCATTCATCAAAGAATATTATAAAACTCATCCTGAGTTGGATAATAGGCCTAAAGCATGGGAAAAATACAATAAAAAGGTTGCCCTTGATTTAGATGATTGCATTTTTGATTGGAGTCCTGCATTTGCAGAAAGATATGGCATCAAAGAGAGCATAATGTGGTGGGATTTTAGTTATGCTACATCAGCACAACTTAAAGAATTAGAGAGTGATAAAGATTTTTGGGTTAACTTGCCGGTAAAGCATTTTCCTAAATTTGTTCCTCATTGTTATATCACAGCTCGTTCCATTCCAATCGAATGGATTAAAGAATCTTTAGAGAAAAATAATTTACCTTGTAGACCTATTTATGTGGTTCCATGGGGAGAATCAAAGAAAGAATCTTTAAAGAAATCTGGTGCAAACATCTTAATTGATGATAAACTAGACAATATGATTGAGGCTGAAAGTATTGGAATTACTGGTTATTTAATGGATACCCCTGCTAATAAGCAATTTGACGTAGGAGCAAGAAGACTATTTAATTTAGATGGATTTTAATGTTTTTATATGGTAATTGTAGACCCGAGCAAATAATTAATTCCTCAAAAGGTACTGATGGGAGAATAGAATATATTTTAGTAGAAAGAGGAGGAGTACTTTGTTTATTTAGAATAAATTATAGAAGTTATAATAATATGGATTATTCTGTATGTGATTTACAAAAGTATACAATATCTACTTTAGATATAATAGAAACTATGAGAAAAGCTCCTGTTAAAGAAGTGCCTATGGACTTAATAGAAAAAATAAGATAAGAATAAGAATTAAGATTAAAAATAAAGAATGTCAGTATTAAATCAAGAAATAACTGAAGGGTCATCTGGTTACCGAAAGGAAATAGATGAGGCCGGAATATCACTGTTATTGGATACAGTGCAGATTTATATCTATCAGTTTCCCGTAAAGAGTTCTATGAGGGAAAGTTGTAGTAATGCAATTGATTCAATCACGGAAAGAAACATTGCTAAAATACTCCTTGCTCACCCAGAAAGAATGGGTGAATTCTATGTAGAAAGAGAAGGAGATATTTATAGGGATAGTAGATTTGATAAAGATTACTATGATGCAAAGTATCTTTCAAATGATGATAATGTCTACATGACTTATGTAGAAACTGGTGGTTCAGAACTTAGAGATAAAGTCATTATTAAAGATAATGGCGTAGGTCTTGGAGGAAAAAGACTAGAAGGATATTTTAAAATATCATACAGTACTAAAAGATTAAGTACTAAAACATTAGGAACCTTTGGGTTAGGTTGTAAATCACCTCTTGCTACGGGAGTTGATTATTACACTTTAAAAACCGCACATAACGGTAAAGAATTCCACTTTCTTATCTACAAAGATAAGATTGATAATTGTTATTCTAAATGGAACTTAGATGGAACCTTAAATGATTCTATCACATTTAGTAATGGATATGTGGTTTATTACAAGAAAACTGAGGCAAAGAATTTTGTTGAAATTTCTTGGGATGTTAAAAAACATCAAAAACGAGACTATATTGATGCTGTAAAGTCTCAACTACTATACTTTAAGAATCCACTTAAATTTGTAGTAAAACATACCGATTGGGTAGAAGATATTAATTTTCAAGCTACAATCTTACAAGAAACAGAAGACTATATTCTTGCAGAGCAACATTACTATTCACGTCCCCATCTTATCATTGGTGGTGTATGTTATGGTTTTATTGATTTCCAGGAATTAGAATTAGATCAAAAATATGGTTCTTTAGGTTTGAAAGTAAACATGGAGGACATCACTGTTACTCCGTCTAGAGAATCTTGTGTGTGGGATACTAAGACAAAAGAAGGTATTCTCATGAAATATGATAATCTTGCTAAAACCTCTGAAAAACTGATAAATGATACTTTATCTAAGTTAGGTTTTATAGATTGGGCACAAAATTGTGCAGCTATCAATACCATGAATAATGGAGCTTCTAAGGAACTTAAGATTCTCTCGAATCTTGCCAGTCTTACTGGTTTTAGTTCTTTATCTCTTAAATATAAGGACACTAAGATTAAATATAGTCAGACTTTATCAGCTATGATAAATTCTTCTTATATTGAAACTAAGTCTCTTAAAAAAGTTAGAGAATATAGCTCAGTTAAAAGAGACTATGTAAATAAATTGAAATATGAAGACGTTAATACCTCTAATATATTACAATTAGCTAAGGTTTATGTACAAACAGGTCATTCTGAAGTACTTAAATCTGCATATATCTGTAAAGATGATAAGATCAATTTGATTATAAAAGCATCTAAAGGAAGTGGAGATGAGTACAAAAAAATCGTTAAAGATTTCATGGAAAAGACCATTACTTATGAAGAAGCTGTAGATCAAGTTCCATTAATGAAACTACTAAGTATAGTTGAGGATAAAGATAAATTAAAAGAAAGAATTAAAAGCTATACAAATGGTTTATATTTCTTATCTGTTATTTTAGATCAGAATCTTCCTTTATATGAAAACATAGTAGTCCCTGCTGGTTTTAAAGCAGACGCTGATCCCGATGATGAAGAAGTTGTTTCTGAAGACATAGTGGACTTAACAGTCCCTGCTGAAAAAATAGACTATAATAAACTTAGAAAACTCAACGGAAAAATTCTAATACAGTATCCCAGAATTGAAGGGGATACCCAATTAATTTCATCAAAAACTGAAATGAAACTCTCAGATTTACAAGATTGCACAGATACTATAGTCTATGGGACTAAAGAAGATTTACCTCTACTACATTTCTTATATGTTATTAGTAGGGAAGATAAAAGATTTACTGATGACGCTTCTACGCCATTTAAAGGAAACCCTAGAGTATGTATAATCTCTAAACAGATTGAAAAACATTTTAGATCCTATACACATGTGGAGAAATATTTATTTGGAGCCGAAGGTAAAACTTTGTGTCCTGAATTAAAGAAAATCTTTACTGCAAGAATGATATCTCATAAGATTAATGGTAGAAATAAATATTTTACTAAATTAGAGGAACATAGTGTTACTTTAAAAACTACTTATGAGGAAATTACTAAGTATATTAATGACTTCAACAAAGTATATGGGTGGGATAAGACATTCGGTGTTTTACCTGCTGCCTGGAAGACTTTCCTTGATAATAGCATTAGTGTACAAACTTCTATCTTGAATGAAGGATTAGAAGAAGCCACTAAATTATGTATTGAAAAGTTTGGAGATGATGACTACATTCATGTGGAAGTTTTCGAAAAAACTATTCTAGATAAATTAGAATGGGTTCTTGACTTTGACTCCGTATTTGGAGTGTTGTTCTCGGAGATTAGTTGTTTAAATGACTATTCTTCAAAAATTACTCCAGCATTAGCTATGGAGATTAAAGAAATTATTGAAATTAAAAGGGATAGACTTGAAAAGGATTACCCTGATTTATGTTGTTAAATTTAAAAACAAAGAATGAAATTATTGATTAACAAATTGGGAGATAGACTCTCAGGAATTATTGGTGAAACAAAGTACAATGTACTTTTCACAGATGAATTATATGCTGCTCTTAAAGTACAGGAAACTGCATTTGAAGCTGCTGAAACCATGGAAGAAGCTCAAGCTGTTTTAGCTGCTACATTACCATTGGTACAGACAACTGTGTCTGAAATTGTAACAACTGCTTGTAAAGAGTTGGTTTTTAACAGTAAAACAAATCGTTATTACCTAAAAAGTAGAGGAGTAGTCTCTTCTATTCCAGTACCTAAGATCTTGGTTGACTGGATCATCGAGAGTATTGAAAAGAAAATTGACTACATGCCAGTAGTTTATGCTTGGACAAGATTCTTAAGAAATCCTTATTTTACTAAGGATAAAGCAGAGAGATTTGCTTCTTATCTAACTACTACTGTAGTAGACCATAAAGAAAAAGAACGTCTTATGACTGAAGATGGCTTGTCCTCTGAAGTTGCTACAGAACGTTCTACTTTCCGTGATGTGTCTCTTACTAAAACTGGTTTAATTTCTACCTATAAATATGGTAGAGTTATCTTTACTAAGTTTAATAAAGAAACTGGTGAAAGAGTTGATCGTTATACTAAGGTGTACGATGAAGAATCTGGTAAAGTTTCTATTACATTACCTGATTATGCTGAAGATTATGCACTTGAGCCACCTATCATGGGACAAGGATGTGATCCAGTTTCCATCAATGGTGGTGAGAAAGCACATCGTATCGTAGTTGGAGCGATCCATACTTTAGATTGGAATGAAGTAAATACTAATAATGATAGCATGTCTGCTGGTCTTTGGATTGGTGGTCTTTCTTACATTAAAGCATATGATGCACCAGATCGTCTTTTGATGAACTGTTTCGTTGATCCTGCTAATATTGCTTCTTTCTATAGAGGTGGTAATTTCGATGCTTTAAAAGTTAGAGAGTACTTTGTACACTCTGCAGTATTTGCACCAAACAAGAATCTTTACAGAGAATCTGAATACGATGCTCATACAACTAAAGAATGGGAAAAACTTCGTAGTGAAGCAATTTCTCTTTCTGAAGCAAAGATCAAGAAACAACAAGATAAACAAGCTGAGCTTTTAGCTCTCTAAACAATAAAAGGCCGGATAATACCGGCCTTTTTATATATATTTTATATGAAGAATTTATTGGAACAGGCTGTTTTAAGTTTAGAACAGCAAAAAGTAAAAGAAATTTTCGTTGAAGACGAAGAATTTTATGTAGAAACATGTGATTGTCAGGATCTAGATGAAATGATCAAAGGTATCTTAATTGATATGGGAGATCTAGAAATTGAAGAAATTGATGTGTTTGATTACATTAATGAAAATGAAGATATCTCTGAATTCGTAGAAGATTTACTTACTTCACTTGGAATAGAAGAAGATGAGATTGAAAATTATCTATGTGAAACTACTATTGAAAATTCATTTTTAGATATAGAACCAGTTGATGGTTTCTTCCTTGTTACTCCTAATTTTAAAGAAGTAATGGCATTTTATACAACTTACCTAGAAGTATAAAAATGTTCGAAGACATAGAATTAATCCCAGTACTAGAAAGTGTTGAAAGAATTAAAATGGAAGATCCTGAATATTTTGCTTTGGAAGCAATAAGTAATAGTAAACTAGCTCTTATTAATCCAGATCAAGGTGGAAGTCCTCAAAAATTCTTTAGAGAACAAAAAAGTTCTGAATCAAATGCACTTGAACTTGGATCAGCAATTCATGCTCTGCTCTTAGAGAAAGATAAAAATTATCTCTCAGAGTTTGAAAAACCAGGTGGCAAGGTGTCCTTACTTATCAAGACAGCATACACATTAAGCACAAGAGAGTCAAATCCCTTAACTTATGATGATGCCCTAACTGTAGCATGCAAAACGCATGATTATTACAGTACATGTCTTACAGAGGCTAGGTTAAAGGCACTTAAAGAAAAAGGCGCTGCCTATCTTGATTTTCTTAAAGAGGATAGTAAACCAGGAATGGTTGTACTTACAGCAGATCAAAGAGATAAATGTTTAAAATGTGTAGGGTCCGTAAAAGCAAATCCTCATGCTTTCGCTCTACTATATCCAGAAACTTCAGAGAACGTCATCTCTTTTGATGAAGATGTAATTCTTATGGATATTATTGCTAGATTCACTAATGGTCTTGAAAAAGAAGAAATTGTGATGCCCATTAAAGGTAAGATTGATAATTGGAGTATTGATTTAGACACCAATACTATTATTATGAATGACTTAAAATCAACCGGAAGTCCCATTCAATCTTTTCCAGGCAGATGGCAAGAAGATAAATATAAAGAGGGTGAACAAATTTTTATTGAAGGTAGTTATCAAAAATATCACTATAATAGGCAATTAGCCTTTTATATGGCTATGTTAGTAGCATACTGTAATAAAGTTTATGGAGAAAGAGAATGGAATTTACAAATTAATATTGTAGCTGTGGAGACTATTTATCCATTTCGTTGTCAAGTTTTTAGAATTGGACAACATTCCTTACAAAAAGGAATGAAGGAATACAATGACCTAGTGAAACGGGTTGCATATCATACAAAAAATACATTTTATAAAATTCCTGAATTAGAGGGAATCGATTCAGTTATGATACCATGAAAATAAAAGATAAAGTTGCTTATAATTTAAAGCTAAAAGAATTTCAAGAATTCTGGGCCTTAGATTTTGGCATAAAAAACACAGAAAGAATTACTCTCATAATACTACTTTGTAATATTACTCAAGATCTTCGTAAAGGAGATTCTTCTGTAAAAGTAATAGATGTGATAGAGAAACTTATAAAAGATGATGATGTGGGCCAAGGATTAGAAGAATTTTTAATAAAAGTTTCCTTTTATTGTGAATCACTTCTTTCAGGTCAACAAGAACCATTCTCTGATTTAGGATTAAAAGAAATTAAAGATAAAGTACTAAAAATTAGAGAAGTTACAAACAATTTTTTACCATTTTAAATAAAATGCAAACAATCAAAATAATACATGCAGAAGGTACTTTTTTAGACGAGACCTTCAATGATCAAGCAAACTTTGAATTAGCGGTAGATGCCACTAAGGCTTGGAATAAAGCTGGACAACCACAAATAGACGATTCTATCGATGGATTTGCAGCACTTTTGCTGAAAGAAAAAACACAATTAGAAAACGGACTAGGTGCGTTTGTTATCATCCAAAAATATAAGGTAACTGAACCTACTAAACCAGTTAAGTCTGAAAACATAGTAGGAGTTGGAACTCGTAAATGGAAAACTGTATATCAATTTGTTGATGTGAAAACAGAACTACCCATCATCCCATCTTTTATAATTGCTGATAAGAAAGCAGAAGTTATTAAACAAGCTAAGGAATTAGCTGTTACTTTAAACACAGATATCCTCATCAATGTCAGTAAAACAATGACGGCAGGAACTGCTTCAGCAGCAGTAGTAAAAATTCAGACACCTCAAATAATTCCAGGAAGATACATTTTCTTTGGAGTAGAAGAAGTGGTAGTACCAGAAGCATAATATGATAATTCAGTCTACTAAAGACAAATTTAACGCTAAAGATAAGTATGATGGTAACCTTTTAGAATTAAGAGATTTAACCACCAAAAAATTAGAATATCGCGAAACTAAAGATGATTTACAGTTAAAGAAAACAGATTTCATGAATATGATACCTGCTGTATTTAATCTGAAAGATATTGGCGATCATCTGGATAAGTATAAAGATAGTATGAGTGAAACACCTAACTGGGTCACTTACATGTTCTTATACCCAGATTACGAAGTTACCTGGACTTTTGCAGGGAAAACTTTTTATCATGCTCCTTTATATGTAGGTAAAGGGACAATTGATCGAGTAATCAGTCATGAAAAACTGTCTAAAAATGCCTCAAAAGCTGAGATAAGATTAAATTCTTATATAGTAGGTTGGAGGGCTCAAGGGATAGAACCTAAAGTTGTTATTTTATTCAAAGATTTTGATGAAACTAGAGCTAAATGGGGAGAAGCTGATTCTATTAAAGTTATAAATTTACTACAACATTACATCACTGGGGATCCTATTTTAAGATTAGCTCCTAAGTTTTTAAATGTACGTGATGAATTAAGTAATGAGGGCTATATAATAAAAGCCAACAATACTTTTGGGAGGACAAGACCATGATTTTACAATTAGAAAATCTAATTAAGGGTAAAGCAACTACTATTAAAGGAAAAGAATACTTCTCTACCGAAAAATATGTAAACCCCTTTATTGAAAAAATGTCTGATTTTACAGACAATTTCATTATAAATGCTATATTACCATCTCAATTAACTACTGAGCAAGCTGTTAAAGACATTACCTATAATAAGGTGTGGATTCAAGCATTGTTACCAGAAGAAAATTCAGTGGAAGATCATCAAGAAGTTATAGGATTTATCTATGCTTTAGACGTGAGAAAACCTTTATATAAAATATATAGAGGGTACTTAAACAGTGCTTGTATGAACTTAAGTGTATTTGATCCGAAATGGATCACGGTACAGGAGTTACTTCCAGAAACTGTCATGAAGTACAATATAAAAGAATTACTAGAAATGGAAAGTAACTTTGACAACGAAATCAAAACGTTGAAGGAAACATTTTTAGATCGAGGAGAAGTGCTTAATTATTTAGGAAAGTGGGTAGACAATTGTTTACGTAAAGAACATGTTAATAGCATACATTCTGTAAAATTATCCCCGGATATAGCAATCCAGGCATATAAGAGTGTTTTTATTAATGAAGATTCTAAATATTATGTTCCTCTAACAAAAGAAGTGTCTATGTTTAATGTGTACAATGCTTTCACACAAATTATAACAGACGACAAAAAAGAAATTATTAACCCAGCAGAGAGAACTCTGTTAATTAATTCAATTTTATGATGTTTAATCAAATTCTCGTATTTTTAGATAACAACTTAGATCCTGCTAAAGGTGGAAAAGTTCAGATCTCAATCAACGAGAATGTAGAAAAATTAAAAGCATTTATATTTGACAAGGAGATTAACTCCTACTCTTATATTTTATGTTTCACAAAAGAAAATATAGATACTAAAGATACCTTTAAAGCTGCTATTTTAAGTGGTTTTTCAGGCTTGGAATATAAATTAGACATAGATATTACCTCTAGCTTATATGATGACATTAAACAGGCTTATTTGGCTGCTGATGCCTCTTATATGAGAAAACTGCAGGAAGCTATCGAAGCTATTGTTGTTCCAGAAATACCAAAACCAGTAGAACCAGGAGTAGATGTTGAATAAGCTGTCAGAAGAAATATTTAAGACTACTTACCAGTATAAAGAAGAATCAATTGAAGGCATGTGGCTTCGGGTAGCTGAAAAGTTATCCGAGGCTGAGGCCGATTCAGGTAAGTATAAAAAAGATTTTTACTCAGCCTTAGAAAATTTTAAATTCGTCCCAGGAGGTAGAATACTTTCTAATGCTGGTACCGATTATCAATCAACAAGTTATATTAATTGTTTTGTCTCTGGATTTAGAGGAGAAGACCAAGATTCTATGGAAGGCATCATGGCCGAACTTAGGAGACAGGCTCTTATTTTAAAATCCGAGGGAGGTTATGGATTCTGTTGCTCAGTAATGAGACCAAGAGGAGCTATGATTAAAGGAATTGGAAGTTCTACTCCAGGTAGTGTAGCTCAATTAGATATGTGGGATACACAATCTAGAGTTATAACTTCAGGAAGTGGATTAGAAAATACAGAAGGTAAGAAAAAGAATAGAAAAGGAGCTCAAATGGTTACAGCTTATGTGTGGCATCCTGATATTCTAGAATTTATAACAGCGAAACAAACTGAAGGTAGATTGACTAAATTCAATATGTCAGTGCTATTAACAGATAAGTTTATGGAAGCTGTACTTGCCGATGAAGATTGGCAATTAATATTTCCTGATATTGAGGCAGATAAACCTCTTTATAAAAAATCTTGGGATGGTGATATTGAAGGATGGCAAAAACTAGGTGGAAAAATTATAGTTTATAAGACTATACCAGCTAGAGAATTGTATAATTTAATAATGACCTCTACTTATAATAGAGCAGAACCAGGTTGTTTGTTTATTGATACCGTAAATGGTATGAATAATCTAAAAGTTATCGAAACTATAAATGCTACTAATCCTTGTGGAGAACAGCCACTTCCAATTGGAGGAGCTTGTTTATTAGGTAGTATTAATGCTACTCAATTTATCAGTGATGATAGGAAAGATTGGAACTATGATGCCTTAGAAGTACATATCCCTTCAATTGTCCGATTGTTAGATAATGTAATAGATGTGACATTTATGCCACTTCCAGAACAATATACAGAAATTCAGAATAAGAGAAGAATTGGAATCGGTGTAACTGGTTTAGGTTCTGCTTTAATGATATTAAAAGTTGAGTATGGATCTGAAGAAAGTAAACTCTTAGTTAAGAAGTACTTTGAATTTGTAACTAATCAAATTTATCAAGCCTCTGCTTTATTGGCTAAAGAAAAAGGACCATTTCCTTTATGGAATTATAAGAATTTCTTAGAATCTG
>Ga0302285_10001773_pt1 | contig 12046 bp, 8 predicted proteins | sample III_Fen_E2_2_FD_200455 | JGI IMG/M metagenome (GOLD analysis project Ga0302285, IMG submission 200455) | Peat permafrost microbial communities from Stordalen Mire near Abisko, Sweden - III_Fen_E2_2 | ecosystem: Environmental > Terrestrial > Soil > Wetlands > Permafrost | place: Sweden: Abisko...
GATTTTATTTTTAGGAATACAGAAACAAATTGAAAGTACAGAAATTAAAGCCGGCATTCAAACCGAAGGTATTTCTCGAAATCCAATTAAAACAATTTTAGTATCGAATTCAATTATTTATTATCAATAATTTTTAAATTTTTAAAGGTATGAGAAAAATTAAAGTTTTAGCAATCTGCGTGATTGCAGTTTTAGCGACAATGAACGTAAAAGCACAATTTGCTACAGGAGCAGACATCGTAAGTTCTTATGTATGGCGTGGTATTCCTCAAGAAGGAACTAAAGGGACTCCAAACATTCAGCCTTATGTATCTTTCACAACAGGTGGTTTGACACTTGGATCATGGGCATCGAGCAGTTTTTTGGGAAATGTAAAAGAAGTTGACTTATATGCAACTTATACTTTTTCTCCTTCAATTGCATTAACAGTTACTGATTACAACTGGGGATTTGCGCACCCAAAAGGGTATTTCTATTACGGAAAAGGAACCGACCATATGTTTGAAGCTTCTTTAGCCTACACCGGACCTGCAACATTTCCACTTGGAGTATCGGTAAATACTATGTTTGCAGGAGCTGATACATTATCAACCGGAAAAGCTGCCTTTTCGACTTATGCTGAATTAAGCTACCCGATTACGGCTTATGCGAAGGTATTTTGCGGAGCATCGGTTACAAAGAGTTTAATGGTATACAACACTTCAGGATTTGCAATCACAAACATTGGCGTCAAAGTAAGCAAATCAATCGTGATTACCGACAAGTTCAGTCTACCGGTTTATGGTATTCTGGGAGCAAACCTGAGTAACAAGAATTACGATGCAACAACCAAGCCTACATCATTATATTTCGTAGCAGGGGTTACATTATAAGAATCAGTATTTAAAAGACAGATAAGGAATTACAAATTAAATATTTAAAATTATGAGTACGACATTAACACACCCCAGGGCGGGAGGTATTTTCTCAAGAATGATTGAGAATATCTACAAACCTAAAGATTGGAAACTATTCGCAGCACTTTTTGCTGGAAAGATGTTAGGACTAGCAGCAGTAATAGCCGCCATGGTATTGCTTCCCTCACTAATAGGAGGAGTATCAAGCCAGGCAGCTGAAACCTATACAGCTCATGAAACAGCAGTTATTAATTCACTGAATACAGTATGGACCCTTGTGGCAGCAGCTTTAGTATTTGGGATGCAAGCAGGTTTCGTGATGTTGGAAGCAGGTTTCGCCCGCAAACGTGAAACCGTAAATATTCTTGTAGAATGTACGTTGGATACAGCCATATGTGGTGTTTCATTCTGGGCAATCGGTTATGCATTCATGTTTGGAGCAGGAAACGGATTTATCGGACAACAATACTTCTTCTTGCAAAACGCCCCTGCAACATATGGTTCCACCGGAGTCGCCTTACTGGCACACTGGATATTCCAATTTGCATTTGCAGATACCGCCTCTACCATAACTTCAGGAGCTATGATCGGACGTACCAGTTTCCGTGGTGATATCATTTATAGCATCTTCGTGACTGCAATCATTTACCCAATCATAGGCCACTGGGCCTGGGGACCAGACGGATTCCTGGCATTGATGGGAACACCGGGACATTTCTTACCTACTTTAGGACAACCTTTCCGTGATTTTGCAGGATCGTCAGTAGTTCATACCATTGGTGGTATGGTTTCTTTAGCCGGAGCAATTGTGTTAGGGCCACGTATCGGACGTATCTTCTTACGTGATGACAAACAAAGAGGTGGATTACCAGCAGCACACAGTTTACCATTAGCAACTATCGGTGCTTTCTTATTGTGGTTCGGTTGGTACGGTTTTAACCCAGGGAGTACACTTTCAGCCATGGATTATGAAGGAATCGGAAGAGTGGCAGCCAATACAACCCTCGCAGCCTGTACCGGATCGTTAGCCGCCTTATTATGTGCTTTGTGGATTGGACCTTTCAAAGGTAAATTTGATACAGGATTTGCATTGAATGGAATGCTTGCAGGACTTGTGGCTATCACTGCCCCATGTTACTGGGTATCACCTTTTGGATCGGTAATCATAGGACTGGTAGCTGGTGTATTGGTATTTGCCGGAGTTTATTTATTAGAATACCTTCGGATTGATGATCCTGTTGGAGCAGTTCCTGTTCACGGTTTGAATGGTATTTGGGGAACCCTATCCCTTGGATTATTTGCCAGTGGTCAATATGGTGCAACAGGTCCATTCGGAGCTGATACAACATCAACAGTAAAAGGTTTATTTTATGGAGGTGGATTTGATGTTTTGAAAGCACAGGCAGTAGGTAGTTTTACAATTACTGTTGCAACTTTATTAGCTTCGTTTATCGTTATGTACGGAGTAAGCAAATTGCCTTATCCTTTTAAATTAAGGGTTGAACCTGAAGGTGAAACAGCCAATGGTGGAATAGATGTCTTTGAGCATGGTGCTGAAGCTTATACTGATTAATTCAGATGGGATTGATAGAAGAGCAGGAGAATAAAAACTCCTGTTCAAAATCAATTAAATGAGATAAAGTGATTGTACTCTCAATCAAAAGTACTATTTTTGATATACAGAGAGACACGCTAACCAACGTTATTAAATTATTAAATAATTATTTATTATGAAAAGAATAGAAGCCATCATCAGACGCTCAAAATTCGACGAAGTGAAAGCAGCGTTACATGCCATTGATATTGATTTTTTTACATATTCTGAAACCTTTGGAGTCGGGAACGAACGGAAAAAGAAAGAAATATTTCGCGGGTCTTCGGATACTGATTTTATTTCACGATTATCGTTATCGATAGTTGTTCGGGATATCAACCTACAAAAAACAATTGATTGCATTTTGGAAAGTGCCTATACCGGTGAAATTGGAGATGGAAAAATCTTTGTCTCAACCATCGAAGAGTCTTATAGAATCCGCACAAAGGAAAAAGGGGACGAATCGTTGTATATGAAAGCATAGATTTACGGACAAAAAAAAGAAAGATGGACTGACATTTATTTCAGGATAAAACTTTCAGACAAATCCCTTTCGACTATTAAAATTTGTGGAACTTTTTGTGATGGTAAATTATCTTCCAAATAGGTTGTTTACAGTAATAGAATTCCACATTTCATTATTTTTAAATAAGTATTTTTAAAATATTTCACCCCAAACACGGTGAAACTGCTTACAACTAATCGTGTGTTTTTTAGTTTTATTGTTTCAGGCAGGCTATTTCGTGAGAAATGGCCTGTTTATTTTTTTAATGAATCTTACTCGATTCTTTAAATTTATTCTTAATTTTACGGCTGATAAAGTAAACGGGTTCTAAGGAACTCAAATCTCATACAAATTTCTACTATCCCAATGAACCGGATTTAGTTCAGTCAGTATATTAAAATCAAATAATAAGAATGAAAGATATTTCCAATATTCCACTCTGGTGCTCCATCCCTTTTGCCTTAATGCTTTTGACTATTGCCATTGGGCCACTCCTTGCCGAAAAGTGGTGGGGTCAAAATAAAAACAAACTGCTTGTCTCCCTACTTCTAAGTATTCCTGTGACTATTTATATGTTCGTAAACGGGCTTACAGTAAGTCTGGCTGATACCATCATTTACGATTATGTTCCGTTTATGATTTTACTGGGTTCTTTATTCGTCATAACGGGAGGAATTCATCTGTCAGGGGATATCAAAGCTACTCCGCTAAACAACACGATATTCCTGGGTATCGGTTATCTGCTGGCATCTATCATGGGTACCACGGGAGCTGCCATGCTTCTGATTCGTCCAGTGATTACAACCAATCAGGAACGAAATTATACTACTCATACCATTTTATTTTTCATTGCAGCAGTAGCCAATTGCGGAGGACTTTTAACACCCCTTGGCGACCCTCCGCTGTTCATGCTTTACCTGCGTGGTGCAGAGTTTTCATGGTTTTTAAATCTGTTTCCGGAATGGATATTCGTAGGTTCATTGTTATTGTTGATTTATTACTTTGTAGACCGATATTATTACAAAAAGGAAGACTGGGTAAATCTGGCAGAAGATTCTATTCGAATAAAACCAATCCGGGTAACAGGAAACATCAACTTTCTATTCTTAATCGGTGTGGTGATAGCAGTGGCTTTTATCAACAAAGGGAATATTCCTCAAATGGGTGACGAACAGGCTTCATTCTGGATAAAGTACCTTCGGGAAATGGTTTTGGTTGTACTTGCCGTCATGTCATTGTATTACACGAAAAAAGAAGTCCGTACGAACAACAAGTTTTCATGGGATCCAATTGTTGAAGTTGCCTACCTTTTTCTGGGTATCTTTATTACCATGGCACCTACATTAATCTGGCTGGCAAAAAATGCAGCCAGCTTCGGAGTAACCGAACCCTGGCAATTTATGTATGCATCCGGCACGTTGAGTTCTTTTCTGGATAACACTCCTACCGCGGTTGCATTTTATGATTTAGCCCGCGGTTTAGTAATAGCAGGTCTACCCGCATCATTAACCGCAGGAACAATGATGGCCGGAGTACCGGAAATACTATTAAGGGCTATTTGTATAGGTTCTGTATTTTTCGGAGCAATGACCTATATAGGGAATGGGCCAAACTTTATGGTAAAATCAATTGCTGAAGAAAGCGGAATAAAAATGCCAAGTTTCTTTGGATACATGTGGAAATTTTCTTTGATTGTCTTGTTGCCTATCTATATCTTAGTTCAACTGATTTTCGTTTAAGATTAGTTGAAAATACATGCGGGAATTTCAGTTTAACTGGATTAAATTCTGAAATTGACTGGATTACTTTAAGGTTAATTTTCAAAGCATGCATTAAAAGCTATTCACACACAAAATTCAAAAGAACCAAATACAAGAGATAAACAGTTTTAATTCAAACACAAACAGTGATTCAGGTTTCCGGTTTACATAATTTCAATAATTCATCGCACAAATCTAAGTATGTGGAAATGTAAGAATTTAATAAATTCTTCAAAACAGGTTATTTCTAACGAAATAACCTGTTTTTTTCATCATGATAGTAAACAAATATCAGTATTCAATTATTTTTATAAGAATACATTTTTATAACTTTCAACTTTTATAAATAATATGTCATTAAATAGAAACTATTTAATACATTAATGTATGCATTTGCAATATTTAATACCTAAATGTAGCTTTTTTACTCTAATTGTTATCAATATGCTTTTATATTCGAATTTATTATAGTACTTTTGCACCGAATCAAGCATAAAAGAATACCGATTTTATTGATACCATATAGTCAACACTTTGATTTAAAGCGAACAAGAAATACAATTTCACTGTTGAGTAAATACAAACGAAAGAACTAAACTATAAAACAAAAAAACAAATGAAAAAGATTGAGGCAGTTATCCGAAAGTCAAAATTTGAAGACGTCAAAGAGGCATTGTATGATGCCGGTATTGAATGGTTTTCGTACTGGGACATAACCGGATTAGGAAAATCAACCGAAGAACAAATTGTCAGGGGACAGGTATTTCAATCAAGTTATATACACCGGCGAATGATTTCCATTGTCGTGAGGGATATAAATCTGGACAAAACACTCGATGCAATCCTGGATTCAGCATGGACTGGTGAAACCGGTGATGGTAAGATTTTTATTTACGACATTCAGGACACGATCCGAATCAGGACACGCGAATCAGGTCCTGAAGCATTATTTAACAAGGAGTAGGTAAAAAATTATTCATTCAAAAGATTAGAAGCAATTAAAATGAAAAGAAATATCATACTGACAACAATACTATCCTTAATTTCAATTCCAGCCTTATTAGCGCAAACTTCAGCTCCAGCGGTAGCCCCTACTGTAAATGCCGGCGATACGGCATGGATGATAGTCGCCACGGCATTTGTATTATTAATGACCATACCCGGATTAGCACTCTTTTACGGTGGGCTTGTTCGACGGAAAAACGTGCTGAACGTATTCATGCAATGCTTTATCATCACAGCAGCCATCAGCATCGAATGGGTCATCTGTGGTTACAGTTTATCCTTTGGTAGCACAACCGGATTCCTGGCCCCTTATATTGGTGGTTTAGACTGGGCATTCTTAAACAATATTAAAATTACTGACCTGAGCCCCTATTTTATTTCTCATTCACAAATGGGACTTAACGGCGTTGCAGTTGGCACTATTCCTCACTTAGTGTTCATCATGTTTCAATGTATGTTTGCAGTCATCACACCGGCTTTAATAATTGGAGCCTTTGCCGAACGTATTAACTTTAAAGGATTTTTCGTATTCACCATTTTATGGTCTATATTCATTTACAACCCTGTTGCACACTGGGTTTGGTCAGCTGATGGATGGTTGTTCAAATTAGGTGCACTGGACTTTGCCGGAGGTACGGTTGTCCATGTCAATGCAGGGATAGCCGCCATTGTTACAGCAGTCATGCTTGGGAAGCGTCGCGATTACAAAAGACATGCCTTACCCCCTCATAACATCACTTATGTAGTTATGGGTGCGGGACTGCTTTGGGTTGGCTGGTTTGGATTCAATGCAGGAAGTGGATTAGCTGCTGATGGACTTGCAGGTAACGCACTGATGGTAACACATATTGCAGCAGCAGCAGCAGCTATTACCTGGGCATTATTAGACTGGTTTATTGACAAAAGACCAACTGTGGTTGGTATTAGTACAGGAGCTGTTGCAGGACTTGTTGCTATCACACCGGCAGCCGGATTTGTAGGCATACCCGGAGCTCTGGCTATTGGAGTAATTGTTTCTCTCGTTTGTTTCTGTATGGTAGCCTATGTAAAACCCAAATTAGGGTATGATGATTCTTTGGATGCCTTTGGAGTTCATGGAATTGGCGGTATGTTGGGTGCAATTTTAACAGGAGTATTGGCCTCCCCACTTATTCAACCTGCTTATAGTGGTGCCCTGTATGGCAATTACAGACAACTGTTAGTTCAACTCATTGCCGTGTTTGCAACAATACTCTTTTCAGGAATCGGTACATACCTGTTGTTTAAGCTGACTGAAAAGGTTGTTGGAATTCGGGTTGCTGACAAACATGAAGCAATAGGACTGGATGAAACGCAACATGGTGAAACAGCCTACAACAATTTTGATTAACAGACATATAATTAAAAAATTTGCATTCATAATCGATTGTCTTTTTGTTACAGAATTCATACATTTTAATATATCAAACACTTTTAGTAAAAGTAAATAAATCATTTAATTGAAATACTAAAAATGTTCTTTGCCGGTATTTTTTTAATTATCTTTGTAAGGAATCAAAGTTATTAATATTTGTATCTTATAAGATATATTATTTTTATGCATTAATTTAATTCGACACAATAAAGGATGTTTTACTATCAATTCAATACCATTAAAGGTATATTTGTTTTGATTTGGAATATAAAAATCTTTATTCTCACAAAAAGGCCAAAATATAGTAGAAAAACTATCAATTTTATTATTTTTGCATTGTTTTAGTAGCATTACGACAGAAAACAACTCGAATAATTTAAATAAAAAATAAAATCAACCCTCAAAAAATATAATTATGTCATCATTGAGATTTAAAGCAGTAGAAGAAGCTTTTAAGAAAAAAGCACTGGAAGTTACCCCTCCCTCTAAGTTTACATCCGATTATTACGGAAAATTTGTTTTCAATCGTACAACAATGGCGAAATACCTGTCAAGAGATACTTTGAAATCACTTAAAAACGTGATTGACAAAGGCGCAACTCTTAACCTGGAAATAGCTACCGATGTAGCTGCAGGTATGAGAATGTGGGCTATGGAATTAGGTGCAACACATTACACGCACTGGTTTCAACCATTAACTGACAGTACCGCTGAAAAACATGATTCGTTTATTGATTACGTTGGTGGTGCGCCAGGGGAAGCAATTATTGAAGATTTTTCAGGAAAGTTATTAGCACAACAAGAACCTGATGCTTCATCATTTCCAAGTGGTGGTATCCGCAGTACCTATGAGGCTCGCGGTTATACAGCATGGGATCCATCTTCACCTGCCTTTGTAGTTGATGACACGCTTGTGATTCCAACTATTTTTATTTCGTATACCGGTGAATCGCTTGACTTGAAAGCTCCGTTATTGAAAGCTTTGTATGCGGTAGATAAAGCTGCAACTGCAGTTTGCCAAATGTTTGACCCAAGTGTGAAAAAGGTTGTTTCCTTTTTAGGTTGGGAACAAGAATACTTTTTAGTTGATGAAGGTTTATATGCAACCCGTCCTGACTTGCTATTAACCGGTCGTACCTTACTGGGACATGAATCTGCTAAGAATCAACAATTGGATGATCATTATTTTGGTTCTGTTCCAAGTCGTGTTGCTGCCTATATGAAAGATATAGAATTTGAAGCATACAAATATGGTATTCCAGCAAAAACACGCCACAATGAAGTAGCTCCTAACCAATTCGAGCTTGCTCCTATCTTTGGTGAAACAAATTTATCGGTTGACCAAAACTTACTGATGATGTCTATTATGAAAAAGACTGCACGTCGTCATGGTTTCCGTCTACTATTGCACGAAAAACCTTTTGCCGGAATTAACGGTTCAGGGAAACATAACAACTGGTCATTGGGTACAGATACAGGCGTTGGATTGTTGACTCCGGGAAAAACTCCGGAAGAAAACCTTCAATTTGTAACTTTCCTGGTAACTATCCTTCAGGCAGTTTACAAACACAATGCATTGCTGAAAGCATCGATCATGACTGCTCAGAATGCTCACCGTTTAGGAGCAAATGAAGCACCTCCTGCTATTGTATCCGTATTCTTAGGTACACAATTGACAGCTATTCTTGATAAACTGGAAAAGAGTTCAAGCGAAGAAGCTATCGTTGTTGGTGCTAAAAAAACATTAAGTCTTGGAATTACCCATATTCCTGAAGTATTTTTAGATAACACCGATCGTAACCGCACGTCGCCGTTTGCCTTTACAGGAAACCGTTTTGAATTCCGTGCAGTAGGTTCATCTGCTAACTGTTCATCAGCCATGGCTACATTGAATGCTGCAGTTGCTGCTCAATTAACAGAGTTTAAAGCTGAAGTAGATTCAAAAATTGCAGCAGGTACTACTAAGGAAAAAGCTATTTTTGATGTCATAAAATCATATATCAAATCATCGAAAGCAATTCGTTTTGATGGAAACGGTTATAGTGACGAATGGAAACTTGAAGCAGCTGAACGTGGATTGGATTGCGAAACAAGTGTTCCTAAGATTTTAAAAGCCTATACTTCAAAAGCAAGTATCGAGTTGTTTAAAATTACAGGAGTCATGACTGCAGTTGAACTACATGCCCGTAACGAAGTGAAATGGGAGACTTATATCAAGAAGATTCAAATTGAAGGACGTGTATTGGGCGATTTAGCTCTTAACCATATTATCCCGGTTGCTACTCGCTATCAATCATTTCTTCTGGACAATGTATATAAAATCAAAGCAGTTTATTCAGCTGAGAAAGCAGAGAAATTATCGAATCTGGATTCAGAAATAATTGAAGAAATAGCTGATCATATCATTGCTATAAAATCAAATGTTGATGCAATGGTTGAAGCACGTAAGATCGCGAATAAAATTGACAGCGAATATGAAAAAGCATTATCGTACCATGATGACGTTTTACCTTATTTTGATGTTATCCGTTACCATGCTGATAAATTAGAAATGATTGTAGACGATGAAATGTGGACTTTGCCTAAATACAGAGAATTATTATTTATTCGTTAAAACAACGGTTTAACACCAACTTTCATAAATCAGAATAGTGGGAAAGCCTAAGGTTTTCCCACTATTTTCAAAATAACAATAGAACAAATTAACACGATAAATTAGCTGAATGTAACAGTTTTTAAGCGTATAAAAAAGAATAAAAGTTATGACAATTCCTAAAGTAACTGATGAATATGACCAGAAATCGCTCTATTCACCTCAAAACGAGCATGATGCCTGTGGTGTCGGCTTGATATTAAATCTTCACGGAGAAAAGTCCCATGAAATTGTAGAAAATGGATTGCAGGTTCTCGAAAACATGGTACATCGTGGAGCAGAGAGTGCCGATAATAAAACCGGTGATGGAGCCGGCATTCTAATACAAATCCCTCATGAATTCATCTTACTTCAGGGGATACCTGTTCCTGAAAAAGGAAAATATGGAACAGGACTTGTCTTCCTTCCTAAAGACCAAAAGAAAGCAGAACTTTGCCTTGATGTCATCAAAGAGAACGTAATAAAAGAAGGCCTCAATCTTCTTGCCATACGCGAAGTTCCTGTAGACAGCACTATATTAGGTGAAATATCCGCCTCAAACGAACCTAACATCAAGCAACTATTCATAACTGGAAGTTTTTCACAGGACGAACTGGAACGTAAACTTTACATTGTCCGGAAGAAAATTGAAAAAGCAATTCTAAAATCAAATATCGCTAAAGATCGAAGCTTTTATATTGTAAGTTTGTCGACAAAACAGATGATTTACAAAGGTATGCTTACGTCATTACAATTGCGCGAATACTTCCCCGATTTATCCAACACGAATTTCACCAGTGGCATAGCCCTTGTTCATTCACGATTCAGCACCAATACTTTCCCAACCTGGGATTTGGCACAACCTTTCCGTATGTTGGGTCATAACGGCGAAATAAATACGATACGTGGTAACCGACAATGGATGGAGTCACGCGAGAGTGTATTAAAGTCAGATCAACTCGGGAACTTAAATGAATTATATCCGATATGTCAACCGGGAATGAGTGACAGTGCTACACTGGATAATGTTCTTGAGTTTTTAGTAATGTCCGGTAAAAGTTTACCACACGCAATGGCTATGCTTGTCCCTGAAAGCTGGAATGCAAAAAACCCGATATCTGATAATTTACGCGCATTCTATGAATATCATAGCACCTTTATGGAACCTTGGGATGGTCCTGCCACCTTGCTTTTCAGCGACGGAAGGTATGCCGGTGGCATGTTAGACAGGAATGGCTTACGTCCTGCACGTTATCTTGTGACTCATGATGATTTAATGATTATAGCATCTGAAACAGGAACAATTGAGTTTGAACCTTCGCGGATAAAAGCCAAAGGCCGTTTAAAACCCGGTAAGATGATCATGATTGACACCGAACTTGGCCAGATATATTATGATCACGAATTGAAAGAAGGCCTGGCAAAGGCATTCCCTTATCGTGAATGGTTAAATAAGAACTGTATCAATCTGGATAATATTACATCAGGGAGGAGCGTTAAAAATGACTTGAATAATTATCAAACCCTTTTAAATGCATTCGGATATTCAAAAGAAGATCTGGAAAGATTAATCCTTCCAATGGCAAATGATGGGTATGAGCCAACTTCTTCGATGGGAAATGATGCTGCTTTATCTGTATTTTCAGATAAACCACAGCGATTGTTTAATTATTTCCGTCAACAATTTGCCCAGGTAACAAATCCACCTATTGACCCGATTCGCGAGGAATTGGTTATGTCATTAACAGGTTATGTTGGTTCTTTGCACCAAAATTTATTGGAACCGGCGAATGAGATTTGCAAGATGATTAAGCTGAAGAGCCCGGTTCTTACAAACACACAATTTGACATATTATTAAATTTAGAATATAAAGGATTTTCAACAATTTCTTTACCAATGCTTTTTGATCCAAAATCAGGTTCAAAAGGCCTTGAAAACGCAATTCATCAACTTTGCCTTTCGGTTGAAAAAGCTGTTGATGATGGTAAAAATTATATAGTTTTGAGTGACCGAGGAGTTGACACAACTCATGCACCAATTCCATCACTTTTAGCTGTTTCGGCTGTACATCTGTACTTAGTCCAAAAAAGGAAGAGAATGCAGATTGATATCGTAGTTGAAACTGCCGAACCACGTGAGGTAATGCATTTTGCACTTTTATTTGGATTTGGAGCAAATGCTATTAATCCGTACATGGTTTTTGCCATTATCAATGAGAAAACAAAATCAGGAGATATCCAAATGGATTTCGCAACAGCAA
>Ga0302285_10001775_pt1 | contig 12037 bp, 17 predicted proteins | sample III_Fen_E2_2_FD_200455 | JGI IMG/M metagenome (GOLD analysis project Ga0302285, IMG submission 200455) | Peat permafrost microbial communities from Stordalen Mire near Abisko, Sweden - III_Fen_E2_2 | ecosystem: Environmental > Terrestrial > Soil > Wetlands > Permafrost | place: Sweden: Abisko...
CTGAGCAATTCAAGCTTGACTATGAAGCAATCTAAAATTTTAATGAGTCAGAAAGAATGCAGCACTACGAGCAAAAATTTAATGAGTGGATCAACACCATTTCTTCAGCTCTAAACGATGATTCAGAAGTTCGCAAAGATGACAAAGATGCTGGTAAGCAAACTAACATGGATTATCATAATATCTTTATTGAATTGTATTTAACATTTTTTAGGCCCAACAACTGAACTAATTTATTGGAGAGGCAGAATGCAAAAAATAACTAACTGGTCTGAACAATTAAAGAGCAAAGATTTTTAGATAGTGAAAGTTAATTTGTAACGCCATAAATAGCATGACAGTCAGCGTCCAAGAGGCGACGAAACCATCTCAAAGCTTATGATGGAATACAATCGTTTGGATTTATTGCTAACAGACAAGCTCAATGAAGCAAAGGACAATGTGAAATATCTAACTACCTTGGAAAAATTTATTGAACCACTTTATCATGGCACACCACAGTAGATCATAGAAACACTTCCCGCATTGATGAATGCAATCAAAATGATTCATACTATTGCCAGATTTTACAATACAACTGACAAAATGACTGGGTTGTTTATTAAAATCACAAATTAAATGATCAAAAACTGCAAGGATCGCATTCTAAACAAAAAAGATTCTTCAGATAATCCATCCCTTTATAAATAAATCTGGGATTAAGATCCAGCAGAATTGATTGAGGTGCTTGGATCATGCATCAAATTATATTGTGAATATAAAAAATGCTATACTGATACTAAAGACAAGGTTGCTGACATGCCAAAAGGAAAGACCTTCGATTTCTCTGAGACTTAAATATTTGGAAAGTTTGATACTTTTGTGAGGAGACTCTAAAAACTCATTGAGATATTTTCGAATATTCAATAATTCAACGCCCTTGCTAAACACAACTTAGAAGGTATGGATGTGCTCACCAACAAGTTTAAACAAATCATAGATGGATTTAAGAAAAAGGGCCATAATCTGCTAGACACAGCAAATAATAAATTTGACCGTGACTGGGTGGAGTTCAATGTAGAAATCTCTCATCTTGATGGGGAATTGTAAAACTTTATTGATAATAATTTCAATAGATTTAGAAACATTGAATACTCCCTGAAGCTTCTCCACAAATTTTAAACAACCATCAAGAGAGATTCCCTTAAGCACAATCTTACTTCACGTTACAATGCAATTCTCCACAATTACGCCACTGAACTTGACACCATTCAAAGAGTTTTCTAAGATCAGAAGTCAAACCCTCCCCTTGTCCGTAACATGCCCCCTGAAGCTGGAAAAATCATTTGGGCTAGACATCTATTTTAGAAGATTACTGGTCCTATCAATATCTTCCCAGAGAATGTGATCAATTCTACAGAAATCAGAAGATACTATGGATCATACAATACACTAGGAAAATAGCTAACCATTTATGAGATGTGGTTCTATTAAGACTGGGTGAATAAGATTGAATAATCCAAAGCTGCACTCTAAGCAACTCTCATTGTTAGACATGACGAAAATAAAAAACTTTATGTAAACTTTGATCTAGAAATTATGCAGCTTATCCGTGAAGCAAAGTGCTTAGACCGATAAGGTATCGAAATTCCAGAGAGTGCAAGAATCATCTTGCTTCAAGAAGATAAGTTTAAAACTTATTATAACGAACTTTTGTATGCCCTAAAGGAATATGAGCGTATCAACTCAAAGATTAAGCCAATTTGCAAAAATCTACTTCTCCCTCACATCGAAGATTTAGACCTCAAGCTCCGTCCAGGAATGGTTACTCTAACATGGACATCAATGAATATTGAAAGCTATCTTTACTATGTGCATTAAGGCCTTAAGAAACTCGAACAGTTGATCATCAATGTCAATGATATTATTGAGAATCGAATTGAAAATAATCTTAAAACTGTTTCTAAAGTTGTCCTTGTTCATCTTCCTCAAGATACTAAGCCTCTAAGTTTAGATTCCTTTGTTCAACTTTAAGAAGAATACATCAGCTCAAAAACTGATTTCCTTACCTCCAAGAATGTTGAAGTAGAAAGAGCTGTCGATGATCTCCTTCAAACCATTATGTTATATCCTCTTGACCCTCACGTTGATCCAGTGCTTCCAGAAGAAACAAAACGCATTAAGAGATATTATTTCTGGTATTTCTATTAAGCCCTATTAAACTCTACCTAAAACTCACTCAATGCAATGAAATACCGTGTCTGCGGTAAAAAGATTCCTGGAGCTAACACTCTTTAAAATCTGAAGCCTTTCTTCTAAGTGGAAGTATAACTCAATGGTGACAAAGTTACTCTCAATCCTTCTCTTCAAGAGATTCAAAAATCCATCAATAGAGCTGCTACAGCAGTGCTTAGATGCTCGAAGCATTTATACAACTGGGATTAATAAAATAAGGATGCAACAGACAAAGCTACCTTTTATGATATGATTGCTTGTGATAAAGAAATTGTTAAGGTCATATTACTTCTCACTGGTTCTATTCAGGGAACTAAAAATAAAGTGAACGAATTCCTTGGAGGTTTCACTAAATTTGAGTGGCTGTGCAAGGAATCTATTCAAGAATCAATCAAGAAATTCTCAAAAGTTGGACCAACTCTTTAAAATTATGAAGATCAACTTAAGAAATTTTCATCAATTGAGGAAGAAATTGAAAAAATTGTTCCCAATTATAAAATTGGAGCAATGGAACTTATGACACACAACATTTGCCTATCTCTGTCAACATGGGCAAAAGATTGGAAAAATCAATATTCTTAAGATCTTCATAAACGAGCTCGTCATCTTCTTGACAATCTCACTGAGCAGACAAAGATGCTTCAAACTAAGCTATCAAAGCCAGTGAAAGACATTGATTCACTTGGATATGTAATGGAAACATTAGAACAAATTCGAAAAGAATAAGCTGAGATTGACATGAAATTTAATCCTGTACAAGAAATGTATTCACTTCTTGATAACTATCTTCCAGGAGGAATCACAGATAAGGATGAAATGGATGCTCGTTCTCTTCTCCGCAGAAACTGGGATGTTCTCATCTAATAAGCAGAAATTAGAGGAAAGGAATACTAGCATAAGCAAGCAATTTACCTCAAAGAATTAAAGTAGTCCATAAAAGATTTCACTGGCCAAGTAACTACTTTTAGAAAAGATTATGAAAAAAGTGGTCCTATGGTAGAAGGAATTACTCCTGCTGAAGCCATGGAAAGATTAAGAAGATTCGAAGATGAATATGATGTCAAATTTTAGATGTACAAGATTAATGCAAGAGGTGAAAATTTGTTTGGTCTCTAAAATCAAAAATATCCTGAGTTAGAAAAGACAGATGCCGAAATAAAGAATCTTAATAAACTGTACAACCTTTACGATTCAGTGATTAAAAATATCCAAGCATTTAAAGAGAAATCTTGGATGGATGTCACAAAAGAGGAGCTCACGCAGATGGAAGAAAATGCAGGCAAGTACAGTGATCAATGCAGCAGACTTCCTAAAGATTTGAAAGAGTGGCAGGCGTATAGAGACCTAAAGAATTATATTGACACTCTAAAGGAATAGCTTCCACTTATTATCAGCTTAAAAAAGCCTTCAATTATGCCTCGTCATTGGGATCGCATCAAAGAAATTACAAATACTAAGCTCAATTACGAAAATCCTGAGCAATTTTATATTGAAGAAATTATGGCTGCAAAGCTTCTTGATTTCAGAGAAGATGTTGAGGATATCACTGAGTCAGCAGACAAGCAGTTGAAAATCAGAACAGGTCTAGATGAAATCAATCTTTACTGGAACGATATGATTTTCGCTTTCAATACTTGGGGAAAACGTGAGACTCCATGCATTCTTCAAGGTCTTGTTGTAGGAACAATTCTTGAAAGGCTTGAAGAAGATTAACTCTAACTTTCAACCTTTAACTCTTAGCGACATGTCACTCCTTTCAAAGCAGAAGTAGAAACTTTGATCAGGACATTCTCAGATGTTAACGATACTCTGGATATGTGGATTAAGGTCTAAAAATTATGGACATCCCTTGAACCTGTCTTCACAGGTGGTGATATTGCCAGACAAATGCCTTTACAAGCAAAATAGTTCTAAGGAATTGATAAAAATTGGATGAAAATTATGGAAAAAGCTGTCGAAACAAAAAAAGTTATCTTGTGTTGTTAAAATGATATGCTCAAAGACTTCCTTCCGGACCTGAATCGCAAACTTGAAGATTGCCAAAAAATGCTCGAAGCTTATCTCGAAGGGAAAAGAAAGAAATTCCCTCGTTTTTACTTTGTTTCAAACCCTACATTGCTAAAGATTCTATCTCAAGGCTCTGAACCTACATCTATTCAAGAAGACTTTGAGAAATTGTTCGATGCCATCACCAAAGTTACATTCGAAACAGCAAAAGACAAGAAAAACCCATCTCTTAAATAAATCACAGCCATCCATTAAGTTATTGGCAGAGATGAAGAGTCTATTTCTCTTACTGGTTATCCAGTTAAATGCGAGGGAAATATTGAAGATTGGCTCAAAAAATTAGAGCAAAATATGCAATAGACTCTAAAAGATATTGCTAGCTCTGCTGCTTAATTGGTCTTCCAATAACCCCTCAAGGAATTTGTTTCAAATCAAGCCTCATAGATAGGACTTCTGGGTCTTTAAATGCTTTGGACATAAAGAGTTAATGAAGGATTAGAGAGACTATCCAGAAATGAGCGTAATGCAATGGAAATTAAGCGTAATGAAATTAAAGAACACATGAGCATCTTATCAGGTATGTGCCTGGAAGATCTGAAAGGCTCAGTCGAAAGAACAAAAGTAGAAACTCTAGTCACAATTTAGGTGCATCAAAAAGATATTGCAATGGAACTTAAGTGCAAAGATATTAATGATTTCGAGTGGTAAAAGCAAACTAGAATTGCTTGGAAATAAGAACTCGATGAATGTATCATTTCTATTACAGATTGGGATTCTCCTTACTCTTATGAATTCCTTGGTGCAAAAGAAAGACTTTGTATTACTCCTCTTACAGATAGATGCTATATTACCTTAGCCCAAGCAATGTCCATGTATTATGGAGGTGCTCCTGCTGGACCTGCAGGAACAGGAAAAACAGAGACGGTCAAAGATCTTGGACGTACTCTTGGTGTGTTTGTCGTCGTCACTAATTGCTCTGATTAACATAGATATCGTGACATGGCTAAGATATTCAAAGGACTTGTTCAAAGTGGACTTTGGGGTTGCTTTGATGAGTTCAACCGTATTGATCTTGAAGTTTTATCTGTCGTAGCAATGCAAGTTGAGTCAATTACAACTGCTAGAAAGCAACATTTAAAGAAGTTTATGTTCCCAGAAGAAGAGTTTGAGATTGAACTTATTCCCACTGTTTCTTACTTCATTACAATGAATCCTGGTTATGCTGGTCGCCAAGAGTTGCCTGAAAATCTGAAAGTACTGTTTAGAGGAGTCTCTATGATGGTTCCTGATAGAGAAATCATTATTAAAGTAAAGCTCGCTTCTGTTGGTTATCTGCAAATCGATCTGCTTGCTAAAAAATTCAATGTGCTATATAAGCTTTGTGAAGAACAGCTTTCTAAATAGCGGCATTACGATTTCGGACTCAGAAACATTCTTTCAGTCCTAAGAACTGCTGGTAATACTAAGCGCCATGAAATAAAATCAGATGAAGAAATGCTTCTCATGAGATCTCTCAGAGATATGAATCTTTCAAAACTCGTTGCTGATGATATTCCACTTTTTAATGGACTCCTTGCTGATATTTTCCCAAAACTTAAAGAAGTTCCCAAGATGAATTATCCAGAAATCGAGAAGAAAATCCCTGAAGAAGTTTAGGCTGAAAGCTACCTTGTAAACTCTCCCTCTTTTTAGTTAAAAATTATTTAGCTTTATGAAACTTGCTTGGTGCGCCATGGTTTTATGCTTGTCGGACCTTCTGGTACTGGAAAATCAACAATCATGAAAATTCTCACAGAGTCAATGACAAAGCTTGGAAACCCTCATAAAATTGTCACAATGAATCCTAAAGCCATCACAGCAGAACAAATGTATGGTGTAAAATCTGAAATTTCTGATGACTGGATTCCAGGAGTTTTCTCTACTATTTGGGCTAAATCAAATAATCGTGCTCTCAAGCATACAACTTGGATTACATGCGATGGACCAGTTGATGCTATTTGGATTGAAAATCTAAATACAGTACTTGATGATAATAAGATTTTGACTCTAGCTAATGGAGAAAGAATTGCAATGACTGAAAATTGCAAGGTTGTATTCGAAGTTGAGAATCTAAACAACGCCTCTCCTGCTACTGTTTCTCGTTGTGGTTAAGTTTACGTTTCACCTACAGATTTGGGTTATGATTTAGTTCTTGACGGCTGGCTCCGCTTTAGAAAAGCAGGAGGTCGTGCAGATGAGTCAGATAAACTTGCTGTTATCTTAAAGAAATATCTGATTAATATGCGCTTTATTGAGATGCAAGCAAAGGAATGTAAAGAGCCTATGATGGAAATGTCCGCTGTTATTATGGTGATAAACATTCTCAATCTACTCACTGGCTGTCTCTAGCAGTTTGTTCAGTCTTAAAAGACTCTGAGTGAAAGTGAGTACGAGAAATTTGTAGTCTTTTCAATTGCTTGGGCTGTAGGCGGTGTCTATGAAGCTGGAGATAGAATGCGTCTTCATGAACTTTTGCAATCAAAGAACGCGCCTATTCCTTAAAAAGCAAAGGAAAATGAGACCATTTTTGACTACTATGTTTCCTCTGACTATCTTGACTGGAAAGTTTGTTAACCAGAAGAATGGGTGCCACCTCAATCTCTACAATTCTCTTAACTACTTCTTCCAACTCTTGATTCCTTTAGAGCTGAAATGCTGTTGAATTTTATTCTGACTTAACCTAAAAATCACTAGTGCTCAAATTCAGCTCTTCTTATTGGTGGTTCAGGAACTGCTAAGACTTCTTCTGTCCTTCTATATTGCAATAAGTTTGATGCTTCGAAGATGCTCTTTAAGAGAACCAACTTTTCATCTGCAACATCTCCTTTAATGTTTTAGTCAACTATCGAAGCAGAATGTGATTTCAAGGTTGGAAAAGAATTTGCTCCTCCTGGAAACAAGATGATGACCATATTTATTGATGATATGAGTATGCCCTTTGTTAATAAGTGGGGTGATTAAATTACTCTTGAGATAGTGCGTTAGCTGATTGAAACTGGTGGATTTTACATGCTTGATAAGACTCAGCGTGGTAACTAGCGTAAAATGAAAAACCTTTAGTATATTGGTGCTATGAATCATCCTGGTGGTGGCCGTAATGACATTCCAGGCCGTTTAAAACGTCAGTTTTTTATTTTCAACATGATCTTGCCTCTATCTATTGAGACGATTTATGGCCCCATCATTAGGCACATGTTTAAGGTGAAGCATTTCTCAGAGCCAGCATTCAAGGTTATTGACTCCTTAACAAATGCAACTATTTCTCTTTGGAATAAAGTTAAAAGCACAATGCTTCCTACTCCAGCCAAATTCCATTACGTCTTTAACATGAGAGAGCTCTCTCGTATTTTCAAAGGTATTCTCACTTGCAAGAAAGAAACTATTAATGACTCACTGAAAGCAAACAAAATTAAGCCAGAGTTATTTCTTGTTGGCCTTTGGCGTCACGAAGCTGAGCGTGTTCTTGCAGACAAGCTTGTGAATAACAAAGATAAAGATACTATCATGGGCTACATTTAAGAGATTTCTCTGGAATCATTTTCTCAGTTGGAAAATGATATCTAAGAGAAATATTCTTCAGACAAATCTTTCCTATTTTGTGATTTCCTCCGTCCAGATGTAATCAATGAAGACGGAATAATTGAAGAAGAAGCACCAAAAATTTATGAAGCTATTGATTCTTTAGTAGATTTAAGAAAGCGTTGCAACTTCCTACTTGAATTTTACAATGAAAGAAATCAATCTAAAAAAATGCCTCTTGTTCTCTTCGATGATGCTTTAAAGCACCTTCTGCGCATTTCTCGTATTGTCAGATAACCTCGTTCAAGCGGACTTTTGGTCGGTGTGGGAGGTTCAGGAAAACAGAGTCTCACAAGATTGGCTGCATTCATTGGGAAAAACTTGACATAATAAATTATTGTCACCAAGACCTACAGTGAAAAAGATCTGAAAGATGACATCAAAAAAGGATTTGATGATTCTGGCCATTTGGGTAAGTAAGTTACCTTCCTCATGACTGATGCTGAAGTTAAGCGTGAAGAGTTCCTTGAATACATTAATATGGTACTTTCTACAGGAGAAATACCTAATCTTTTAGCAAAAGATGAGAGAGAAGTATGGCTCGGCGATTTATCTCAACACTATTGCAAGGAAAAAGGGCTAGGAAACGTTGACCCTCCTGCTTCTGAGTTATGGACTTATTTTGTTGATCGTGTCCGTGATAATTTCCACATCATGCTGTGCTTTTCGCCTGTTGGTCAGAAATTCCGTGATAGAGCTCGTAAGTTCCCAGCTCTTTTCAACGAGTGTACTATAGATTGGTTCCTTCCATGGCCTGAAGAGGCATTGGTAAGTGTTGCAGAGACTTTCATTAAAAATTTCAGTAAGCTTGACACTAAGGAAGATACCAAGCTCGAATTAATGAAACACATGGGTAACGTTCATCTGATGGTCAATGAAACATGCGAGGAATATCATCAAAAAATGAGAAGACAAGTTTACGTGACGCCCAAATCTTTCCTCTCATATCTCAATTCATACAAATCTCTTTACATCTAAAAGTATGATGAACTAGATCAGTAGGAAGAGTCCTTCAAGATTGGTTTAAACAAAATCCAAGAAGCCACAATTACTATTAATCAGATGGAGATATCGCTAAAAGAAGAAGAAATTTAACTGAATGAGGCCACAGAAAAAACCAATTAACTTCTAGCCAATTTGGAAAAGGAATCAAAGAAGGCAAATCAAAAAGGAGATGAAGTAGCAGCTACGACTAAATAATGTGAAACTTAGGCAGAGTAAATCTCTAAAGAAAGAGAAGAGGCAGAACGTGAACTTGAAGCTGCACTACCCGCACTTCGCCGTGCCTAAGAAGCTGTTGATTCTATTGAGCAAAGAGATATTGTTGAATTAAAGGCAAATAAAAAACCTCTCGATATTATTAAGTATATTATGGACTCTGTTTTGGTGTTCTTCAAAGCGAAGCTAATACCAATTCAGATTGAAGAACGAGTGTTTAATAAAAAAGAAGGAAAGGTTGTCTTGTTCTTGAAGGAATCCTTTGAAGAATCTGGTATTCAAACTCTCGGTGATATGAACTTTATGAAAAAGCTTAAGGAATATGAAAAGGATTCAATCAATGAAGAAACCATTGAACTTCTAGAGCCCTATCTAAGTTAGTCTGAAGAGTGGTTTAATGATACTTTTGCAACCAAAGCTTCTAAGGCAGCTGCTGGTATTCTCAAGTGGGCAATGGCAATTTCAGAGTATCATTAAAAATCAAAAATTGTTAAACCAAAGCGTATTTAACTTGCAATTGCAGAGGGCAGATTAGCAGTAGCACAAAAAGAACTAGAAAAAGCTCGTGAAGACTTGGCAACCATCCAAGCTTATATTAAGAGCCTCAAGGAAACATTCTCCAAGTAAATGGAAGAAAAGAATCAACTTGAAATGAAAGCAGCCAAAACAAAAAAGAAAATCAATACTGCAAGAACTCTTATCACCTCTCTATCTGGAGAAAAAGATAGATGGGGGAAAGGTGCATAGGATATCTCAGATCAAAAGCGTAAGCTAGTTGGTAACGTCTCTCTCTCAACAGCTTTCATTAGTTATTGTGGGCCTTTCAATGCTGAATTCCGTAATAAGCTTGCTTAGTAGAAATTCATTGTTGATATGAAAAAGCGTGGTGTGCCAGTTACACAAGGGCTTGAGCTCACTAACTTCCTTATTGACGATGCTACAATTGGTGAATGGAATCTTCAAGGTCTCCCCAAAGATGATCTTTCAATCTAAAATGGTATTATGGTAACCAACTCAACGCGTTTCCCATTATTCATTGATCCTCAAGGGCAAGGATAAAATTGGATCAGAAATAAATTTACAGCTTCAATATAACCTGAGCGTTGCATCACCACTCTTTCTCATCCTAAATTCAAAGACATGTTCCTCAAATACTGCATGGAAAGTGGCTTAACACTCATTATTGAGAACATTGAGAACGAAGTTGATCCTATGATGGACCCTGTGCTTGAGCGACAAGTAGTCATAAAAGGAAAGACCGCTTTTGTTAATGTTGGAGGCACTGAAATGGAACTTGCTAAGGAATTCCGTCTTTTTATGACTTGTAGATTAGCAAACCCTTCTTTCTCTCCTGAACTTTCAGCCAAGACAACAATTATAGATTTTACAGTTACATAATCTGGTCTTGAATAATAATTGCTGGGAAAAGTTATTTCGAAAGAGCAAAAAGCTCTTGAAGATTCTTTGAATTAGTTACTTGCAGATGTCAACTAAAACTAAAAGGATCTCAAAAGACTTGATAAAAATTTGTTAGAAAGATTGATTAACTCTCAAGGTAACTTGCTAGATGATACAGATCTAATGGATGTGTTGAATAATACCAAGACACAAGCAAAAGAAGTTGCAGCTAAACTTATTGATGCAGAAATAAAGACAAAAGAAATTAATGAAAAGAGAGAATAATATCGCCCTGTCGCTATTAGAGGTTCAGCTATTTACTTTACTATCATTGAAGTATCTCTTGTAAATTGGATGTACAACTCTTCACTAGAATAGTTCCTTAAACTGTTCATGGAATCTATTGACTTATCAGAAAAGGCTCAGCTCCCTTCTAACAGAGTGAAGAACATTATTTCCTACCTGACGTTCCATGTCTACAGGTACGTTAATAGAGGTCTTTTCGAAAAAGACAAAATCACATTTATTCTTATGATGGCCTTTAAAATTCTCACTACAGCTGGAATTATTTCAAATGCAGATGTTTCTCTTTTCTTGAAATCTGGTGATGCTTTAGATATTAAAACTGAGAGATCTAAGCCCCTCCCATATCTCAAAGACAAATAATGGCTTAACATTCTGGCTTTATCAAAGCATACTTTCTCTGGATAGACATTGCCATTCTTTAAAGAGCTTCCAGATCTTGTCACTCGTTCTGAATAGCAATGGCGTCAATGGATTGATAAGAATGATCCTGAAAACTTCCCAATCCCTGATTTCGCTGAAAGCATTAATCAAGAAAAAGAAACTGGGGCTTTTATTTCCCTTTGTCTTGTGAGATCTCTTCGTGATGACAGAACTTTAATTGCCACTCAGAACTTTATCTAGAGCGCTCTCGGAAAAGAATTCACAGATCCTATTTCATATCCTATTGAAGGAATTTGGCAAGAATCTTCTCATCTTGATCCCATCCTTTTCTTGCTCTCTGCAGGAGCTGATCCTACTTCTTCCATCGATGAATTGGCCAAAAAGAAAAAGAAATTCCCTTGTGAAAAGGTTTCAATGGGTGAAGGTCAAGAGAGAGTTGCTAGATAAGTTATCCTCAAAAGTTTCGTTGAAGGAGGTTGGGTAATTCTTCAAAACTGCCATCTTGGTCTTAAGTTTATGGAAGAAATTGAAACGTTGGTTTCTCCATTACAAGCAATTCATGAAGATTTCCGCCTTTGGATTACTTGCGAGCAGCATCCCAGATTCCCCCTTGGACTTCTTCAAAAAACACTTAAGGTCACTAATGAACCTCCTAAGGGTCTCAAGGCAGGTCTCTATAAAACTTTTACTACTATTATTACTCAAGAATTCATTGATAAAGTTGACCATGCTAACTGGCGTTCACTTATTTTCACTGTCTGTTTCCTTCATTCGATAGTTATTGAAAGAAAGAAATTTGGTCCTCTTGGTTGGTGTGTTCCCTATGAATATAATTACTCCGACTTAGAAGCTTCTTTATTGTACATTGAGAAATACTTGACAAACCTTATGTCCA
>Ga0302285_10001779_pt1 | contig 12030 bp, 12 predicted proteins | sample III_Fen_E2_2_FD_200455 | JGI IMG/M metagenome (GOLD analysis project Ga0302285, IMG submission 200455) | Peat permafrost microbial communities from Stordalen Mire near Abisko, Sweden - III_Fen_E2_2 | ecosystem: Environmental > Terrestrial > Soil > Wetlands > Permafrost | place: Sweden: Abisko...
GATAGATAATTGACTCAAATGTTATGGGAAGAGAGTGTATGTGCGTGTTCACTGAAGTAATTAAACCAAAATCAAAGGAAAAGAGGATAATTAAGTTTTTCTGTTGCGATTGTGAAGAATTAGGTTTTTATCTTAAGATACATTTCAAGGATTCGATGCTGCGTTTAGTTTTCTTAGCATTTGTCTTAATCTTCACTTCCAGCATATCAGCAGCTGGATCTGTCACTCAGCTGCATATCTACGTTAATAACATTGCTCCATTGAGTAACCCTAGTGAGACTTACAAATACTACACCCTGCCGTTCATCTAACCAAAAGACGAAATCAAATCAGACTAATCTTTCTCATAGAGTCTATCTGGTGATCGACTCTACAACTCCCCTTATAAATCGATACTTGGGCGTAAGATCAAGCTGAAATAATTACACACATATATTATAAAAACTCTAGATTGCCCTCTCTATTTATCTAAAAAGCATGGTTATTTGTGTTTATCTTAGTGAATTTTTTACTTTTCATATAATTGTTTTTGTTAATGGATAAAGCCTGACTTATTTGTCTTTCCCCTAGGTAATACCACTGACGATAGAGCGAAAGAATCTATTGGAGTAAAGAATTTCACTCAATGGGAATTGGAATAATTTGTGTTAGCCATCGAGAACGGATTCTATGCCGAATTCTACATTGGTAAGTTCAAATAATTGCTGAAAAATGAATTAAGGTTGATTTTGAGCCCCCTTTTGTGAGTCTTGCCAAAAAGATCTACTATTTATCTAGACTATTTGAAAGATCATAATTACCTTGCTTAATCTGATTTGATGTGCTTTTTGCTTCTTCATAGAGGAGTTTATAGTGCATGACATGATTGGCGAAACGATACAAGATGATTAGGGTAAGTTTAAGCATTACCTGAAGAATCACATCGACTTTAATGTGTATCTCAATGAACACAACAGAGAGGTAAAGAATATGAAAAACCACTACTACTTTTGGTCATTTTATTTTTCGATTTTTTTCTCATAACCTGCAAATCTTAAATTCAATTCAAATAACCTCCTCCTTTTTGTTTCTTATCATCGCGCTGATTAAAACTAATACAAAAAGGAGGTGCTATTTGCCAACATAACGAATCAAATCGAGAATAGTAATACAGTCAAGCTAAGTGCTTATACACCCATTGACATCGAAAAAGAAGCAACTCTTAAAATCGAATTCACCTACGCTGTGACCTATTACTATACGAATTCAGAGAATATCTCCTTCGATAAAGATGCAGTCTTCGAGTAACACAAGAATAGGATAACATTCAGGGAGTTTAAAAGATAATTTAGATAATTTATTTTATGAAAATTACCAAAAAAACAGTAAATTTGATACCGATGCTGCGGAGATTGAAGAGCAACCGCAAGTACATGCAATTGCTGTTGTACTTTCCCTGAGTCTTGTTGGGTTGCTCGTTGTGTTCGTTTACCTTGTGCTCACTCGAATTCTCAAGAGAGATTTCGTAACATCCGCAGATATTGAAAATGATTCTTGTACAATCAATTATCGATGGTTAATAATTCAAAAGTTTATGCTAAATTGATTTCTGCTTTGCTTAGCTGTGGAGATAGGATGGAAGCTAATTCGAACTGAAGCATTAATGCCACCTGAGCATAAAATCATCCTGAGCAGTTACATCGGAAATGGACTTTAGTTCATCTTCTTAATCATTAACATAGTGTGTCTGGGCACTCTTGGATTGTACTACAAATCTTAGAAGGGCAATCTGAAACAAATCGGTGTTTTCTTGTATTCTTTCACTGGACTGTTTAACGGATATTACTCAGCAAAGTACTACAAATTCTTTGGAGGAAAGCATTGGGCATTGAATTTCATTACGTCAGCTACTCTCTTTCCAGTAAAAAGAATCTAAATAAACGAACTAATCCTTAAGAAATTTTAAAATTATTAATTTAACTTTTTACTAAATTAAAAATGAAGATAAGCTTGATGGCAGTGTTCATGGTTGTGAACTCTTATGCGTGGTATAAAGGATCAACCTCTGCTATTCCAGCTGAAGCAGTCTTCCTTGTGCTCTTGATTCTCATTGTAATTTTCATCCCCTCAACTCTAGTAGGGACAATTACTTCGAGGATTAAAAGTACTGATATTCTACCCAGTGCTGATTCTGCACTCCCAAGACTCTACAAGCCAATCCCAGATCATAAAGTGTAAATGCATATTAGCATGACTTTTGAATAGAAAAGAGGATGTATTTAGTTTTTAATTATTTTTTCACATTTATTTCTTAATTATCGTCCAATTTAATTACCTTCTTTCTAATGAAAAAAATAATGATTTTTGGTATTTTTTTATTAATTAGGCATTAAACTGCAGTTTTCCATTTCATTCTTGGTGGTCTGATCCCTTTCAGCTCGATTTATCTTGAATTACACTAGATCTTCAAGAGTGTTTGGGGCCATGCTAATTATCATCTTTATGGATTCTTAGTCATAGCTTTCATTTTGTTTTTAGCCGTCCAAGCATGTGTGTCTATTGTTCTTACCTACCTCCAGCTCAATTCCATGGATTACAATTGGTGGTGGAGATCATTCTCATATGGAGGGTAACATACAAAATAAGATATTATCTCTTATTTTCTTCTTCTTCTTTCGACTTTTTTAAATACACCTTTTAATTACACAAAAGGTCAACTTCTCTCTTCATCGCTGCGTATGTAGTCTACTATTATTGTTCGGTCTCACCGATGCATGGCACTCTTCAGGTAAAATTCCTGAAAAAATATTGCTATTTCAAAGAATACCCTCCCTCCATTGAAATCGAATTTCCAAATTCTTCAATTAATTCCAGATTCACATAACTTAACATTGCAATTACATTTTCTTTTGTCTGCTTTTCTAAAAGTTCATAATGTATTTCGGATACATGGTGCTGGCATGTCTCGTTTCATTTTTGGTAAAACTTTTTCTTTTTTTCTTATCTTTAAAGTTTTTTTTTGACTTAAAATATTCTTTTTTAATAGATGCTTGGCAGTGTAAGTTTCTTAGCATCCATGAAGTTTGTGAGATATATCTACGCTAATGCTAAAATAGACTGATAAACAAACTTGAAAACAGACATATTTTACAGAAAATATCAAGGTTAAAGTAGTATAATAAGTAGAGAGAACTACAAATTATGATAAATTACTAAACAGCTATGTACAACATTAATATGTCTTTGATTCACTGCTGTTACATTTTGCAAAAGAGCTACAAGATTTTTAATTGTTCTTTTTTAGGTTAAAATAATTATCAAATTACTTAACAATGTTGATAAATAGAAATATGTCTACAGAGAGAGGGATAATGTTTCAAGAAATCAAATAATTTTAGTCGTGGAAGAAAAATAACATAATAAATCAATACAAATGGTGTGGGAATCTTAATCTTGTTTGATTATTAAAAATAAATTAAAAAATAGCATAACCTTGCACTCGAAACTCCCCAAAATAGCCCAGAAAAGGTAGAGAGAGGCAATAAGAGAAAAGGTGTTAGTTAGCCTTCTTCTTCTTTATCTCTTTTTCTGTGAAAATGAGAGCATCCTATCATTTTCCAAAGTAAGTTATCCTTACCCTCAAATAAGGAGGGTTTAATTCAATTTCGGCTTCGTCTAGCACGGGATTCGAGAATTTTGTACTAAAATATCTTCTCATATCTCTAAACGCCGAAGCTAAAACAAATCTAGCATTGTTTCATTGTAGATCTCTCCTACTATGAGGGATCTATTCAACAAGATGCTACAATTTTAACAGAAAATAAGCAGAAATCAAAGAATCTTTTACTTTATATTATTCTTTTGACACATTAACTAATCTTTTGGTTTTCTTTTTTAGATTTAGATATTGCTGATCACTAAAGAGCTTCAATATTTCACAAAGAGATAGATGCATCTCTGCCTATTCTAAATTGAGCATTTTTCGCCTTTGTGCCTTTTCAAGATTCTTCCTCTAACTTCTCATCTCTTTTTCTTTAATTAATTTTATTCCTTATGTTTCAATTACTTATTTATGTTAGTTTATTAAGACATTTTTAAGTTCTTCCGATATATAAATCACTCACATGCTTACTTAATGTAATACATTTTAGAACAACCTTTTTATGTAATAATTTAAGAAATTAAGAGAATGAGAGAGAAGGGTGTTTATCACAAAGAAAAAACACAACCTAAAATATGAATATTTATATTACAACGAGTTATAAAAAAGAGAGAAACCCTCCCATGGGGGGATATTTGAAATCAAAGATCAGTTTTATCTGAGAAGACATTGCCATCTAACTGATCATGCAGAGGCTTAAAAGTCCCTCCTCCTCCTAAGATTTCATCCACATAAATTTATAATGCTTCAATCGAGAATACTTGGGATTCTGGGAAACGAGAAAAACGATTGCGCTTCCCTTTAATTATGACTGCGGCTGGAACAGTCGAGAAATCTTCTCTATCGAAGATATTTTCTAATTCAATGAGTCTGCGAGGAATGTGGAAGAATTTAATTTTAGAATCAGCGAATTGTGCAGCTAGCGATTTGAGAATTACAACTGCTTCCTCAGTGCTGATACTGTCGTTTGCAGTGATGAGAAGGAAACAGAGCTTTGCGTCTTGACTTCCGCAGTTAATGGGATTTTTGGTGATTTCTGGAGAAAGTTAACGAACTTAAGAAGGTGCAGAAGCCTACGAGAAAGTTGATTTTACGTAGGAGTATTCCCTCAGGAACTTCATGATTTAATCTTTTTTGAATGCTCCCTCATATGCGATGCCTTGTTTGGAATGTGGGTCTGTTAAGACGAGGAGCGTTGGGTAGGACTGAATTTTAAAAGCACTAATGAGTTCTTTCTCAGTGTCTCTGATTTCTCCAAAATCAAGTTTGCCATTGTATTCCTTAGAAAGAGCTTTAAGAAGAGGTGGAGTAGACTTCTTCTGTGTGAAGAGGATTACTTTGTTTCTTTATGGGTTTTCATTGGAAAAATCATCGTAATTCTAAGATCTCAGAGCACGCACGTAGCTCTCCATGAACTTTACAGCGAAGTTGGCTATGTTTTGTGTGTCTGTCAGAGTGCCATGATATCTGTGTCCTTTAGTGTTGATATTCGATTCGAACACTTAAATCGATGGAGTATCCGTTACTTCATACTCATCTTCGCAGAGAGCGTCTTCTTCATCGCAGTCAACAGCAGCAACTCTCAGAATTCCATAGAATTTTCTTGCCAATTCTCTGTACGAATCTTTCAAACTCAAGGACTCTTGCTGCGAAGATTTGTAAAACAATATCACCCAGACTTCTTGTCTGCGAAGGAATCGAGATAATCCACCCATGTCTAATTCATAAACATCACTTTGACTGAACATATTCCGAGCAGCTTATTGCTATTACTACTACTATTGTTGTTAATAAAAATGATGTTGGCCACCTCTTTAGCCGCCACCACCACCACCGAAGAACTGACTGAAGATATCATCAAATCCACCGCCATGTTGGAAATTACGGCCTTCAGGATGACCTTACTACTGATTATTTTACTTTAAACCCTCTTCACCATATTTATCATAGATTTCCTTTTATTTAGGATCTTTCAGGACTTCATAAGCTTCGACTATCTTCTGGAACATTACTTCTGCTTTTTTTGGATCATCTTTATTCTTGTCAGGATGATATTTTAAGGATAATTTCTTGAATGCCTTCTTTATCTATGACTGATCTGCACTTCTTGGTACTCCAAGGTTTTTGTAGTAATCTTACCCAGCAAGTACAGCTGCGATAAGCACAACAATGAGAATTACTAAAGAATGAATGTTTCGCATTTTCACAGAAACAATTTTTAATTTTCTTTATCTTGTCTGGTGCGTGTGTGTTTTCTTTTCTTTTCAAAAATTGATCAAAATTTTTGCAATTCTTGTCTCGATTTTAAAGAGATCACCCACTTGACATTTAGTTTTTTAAAGAAATATGCATCTATCTTCTCCCTCACACGTGTGTGGAAAACATATGTTTTTATTCAAGGATATATTCATAGAATTCTTGGAACGAGCAGCACTTTCACTTTAATGGTTTATTTTTTCAAATCAAGTAAATGTCTACATCAAAACAAAAACACAAACAGGATTCTCTCTCACTATTTTCGAGTAATAAATCAAAGAAGTTTCCTCTTTTATAACAAAGAATTCACTTTCATTTTCTTTGAGCTCTCTCTGAGTGAAGAACTCAAATTAGATATTGCCCTTATCTTAGGAAAGTTTGGTACTATCGGTTTTAAAATCTGCTAACTTGGAGAATATTTAGCTTAAAAAAGATGAGAACTAGGATCTATCCATTAATTCTACTGGGGATTGACTGAAAACCTAACATTACTTTTCCAGTTCGTCATCTATGCCTTCTCGCTTGGAGAATCATGACCCTTTTCGGTTATTTCATCTTCTTTGATTTAATCTTTTTGCTGTCCAATTTACGGAAACCCATCGTTTCCACTGTCAAAAGAGTTACTTTTGCCACTTGTGCTTCTACTGCGGCTAGTACTCATGTCATTGCTTAATCCTAACGAAATTTTCCAGAGAATGCCTTGGAGAATTTACCTTGATCCCTGCAGAGAATGGGTATCAATATTCAGAGAACTTTCCTGCTAGATAACAGTTGGTTTTGCCAAATAAAAAAGAGCTTCTTAATGATCTGAAATACTTGAATTTCTAGAGTTTACCATTGACTAAGTTGTATTATTTACTCTATTAGTTTAAGAAGCCTTATTGCTGCCCAGAAGAAGAGGGGAAGCGTATATTTATTACTATTAAGTGTTTGTTTTCCCATCAGATGGGCTACTAAACGAAGTTATCCGAAGATCTCTTGGCATTTTAAGTTGCTCTTTTTCCTTTTTGCACTATTTGCTTGTGCTGGAACTGGGGCTGTTTGCAGGGAGTTATGTTCTGGCTAGTGGAAAGTTTTATTATTTAAAAAGAATTGAGTTATTCTTGCTCGTGTTAAGTACAGAATTCCTAAAGCAAAATTAAGGGGAGTTCGTCGGTGAACTTTCATATGAACAACTACTGCTCCTTCCACCTGATGAAACTGGTGGAATGAGAGGAATGTTATTAGATTATGGTTTTAAAGAAGGAGAAGGACCAGCAAAAGCCGCATAATAAAGGCTATTGCTATTTAACTGTTGCTAAGAATTCAATGAAACTTTGCTATTTGTTGGCTTGATAAACGAAATGTTATTCGAATTCGACATTGTAGATGAATGAAACGAGCTCTTCTTCGATGCTAGGTAGTTATTTGATGTATTTCCGATAACTGAGTTAAGAATCTGATGAACTCTTTTGAATTCTGCACTTTACCTTCTGATAATACGAGTTTCCTGATCGACATCACAAGAAAACATGAGTTTTTGAATTTCAGTCTTGTTTTTTGCATTGGATTTCTTAGTCTAGGGATATAAGTTTTACTAACAATCTTTGGTATGAAAGGAGTTGTATTTGTGGGGCAATAAACTTGGTTAGCTTTGGCTTTTATTAATTTGGATACTTTTGTTAGAATCTTGAAGAAGGTATTCATTGTCTTTGTCTAATGAACTCGAGCAATTAGTTCCTTTTAAATCAAGTTACCCTTGTTTCTCTGCTTCACTGGGTTTAGCCTCCAATGCTTAAGGGTATTGATTATTTGAAATAACTTCTTTTCTCAAGGCAAAGTCTTCATTGTCTATTTGTTTTTTCTCTTGAAATATCCTAGTTTTCTTCTCGATCAGATCAGCAGACATATCATTTTTCTTCTAATTTTCCTCTTTACTTTTACTTTAGCCAAGATAATACTACTGCTACACCGAAGTCGTTTCGGCCTTCTATTGGCTACATTTCTCTGGCGATTCAATGCATTTCAAAGATGAGGTGGTCTTCTTTTCATTTAATTAAGTAATTTTTGCTTATTCCTTTTCCATAGCTGAGTTCAAATGGTTAATATTTAACTTATTTAGAAACTGCCTGCTTTGAAACATCGCAAAAGTATTCTTTCGTCGGATTTCTTTACTTGAAAGTAGACTATTATCTTCTATCCAAAACATAGGAGAAGGTATTTCTTCTCCCTTTTTCTTATCAAGGGATCCAGATGATACTGCAATGTATGATTACTATTAAACATTCAATGAACGCTGTCTATCGAGAGTTGTTTCCGATGTTAATTTAATGCTTTGGGGTGCTAGAGGATTTTTAGTATTATCAGTATTTTTTGTGTAATTCATTTTTTCAAGGAAAGCTTCACTCATACTTTTCTTTTTGTTAAGAAGTATTTTGTAATGATTTCGTTGCACTTCCTTAGTAGCTGAAGTGGAAGTATCCAGAGGATGAAGGAAGTGATCCTAAGGTGTTGGTGAAAAAGATTTCTCATAGCTTAAATTATGACAGTCATTTTCGATGGAGTCTTGATGTATTATTTAATGCGAACTTGAATAATTCTAATCTGTCTCAGCGAGAATCTTAGGAAACTTCAATTAATAAGCTGACATTGATTATTAACTCATCAGAGACGTTTATCTACAAAGTGCTTGCTTTTTCATTTATAAAAGTTAAAACTTCTCTGTCTCCACAATCATATCATTCATACTATGATTCATATTTTATTTACTATTTTACATCCACATTTCATTCCTAATCAGATTATTGCTATTCTCACTACTACTACTACAACTCATAATAATACATTCATCATTACTATCTTTTAATATTTACTGAGATTACTTAAAAAACATACTTTATTGCGTTTTAAGTGGAGGAAGCGTGCCTGATCGTAAATAATAAGATTTCTTTTATCCTAAAGGACTAAGTGTTTCTAACTTTTCTTCTTCATCTTCTTAATCATTTTCGTCTTTGATTGTTCCATCGTTTTCTGTAAGACTAGACAGTTTGATCTCACCTGTTGGACATCTCTCAGAGGGTTACAATAACACGATTAATCCTTGTTTTTCAATTTTTGTTTTCGATTCATAAGATAAGTTTTATGACTTAAATTCACTTGAGTCATTGCAATGACTGTCTTATCTTCCTTTTTGCTTCTTTTTCTTCATTAGTTTGAGTGTTTCTCGTTTAGCTTTTGAGTCATTAGATAATTTTAAATAAATCGGTCTTTTTAAATATTTCGAAGTAAATTCCTAATAAGTCTTCAAATCTATTTTTCCTTCCGTCAGTTCACCTGCTGTTTTGTTTGGCACTGAAGATTGCCTTGAATTCTTACTAAAAGTACTTTTCTCAGGAATAATCAGTTTATTTATGCCATCTTCTCTCAAAGAAGTTTCTCTCTCCAAGATACAGTCAGGAATTTTAAATTACTGTATGCCATCTTATAATGATCCGATATATTCTTATTAAGGTGACATTGGACGTTCTTTTTACGCCTAACGTTGAGATTTCATGTATGGGAATTACTAATAAAGGATTCTTTGTTCTTCCGATGATAAATTAGACAAATCAGGTAATTTCATCATATGCTTGAGAGATTTACTCAATGTATTCTGCTGAAGTGCTAATTTTGAATGATGAGTCCGAAGAGATTAAAGCATAATGTCCTTTTCCCTAACTGAGTGATGCTCATTACTCTCTTAATTCTGCTTGACAATGTTGTCACTAATTTTATGTGTTTTTAGCATATCCAGAAGTAATGATTTATGTAATGAATAAATCTCTGTGTTTTCTCTTGTAACCATGGCTTTTTCTTTTCTCAAAGCGATTTCAGATTTTATTTCCTGATCACCGAAGCACTCACCTTTGCTGAGTAATGCTATTCTTGCTCGTGTTAGTCCTTCTCTTTGAATTTATCGACTCTTTTTTAAGTTATACATTTCAAATTTATCATCTAAAACCTAAGGAGACAAAGACATTTTTTGTAGTTGATCACTAGATAATAAGCTACTATCGATCTAAGCAGAAATATTCGGACTACTTGCAGTTTCACTCTAAAATCTATTGGTTTTATTATTGAAATTGGATGGTTTGTTGAACAGTTCGACTTTACTTAATTTGCTGATTTCAACTTCCCCTTCTTTAATGAAATAAATTGACTCAACTTTGTCATTTTCTTCGTAGAGCACATTATTGATTTAATATACGCCAGTCTTCATGTCGAGTAGGAGCTAATCATAATTAAGGAGGGGTTGAAAAAGAAGAATAATTAAAAAATCAATTTAAAAATATTTATTTATTGTTTTTACACTCATGAGTTTTGAGTTAGGAACTCCATCAAACACTTAGAATTATCTGAGAAATCCTATTTTTTCTTGTTTGACTCTCTCATGGTATTTCCCCATAATATTATCAAAGGCGTCTTTAGAGAGAGACATCAAATGGGTATCTTCTTTGCATATCATTGTGCCAGTTCTGTGACATAAAATCACATAAAAATTATTTTTAGAATAAAAAAAGATAAATATCTTGAAAATAATAATCCATTCATTTTTGTTTCACTTCTTCTAACTCTTCTCACCTACACAAAATGTTCCTCATTTAATAATAATACAAATTACCTTCTTTGCTTGGTGAGGAGTGCAATTTCTCCAAAGGCTTCACCTGCCCCGAATAACTTAATCTAATTCCAGCCTTTGTATTATTTCTCAAGCTTCTATGCGTATGTAATTCCTTCATTTGGATCGATTTTTGCAGCATTATTGTTGGTTAAATTACTTTCTCCTTCTTTTTATGCCGTCAATGATTTATCTCTAGTTAGTTAGGAAATCTATTATTATTATTATAATTACTGCTATTAAATCAACGCTTAAGCTTAATTTGTTTGATTGTCTGCAACCCTACTAATGAACTGAGAGTTTGTTTGATTCTATGTCTCTTCTCTACGTTTTTCAATTTCCTTGGCAATGTCTGGTCGTGGGATAAGCAACTACACTACTCCTAAAAGTAATATTTATTAAAATGCATACAAATTATTAATTGACTTTCTTTTCTCCCTTCCCACTTGAAGCTTCAAGCAAACACAAATTATTAGTTAGTTACCTTTCAGGACAATGTAATAAGTAAACCCAAAATCACCTAGTATTTGACAAAAAGTAAGTTAGACAGTTATGAATATCACTATTTCAAAGGCCACTGAAATACATCTTAAATCATTAGAATGACAGATAAATTACCGAATTAGAAGATTTCTTGTTTCGAACTAAAGAATTCATGTTTTAGCTCTCGAAAAAGAGAAGAAACAATCCCTCCTTTGAATAGAATGTCTGAGTTCTTCTTGAACAAGTTGAGTCCTTAAATAGAGAGCTGTAGAAAATGCTACTCTCTCTTGTTTTTGACTACTTTATCAAGGATGTGGATGACTATCTGTTATTGTTGAATCAAGAGTTAAAAATGAACATTTCAAAGGATATTCTTAATTATATTGAACATCTATTTTTACTTCACTGTCAGTTTCATTTGTTAAATCAACTTGATCGACTTCTAATCTTTTCAAGTATTCCTTCTTGTTTTTAAATTGCATCTGTAGTGACTCATCCTTCTTTGCTTCTTCTTCATTCTCATTATTCACCTCGACTTTCTCATGTTTATCAGCTTAGTTGTTATTACTGCAATCGTCTTCTTCATGTAACTTGTCATCTGAATTATGGGTCTTCAGAAGAGCACTTCTATCTAATCTTATCCCTCCTTTGTTCTCTATGATGTTCTTCATATCCATAGCTTGTTCGATGGTTTTCTAAAGTGCACTCATAAACGACAGAGACTCTGCCTCTGTTGGTGTTCCATTGGGAGACTTGAATCGCCATAACTTTCCACCAGGCGTATACACTTAAGTCTTCGAGATCTCTTAGATTTCTTTGAGATCATCATGCACAATCAGTTATCTTTCTTGGAGGTTCTCAGCCATTAAAGAAAACGGAGGTAGATGATTTTAGCTTAGCGGAAGATGGAAGCTTTGCTATTCTTAACAAAACCTTTGCTTTATTTTGGGGTTTATTTTTTTTTTCTTCAGAAATGAAAGTAGAAGTTGCTGAAAGTACTTTGGTTTTAATTAAT
>Ga0302285_10001781_pt1 | contig 12025 bp, 9 predicted proteins | sample III_Fen_E2_2_FD_200455 | JGI IMG/M metagenome (GOLD analysis project Ga0302285, IMG submission 200455) | Peat permafrost microbial communities from Stordalen Mire near Abisko, Sweden - III_Fen_E2_2 | ecosystem: Environmental > Terrestrial > Soil > Wetlands > Permafrost | place: Sweden: Abisko...
AGCTTGAGTTGGAAGCACTGTAAAAAGAAGAGCGTTTGCTTGATGAGTTTTTGTAAGATTTTACAAAAAAAATATCAGATTTACGAGAGAAAGAAAGCGAGTATTGCTACATAACTCCAAGTGACATTGGTTAATTTGGTGTCGAAATGAGTTTGAGTTATCCAAGTCATAAAAGTGTGGTTATTACTACTCCAAGACAATGCTAGGTGACTGTAAGAGAAATAGCCTTAAAAGGAGACAATCAAAGACTATAACGACTCACTATCGCAGTAGATGAAAAACAGTTTCGAAAGAATTGTCCATAGAATGTTGTTCAACCAATTTAAGTGTTCAGCGTAGACAGAAAGGAACTGTGAACAAAATAATGAAAGAGTGAAAGGAGAAGAGGAGAATTAAATACATTTTTTATTCCTTCATAAAAGTTAGCTTAATAATCAAGGAAAGTGCACATAGTCATAAGTAAACACACACACACACTCAGGTACTCAAACGATGAGTAGAATTGACTGAACAAGATAATTTTAAGTTAGGATTTGTTATTTTTTTTGTAGTTTCTATGAGCTTTCTTTTACACCAAAAAATTTCTATTAATTTTCTCACCTCTGCGTGAGGTGTGAGTTAACAGCAGCGAAGATGTTAGATTGCTATGCATTCATGCTAGGCAATATTCGTTGATTATGAAATCGCTATGTTAGATCATCATTTTCTTCATTATTTATTTGCTCTCGTCTATCTAAAACTTTCTGCTAATTCCTCAACAAAGCTAGTTCTTACGCTAGCTAACAATTCTAAGAAGCAGCTTAAGCGAGCAACGTTCGAAGCCTAGATACTTCATCATCGCTTGCTTATTTCGCTTTTCGCAGCAATTCCATTTCAGTCTATTAAGAACTTAATTAATTTGTTTGTTTTTCGAGTTTCTCAATAATAACTTTCTGATGGATTTACTGCATTTCACTAGTCCATTGCGCTTACTCTAACTGTTTCGTTAAAAAGTTATTTTGTCCTTATAACTAATTCAAGCTATTTCGATTAGACATGCAATTCGATGGATTTTAGAAGTTATTACTTGTCAAAACAGCTTCACTGCATCTTTGTGGATTTTATGAATATTCCATTGAAGAGTTAATACCAGTGAGGGAGAGTGGTCTGTGCCTCTTAAAAGTTTTATTATTAGTAGTGCTGTTAATTTCATTAAGATGTCCTAAAAAAGTATGATGAATACCAGTCAAATTACCAAGATATCCCTAATCTTTACCAGCAATTAAGCTATTACTTCTTCTTTTGGGAGGCCTCAAACCAAAGTATTTCTATTACTGTGATGTAGCTAAAATTGATTACTATGATAATTATCCTTTGTTTGAACTTGCCTTTTTACCTTTCAAATTCTAATAGAAACTAATGATCTCTTTATCTAATCCATTTAGCTAAGTTGTCTAGCTAAAAGATGGATTTCTCCTGTAATTACTAGCTTGTGGAAGTGACTTATTTGTGTTGTTATTATCAAAACTATCTTCTATTCCACTTAAATTATTGAGGAATGTTCCCGTCTACGATAGTCTCTCCTCTCTTTTGTAACTCTTCGAAGCTTCCCATGATTTATCAGTTGCAAATAATGTGTTTCTTGATAAGCCCACTTGATGGAAATACAAATAAAACATCTGCAATCAGCAACGAACTACAAATATCTCTCTTGTTGTATTTTCAATTTCATTTGATTGTTTGCACATTAAACTAATTCTTCAAAAAGTCTAACATACTTACTTTACTCTTAGCAAGTGTATCTGTTGTTAGTTCTTGTTGTCTCTGTGCCTGACATCCTGTTACCTGCGAATTCTATGTTTTCCTTATCTTCATCGGTGAACAGCATATTCAATTCCTCCTCTTTTTAGGTAAAATCTTCTGTAGGTGATATTTTCTTTACAATTTCTAAATTAGATGCAGTCTCTGAAGAAGACAATTCAAAATGAAAAGTTTAACATTGCTTGTAAAATTTAGAAAAATAAGGGTATTTTTTACGAGGGCTTAGAAGATTACTCAAAACAGGATTAGTGAAGAAAACTTTGTCTGCAACGAAAATCGGAGATCTCTATCGTTGAGGGTTGTCTAAGAACAAGCAGTGTGGTTTTTATTCGTTTTTGACAACCTATTATTGTTCAAAAAAGACATGAGGTTTAACATCTAGCAGCCCATGATTGCGTTTAAGTTCTCTGTATCTCTAAAGTTCTTGTTTGATTGAGGAATTCTTCATTTGATGATTGTTGGATTTAAAAAAAGAGGAAAAAATATTTGAATCGATCATTAGCTATTTTGATTTTTTAAAGCAAGTCCCAACAAGAAGAAAACTATTGCATTTCGAACAATCAGATTCTGCAGCAGATACTTATTAAATGCTTGATCAGACCCTTTAAACTCAAAATTCAATCATAAAAATTCTAGCTAAATAAAAACTTTTTTTTTTTGAATTCAAAAAGAATTTGTGTTGAGTCCTTGCTAAAAATAACTGATTTTTATTAAAATTGGTAGAACCTTTTAAGAAGAGTTAAGTGACATTGTTATCAAAAATTAGAGTCAGTAATATTCTGTCAAATTGAGAGCATCAAAAAGAAGTTGTTAATTTTGAAAAAAAATTGTGAGACGTTAATGATATCTCCCCCAAAGAATGGCAAAGAAAAAGAAGAAGAATCTAATATCTTAAAACTAACCAAAATTTCATAACATCAGTTATTTTTCCCCAAAATACACTCTATTAGTTAAGGAAAAGAAGATTAAATAGAAGAATCTTGCCTATCATGCTTGTGATCCCTAATTAATTGCAATCTTTGACCGCACATTTTGGATCTTGAAATTCAGTTAGACTTTTTCCTCTCTGATTATTTTTATTTTTGTATTTTAATTAATTTGTGTTTTTTATTTAAAAATATTTATTTGAATGATGAATTTGTTTTTTGTTTTTTGTTTGTTTTTTGAAGTTAATTAATCTAAATTCCTCTTTGTCATATTTTCATTGTTTTTATTTTCATACACCAAAGCATTCAGAATAGTATGCAGATATGTAAAAATATGTTTAAAACACTAAATAATATTGGTTCGTCTTTATTTATAAGAACATTCATTAATTTATTTAGGTAACATATAGTAATTTTTGTCTTTTGATTTGCTCCACAAGCCAACTTTTAGGTTTCTGTATTGGGAGTGAACTCTTGGGGCATTCTACCTCATTACATTTAAGCACCGAAGATGTTAAAAACTTATTCCCATTAAAAACTGTTTCACTATTTCCAATACAGTTCCTCAAAGCTGGCTGACACTGAGAATCGCAAGAACAAATTGACATTGTGGGTCATTAGTAATAATATTGTTAAATTTGTTAAGATTATGGAGTTGATTAGATTAGATTAATAGTTTATTAAATTACCTTTTTCATTTTGGTCTTCCAGAGGGGTGTTTCAAAAGCGTTGTTTCTTTAGTCAATCGTAAAGTCTAACCCGAAGGAGAATTCTTTTAAAAACTTATCTCTAAGAATGGTAATTTGCAACAATTATGGATTTGGGGGTTGTAAAAAATCATTTTTTCTTCCTTTTTTTAAGAGTTAGACTGGTCGATTGCTGTATTAAGAAAGCGCTTTTTTCTTCAAATCTTAAATATTATCTTTATTAATTGAATCATCGTTATCTTGGGGAGATTGTTTCTTGCTTGTTAGATATTAAATTAAATGAAGGAGAAGAAGAAATAGAAGGCCTTATTGTGGGCTTAAGATAATTAACTTAACTTGTATTTTTCTTAAATTCTCCCCGAAGTCTCCCTGTATTGATAGGGAACTCATAGGATTTCAGAATCTTCTTATCAAATTTTGGTTAAAAAAATTCTTAATGATTTTATTCTTTATTCCAAAATGATTTATTAAAAAAATTGTAAAAATTATTTTTATTATTCTAACCAAAAATTCCTAAAAAAAAAGCTGCTTTGAAAGATAGCTATCTAAGGGATAAAAGGGACTCTTAGAATGATAAAGGCTTGTTTGAGAGAGAGTATGAAAAACAAAGGAACATATTGAAATAAAAAATTAATTCTTTGATCCCTGGGGAGATCGTCCGTTCAGGGCGAGAGATATTGAGACAAACAAAAAATTCAGAAGAATCAAAACAATTTATTAAAACATCCACTAAGGTAAGAAAAAAAATAGCCCCAAATGAGAAAGATCCTTCTGCCACTCCTCCTCCTAGCCACTCGTAAGATAATAAATAACAAAGATGATGATGTTTGTTTTTGCTACCTGTTTTCTTACTAAAAATCACTCATTTGATTAATACAAAAGTTGCTCTATGCAAGGACTTCAATACTTACATTGTAAATCCTGCAAATATTCAAGGAGAAGAAGCTAAAATCTCTCTTTCAGATTTGATTTAAACACTTAAGCACAATTTCGGTGCTCTCAATGAAATGCCTTCTGAAGCTGCCATTGCTTTAATTAAATAAGCTGGCAAATCTGCTGCTAATCTCCTTAATCCTGTTTAGACAAATTTCCTTGTGTTCGTGAAGGGATATTTCACAAAATAAGAAGAATAAAATATTGCAGGAGCATCAGCTGTTCCAGTGAAGTTGTCCATTAAAGAAGATGAGAATCCTCTTTTTGATAGCATTTTCAAATCTGGTAAGTGTTCAGTTTTAAATGCTTTCAAAAGAGAAAATAGCAGAATTTGTAGCCCCTTTTTTTTGGCTTAAAAATAAATAAATCAACCATCTTTTTTAGCTTTGCTTTTTAAACCAATCATAAATTTTCTTTTTGTGTATTTATACAACAGAAACCCCAGAGTCTCTCTTCAACTCTGTCGATGCTTTGTCTGACAACGAGGAAGATACTCAAGAGAAAAAGGAATTCTACTTGTTCTCTTAGGACAAAAGAGCAGGTGACATCTTTGATGATTTCGGTTTAGCTGTTGCAGTTGACTAATCTGGAAGAATTACCATTGAGGATAAACAATCTAGCAGAACTCACAGAGGTGAATCCTTCACTAAATGTGTCAACAAAGCTATTGGTCCCAACTACACATATGCTAACAAAGCTATCTCCAACTAAGACGGAACATCTTCTATTAGTTTCACTGATGATAATGAATCTTAATTGTCTTCTTTCCTCTCAGAAATGTGCGGTCTTTAGACTGTCGCTTCTGCTTTCAAGAAAGACACTTCTAGTTTCTTGGCTCTTGAAGTATCATCCCTATCTCTCCTTTAGTCTGTGTTGAATACTCAAGAAATGACTGTTGCTAAGGATATCCTTGCATAGACTGTCTCTAAGGTAGTTTACATAAATTCTTGTCGAAACGTTAACTTTATCGATTGTGTTTTTTTTCTTTCTAAGGTGCTCTCTCACTTCGAGGAAGTTTAGAACAACAAATCGTTCGGATAAATTATCTTCACTGAAGGCGAGGAAGAACAGAATTTCTTCTCTTTAGCTGCTGCTACCCCTGTTAGCAAAAAAGGCAGAAAATTAGCTTATGTTCCTACCGTAAAACTATTTAAAATCTTAATTATTGCAAATCTAACATTTTCTCTTTTGATTACAGGCTGCTCAATAAGTTGACGCTCAATATTACACTTTGAGAGCCTGGTTCAGTTTGTTCTTCGTTGCATTGATCTTCTTCGTCTGCTATGCAATGTTCAATGTAGAAATCGCTAAAGACTCCCTTCTCTACGCTAAATTTATTGCTGATGATCGTAGATGATTGCGTGTTCTTTTTTGCACGTTCTCCTGAAATATTATTTCCGTTTGTTTTTCAATCAAACCAATTCGACAAAAATAAACAAATTCGGCTGGAAAGGAGGAAACGATTCAAGAACATAATTATCTTAAAACACTTCAAAACAAAGACCAAATATCAAATGGGCAAACGAAAGAAAAGAAAGAACTAGAAAGATATTTAGCTCGTTTTATTAATCTGATATTTTTATTAGAAATTAAGTTTAGAAATATCACATTCCCAGCAGAAAAATTAAAAAAATAAGGTCAAATTATTGCATCACAACATATTGGAATAACTTTCTGATAATCTTTTGTCAAACTAGCATTAACATAAATACAGTAATGATGAATCTAATGCACTTTTTGAATACAGTATTTGGAATATCATCATATCCAATTGAATAACTTTCCAAATTTTCGATATCTGAGTCCCATTTCTATTGCATAGTTGAAAACTGCTACAATTCCAAAGAGAACAGCGAGTTCAATGTTCGCTTGCTCAGGTACTCCCTCAAACTGCAATTCAAAATACACAGAAAGCTCTGGGAAAGCGTTCGCTGCAAACAAGAATGAGCCCACTAAACAAGCTATGAGAATTTTAAAGAATTTAGGATGCTTTGAGAACCCTTCCATGTGGGGTTCTCCGCCGTTGTTGAAAAGGAAAATGCAAGTCTAAGAAAGCAAGTTGAAAAGGAAGATCGTTGTGTTTAAGAACGTTGGTTTGAATTCTTGATCATGAGTGATAGCTAGATCTTCTTTTGTAGAATATTTCAGTCCAATTTCGACTGATTTCATGATTCCATACAAGTGAAGACTAACTTATCCAAGCACAGAAAGCACAAAATATGATTCAAAGATTGTGCTAACTGGTTTAACCGATGAGATCTGCTTAAGTGGCTTGGAGTTCGAGAATTAATAGAACGCAATCGCAGAAGTTATACCTAGAATCGTGTGCTACGTTTCAGAGAATTTCAGTGCTTCCATATTTAACACTGACAGATAGTAAGCTTGTAGAATAGAGCTGAGAGCCAATATCTTGTAGGTTTGGATCGTTGTAACGAGAGTGCAAATACCCTATCTAAGGAGAATAATGACACATCGAATTGAATTAGAGTGTTTGTTAGTGAAGGGAGCTGCAATGCAAGCATCACCGACTTTGTATTCGATTTGCTCCTAAACAATCAGTCCGTTTTTCTTCTTTTCTTACTATTCCTTCATATGCTGCATCATCTTCCGAGGGTCTAAGGACAACAAATGTCATTTAAAATCATTATTTTCAAAATATAAACTTACCTTTTCTAAGTTCTTCTTGCAGTTTTTTCTTCTTTTCCTTTTCTTTTCTGCGCTCTTCTGGGTTATCTTCTTTAATTCCAACAAGAGCAATCCCAAGATCTGCTTTTTTCAATGCTCCAACATCGTTTGTGCCATCGCCACACATTAACATGTGCTCTCCAGCTTGTCGAAGAGTGAATATCACGTGCTCTTTCTGATAAGGTGAAGTTCTTGCATAGATTTAAACGTTTTAATAGACAATCTTTTGAATATCTAACGGTGTGTTCTTGATCATTTTTTCAATAGTTGGCCCGATTATGCAAAGTGTGTGGGATTTAGTAAGTGTACGTAGAACCGAGTTGGTAATTGTTGCTGCTTACTGTTTCTCATCGTGATCGAGCCAATGGAACGTCTTTCCATCATCTGTGGTAAGAGTTAACGCTGCATGTGGACCGAAGTCAAGTTTGTTAGACACTGCAATCGCTGTGAGAATATTATCTCCTGTAATCATGAGCAAGCGATAGGCTGCTTTCTAGAGAATCTAGATATATTATTTGGTGTCAAACTTAAGAGGCGAATCGCAGATGCATAAGCCAGCAAATGTTAAGTTCTTTTCGATGTTTTCCCTGTCGACATCTTGGAAATTTAAACTGCTGTCAAGCTTACCATACGCAAGACTTAAAACCCTGTATCCGAGTTTGGAGTAGTGCTTATAAGCTTGCTCATAATTAGGTGGGACAGTTGTTAATAGTTACTCGATCGTTTCAGGTGCACCTTTGCATAAAACTCTATATTCTTTCCCTGTTTTTTCGGTTTCCCATGAAACTATTGTAGACATACGTTTTAGATCACTTCTAAAAGGGAAAAGATTAATTATGCGACATTCTACACCTTTTTTCTTGGCTATTTTAGAGCCAGAGTTGTATGTCCATTCACTTTCCTCGAAAAACAATATTTCTATTGGATCACCTTGCAGTTTTTTGTCAGTTTAGAGTAACGAATGGCAGCCAGATAAAACTGATTAAGCATCTATGGACGCTTCTTATTTTGACTTCAAGTTCATATAATGCTCGGTGGAATCTACAATCCCCTTGAATTTCAATGTGTCACTCGTTAACGTTCCAGTTTTATCGAAGGCACAAGTTGTGATCTTTCCTCCATAAGGAATTCGATATGGCTCAGTGCAGAATATTTTTTTACGTTGCAGATAAAGAAGGGAAGTGTTCACAGCGATTGTTAAGATCATCGGGAGTTCAGGTGGAACAACTGTGGTGATGATGAGGATGCAGCGTAAGAAGAGTTTATTACGATCTCTCTCTTGATCTTCGAGGCCTTTGATAAGTACATAAGCTGAAGAAATGATGGAGAAAACCAAGAGCATCGAAATTAAAGCAAAGGCATCTTTCTGCTTGATTTAGACATTTTCATTATTGAAGATGACTGTTCGGATGAGTTTTCCTTTTGAAGTGTCAAAGCCTGTTCTTAAAACATATGCAAGGCAAGATGATTTATCAGGTCTAACTTTGATGGATGAAGGGTAAGATTCATTTGGGAAGCACTGAATTACTTCTGTTCCACAGAATAAAACTGAGTTCTTATGCTTCGATTTCACGTCTAATAGTTCCTCACCATGGATCTAAAATGGAATCACAGCAGTAGAATTAGCAAAAACACCTTTTGGAAGGCATAAAAGTATTTTACCTTTTCAATGGAGTCTTTGATTTATGGTACAGACTCTCCTGTGAGAACTGATTCATTGACAACACAGTTACCAGAGATAAGCAGCATATCACAAGGGAGACACTTGAAAGATGTTGAATTTTGATTATTTTCTGTCATAAATAATTTCTAAGGAAACAAATGTGCATATGGAATTTGTTGCTTGAGATATTCTTCATCTGAAATGGCATTCTAGCCCTCAGCAGATTTGATTGTCTCAGCTGTTTGGATCTGCACAATATCCCCAGGAAGTAACTCTTCAGAACTAAGTTTAGTCCATTTTTTATCTCGTAATACGTTAATGTATTGTGGTTGCAATTTCATTTATCGGAGCATCATCATTGTTCGCATGCGCTGGATAACTACTGTGAACGCACTCATGAAGAGCATACCTAAGGTAAGAAGTGAGTAAAAACGATTCTCATCCATCAGCCAAAGAGATACACTGAAAAGCTGGAAGAATGAAAATGGTCTAAAAGATACAAAGTTAAAAGTCAAAATCATTTTTAACTTAAAAGAGGATTTGAAAAGCTAATATTACTCCATAATTTGATCCTTGAAGACATCTTTGAATTTTCTGATGGGAATGTCAAGATTATTCAGATTGAAATGAGTAGTGTCTTGTGTTGCTGTTCCTGTTTAGAAATCTCCAATAGTGAATCCTACTAGTTGAGGCTTTAGCCTATAGAATTCCTTTTTGTTTTCGTCAAAGATGTACTTTTTTTCTGTGAAATTTATGAAGAAAATTGAGTGCTCCACATCGTATTTTAGAGGCACGATTTCGTAGGTAACTCTCACATCTTTCTTCTCCCAGCGGACTAGCACGAAGGTAGCTGAATTAAGGGCATCTTCGGATTTATCATTTCCAAATGAGGAATATTGAATTTTAGCTTTCATTCTTTGTGACCAGTGTCCAAGAAGATATGCAATGCTATGGAAGAAAATCGCAGTAATGAACGCTAATCTAGGATAGACGTCATCGTCTTCAGGTGAATCATACCACCAATAGAGCACTGCAGAGTGGATAAAAATGAAAGGAAGAACATCCAATCTAAACCAAGTAAACTTCTCTTTGAGCAGAGTAAAACTCAATGTACTGCTTTTACCCATGATGATATGTGTACAATTGTTCAACTTAAATCTTTAGAATTTAGAAACTTTCCCGTGAATTAATGCTAAATCTTGATTTTATCTTTCTTTATTGATTTGATTGACATTCATTCTAGAAGTAATACATATCCCATCTAATTAGCATTTTAAGTGTTGCCTTAACAACTCAAAGATTTTTAATAGTGTTATTTCTTTATTTTCTTTTCCTATGAGTCAAAATGAATAAATCAAATGGGAAATTTGAGATCCTACATTAATTCTTTTGGTCAAAGCCAACTTTCTCTCTCTCTCTCTTTGACTTTTTTTAATTGTTTCAGATTCTAACTTAAGAAGATTTTTTCTAAAAAAAATAAGAAAATCAACTTTTGTTATCCTCTTTTAGAATTAGTATCCATAAGATGAAATATATATGGGTATTTTGAATAAAAATCGTAGTTCAACTCTAAATAATTCTGAAGAAAGATGAAATAGTCAATAAAGTGCTTTTTCATTTTTCTTTTTGCTTTAGTTTCAAAGCTAAATTCTCCTTCGATTCAATATTCCGTAAAGGTAGCCTTTAGCTATATAAATTTCTAACTTTTTAAACAAATGATATCAATTGTAGTTTTCCTTCTAAATTTAAAATGTTTTTGTACGAATTGAAAGAAAAATACTAAATAAACCCAAGAGATTAGTAATTTTCTTTTAATTTAATCTGTTGCTCATAGATTTATCAAAAATATGATAAATTAGAAGCCTTTTTCATGATAATTCTCTGATTTTCTTAACACAAATATGCAAACATATCAACATGCATTCACAATCAAAAAAAGCAAAATAATCTCTTGAAATTCTTCTAAAAGTTCGAATACAATCATTATTACCGCCCCCCTCAACACGATCATCACTGCCATATTATAATTGATATTCTTGGATTGAATAGTAATTATAAATGACTAATGCGATAACAATGTTGACGGCGAAGATAATAATAAAAATAATTCGAAAAATAAAACAACAAAACAAGATGAAAAAGAATCAGAAATGGGGGAATAATAGGGAAAAGGAACTAACAAAACAAGAGATCTTGGGGTTGATTATGCCAAATAACCCTTAATGATTCTAGTTCCCTAACCTAAAAATGCAAATATATGAGAAGTAAAAGGTGCTAAAATGTAGTTTTTCCCCAATTGTTATCTAAAAGATCTAAGGGAGACATAACTGAGCATGGCATGGCAGTAAAGCTCAGATATTAGTATAGACCTTGCATAAATTGTTGATTTAGGCATCTTTCTCCCTGACGTACTGGCTAATCAGCTCGAATTTGCCACATTTCTTCTCTAAGTCTTTAATGTTTTCCAGAGGGAGATTCTTCATAGCAAAGCTAGGCACACCCGATTCTTGTCCTATCATTAATTCGTTGAAGCATTTAGTTTTCATACTCTGCTTGCTTTCATTTGTTTCTAAGATGTGCTTGTAGAGGATGTCGTGGATCTGCTGGTACTCCTGGAGATATCGAGACTGCATGGCAAGTTTATGATTGAAGTCTCTCTCCTAAAGATATTCTGAGAGATTCTTATAGAAGAACTGCAGCTCTTTGAGATAATCTTGGGTCAGCTGTGGTTTGACCCCCATTCTCCTGATCTTCGAGGCTTTTTCGTCGGAATCTTTCTTCATATTCCGGAAATGCATCACCGAGAGAATTTGTTTTCCCAGAACTTGATAAGAAAAATCAGAGCGAATCTCATCGTCGAAGAATAAGATCTACTTGATTAGATCATTGAACCCTCGAATCTGCTAGATTAAAGAACTAGCTCGTTTGATCGAACTCACTTAGTCAAGGAATTCCTGGATCTTATAAAACAGCTCCTTAACGAAAATCTCATCATTTTTCTCCAATTAAGAATCGAACCTCTCTAGATCTCTTAAGTACTACCGCTAGTTTCTTTTCTGCTAGCTATCTACCGACTGGTTGTTCAGGGTTCTAAGTGAGATGCTGTGTTTACTATTTCTTTACAGCCTCAAGACTGGTTCTTTTGGCAGAGACAACGATTAATCTCCACCTCTAAGTTAATCAAGGATTTTCTTGACTTCTGTCATATGCTTCTTGATGGTAGTGGGCTATGCATTATTGGGGGTTTCGCTGAAGTTATTATTTTGGTCATTCTAATCTGGAGATTTAGAACCACTGTTCTACTACTACTC
>Ga0302285_10001783_pt1 | contig 12016 bp, 7 predicted proteins | sample III_Fen_E2_2_FD_200455 | JGI IMG/M metagenome (GOLD analysis project Ga0302285, IMG submission 200455) | Peat permafrost microbial communities from Stordalen Mire near Abisko, Sweden - III_Fen_E2_2 | ecosystem: Environmental > Terrestrial > Soil > Wetlands > Permafrost | place: Sweden: Abisko...
GAAGGATAACACACACACATATTGAAGTGGAAAACTGAGAAAAAGAGAGAGAGTTAGAAATAATATTTTAGATTCTATTTAAAACCTGTACTTTAACAATGAAAATACTTATTCTTTTTCTTGAATATTGCTATTGCTTTTTAGAATAGATCGAACATATTGCGATATTCCAATTATTTGAATAATGATGGGCAGCGAGAGCAGCAGTAGCAGCAATGACGAAAAAGCGCAAGACAAACTTATGAATTAAACTGAATCTAATTTCAATTCCTTCAAAACTCCGTTCAATCCTTCTAAACCAAGGATCCCAGCGTTCTCATGCTTAAAATCAGTTGAGTCCACTTCATTACCCATTGTCTAATCTTACAATCGCGTATCAACATTATTATTAATATATTTCACTTTCTTAATGACATTTTTTAACTCTTCTACCTCTAAACCATTAGGCTTAACCACTTTCCACATCAATTTAAACACCTGAATCACCTAAATTCAGCAAATACTTTCTGAATTCCAGTGAGGTTGTCATTCATATCGAAGGATTTAAGTTCAATCCTGCTGAATTGTTCGTCCATGCTGGGACGAAGCTCATCTGGAAAGTTAAAACAAATAAAGCAAACTACAATTCGCTTTATGATAAAACGGGGCCTCGTTTCTTCATTATTGGGATTCCTCAACTTGAAGAAGAGAGTCCACCTATCCACGAAGACGAATCGTTTAGTCTTACTGTTGACTAAAGTGGAACATTTGATGTGAAATGTCTGAATTATTTAAAGATGAAGGGAGTGCTAGTTGTAGTAGATAAACTAACTTCATTCTCTGATTTGAGAGAATAACAGTAATCTAAAGGAACTAACCCTAATCATTTCATGGAATAAGTCGATGAATATAAATATTCAAAGACAATATCTGCTTAAAAGCAATAATCTCTGCAGCTTTTTGCAAGACAACCACCTGATTCATCAATCTAAAGCATACCCCCTCTTTAGGAAAACATTTCGACAGCTGAAAATGTTCTTGTTTCTTCTCTATCTGCCCATGCATTTTCGGACAAACCTCCCCAAAACTTCAGTGAAACAATCGCTGCTTCAAAACAAGAAATAATCTTAACACAGTTAAAAGAGGAAAATATTAGAAATCACACTGATCCAGTTGAATAAGAACAATTCGCCAAGGAGTTCCTGCAAGAATTAGAGGAAGAAGAGTAGAGTTTAAACAATAATGTAACGCAGATATAAAAAAGACATTCTCATTATCTCTAACTCTACAGAGATGATTTCAAAGAAGAAATTGGAGAAGATGAAGGAGAAGAAGATTCAGAAGTGCAATCAACGAAAAGTTAATAAAAACATAAAAGAAATCAAAACAAAAATATTAATGGTGGAGATAGTGGATATGAAGAAGAAGAGGATGATGAGGAAGAAGATGAAGAATAACATCAATAGTTAGCTTAGCAAAATTAAAAGAGGAAGAGAATAAATAATGAGAAAACATCTCCAATTAATTAAATTTAAAAACTCAGATAATCGCAGTATGAGCAGGAAAAAGAGAGTGAGGAAGAATGTGATGAAGATGAAGACGGTACTTAATATGATTGTAATGCTGTTATATCGGAAGAAGATGGTAGTAATCACACGTCTAAAGAGAATTCATTGATAAATCGTATGAGCAACAGTTCCAGTAATCTTAGAAGTGGTAGTGGTAGCGCATCAAGTAGAAGTGTACCTGGATACTCACATCCATTAGATTGTAAATTCCCAAACAAACATAGACATTATGTTACATAGCTGCAGCAGCAAACAAGCTAGAAATCTTAATCTTAGACGATATTACCATAAAATAATAAAAATATTAGAAATATAACTACATCTGGAAATTAAAATACTAAAATCGGTTTGATGTCTTCATAAAGAAAGAAAAATACAAGCATAAAAAGTGGACTCCAAGACAATTACCTGAAATCTCCTGCTTAATCTATTCTTACGACTGCGGAGAGCTCAAAATATTCGGATACGACAAGATAACTTTCGTAAAAAGGAGATTTTGAACTTGAAGTATCTGATATGAAAGGATCGCTTGTTTTTCACTAGAAGCACAGTCAAAAGAGACGCGCATCGACGGATTAGATTCCATGTTACAACTCAAACAATGGGCTTGAAGATTCTGACACGAGATCTATCAAAAGTTTAAAAAATGAACCACTCTCCAATACTATAAAAAATGAGCCAAATACTTAACAAGAATAATAATAATTTCTTGATAATGATGCAACTAAATCTTAAGATATTGTCGTATAAATTGATTCTAAGCCTTAGAGAATTGACAGCGATGGAGAAAATGAAGATATTTTTAGTCATTAAGATCATGCTAAATTCATCAAGAGAAAAACAGAACTTGAAAAGGAATAGGAAATCGGAAGCTTGAATAAAGCAAGTATTCAATATTTCCTTAGATAACAAGCAAGAATAGAGTTTTAAAAAATGGAATAAGAAGCTAATATATCTGCAGCAAAGGTGAAAGAGTAAACGAATTAGAGTTTAACAGAAACTAAAGAGAATCTTGAAAAAGAAGAAAATAAATAGAAAGTCATCAAAGATAAGAGAGAGTAAATGCATGTTAGTGAAGCAGAAACAGCAGAATACAAATATATGATAGGGAAACTAGGAGGAAAAGATGAAGAAGCCCAACGAAATCTTGAGGAAGAAATCTAATTTGTTAATTCTTTCCTCCAGCAACGTAAATATTTTTATTTTTTTAGTTAACAAAACCAATTCGATTTTGCTTTGGTTTTGATTTCTTTTTCATGAAACAAAACATACAGTATTTATGATCTTAATTTATACTAATATTTAGGGTATGAAGTAGAAAATTGGATATTATCAATGACTGAAGGAGAAGAGGCAGATATTGAAGAATACTGATTCTGAAATCTTTCTTTTTCTCAGTGGTAACACAAAAACACTATTTCTTTGTTTATCTTACTCTCCTTTCTTCTTGTTATGCTTATTCTGTCGCAATTCAAGTTTCTCTATTTCAAGTTTTTAATTGTTAGTTTACTTATCCTTATTGCATTTTTAGTTAGAATATTTATGAATGTTTCCACTCTTTAAAATTAGAAAAAAGAACCATATTAATTTGTTAAACTTGCTGCTACTTAACAGTTTCTTTTGAAAATTTGTCTTTCATCGCTAGCTTTGAAAGAAAAAAAGATTCTCTTATCAAATTATGCCCTTTATTTCTTACGACTTACTTTAAACTTTATTTACAATAGGTTAAAGGCATTTTTAGGTTCCTGTAGACTCATTTGTTGTTTATTATCGAACAAAAATCTGATAGTAAATGAAGATAAATTATTTTAAAAAAAGAAGATTTTTAGATGATTTTGAGCATGCCTTGGAAATCTTGCTTTAAGTTGTTAAAGCAGGGTAAAAGAGAGAGCAGCAACAATACCTAGGATAAATATTTTACTAGCTTAACTAATTTTTCTGCAACTATTTTTGAACATCCACTCTATTATGCAACTCTAATAGCTAATATGAATGTGAAAATGAATGAATATTCTTAAAATTTATTTAAGTCTTGACGCATCTTCTATTTTTAGAAAAGTAATCCAGTTTAACTGGAAAAAAAAGAAACAAATTTATACTAAAAAAGAAAAGCTAAAGATTTTCTCAGTAATCCCAAAAAAAAAAGTGAAAACAAAATCAAGAGCAGTGTAAAAAGAGTACATAACATTATCTCAGCTAAAAAATGAGAAAACATAAGAACAAATATTTTTTAAAATGTATTAATGAAGTTACTCAAGAAATCAAAAAAGAAACTCAGTTAAATGTTGTAAGAACTTATTAACTGAGCTAGATTGTTACTAAGATAATTTCGAAGTATGAAATTTTAAAATGGGTGTCAATCAAAAATCAAAGCACAGAAAAATAAAATAGATTAGCTCAAACAAAGCGGGTGAATAAATTAGTATTACATCGAGGAGTAGATTATTCTTCGACTTGGGAGCAAATTGATTGACATAAATTGGCTTGTGGAGATAAATTGCAAATTAAGAGATGTCTTTCTACTGATTAAGCTTAGTTTGCGGAATAAATAATTGTAGAGAGAAGGGGGAGGGGCGCTGTGAATGCACTGGCATAGAAACAAAAAATAAATTTTTTTTTTTGGAGTCACTGAGACAATCCACAGAAAAATTAGATGGAGGAAGAAGAAACGGTAGCCATGCTAGCAGATGACACTGGGGAAGAGCCACTTGATCCTCGAGCTTAAGCGGTAGGGAGAAAGACATACAAATTGCAAGTTTTTTTCTGAGGAAAATGTTAGAATTTTTTGTTTGTTTTTCTGGCTGTTGTTTGCTCAGGAATTAGTTTAATATCTCTCTAAAGGAGAAGCAAGGACTTCAGAAGGAAGCATAGCAGCGTTGGATGCTTTCAAGAAGTCTAAATATGCGAGAACATTTCTTCGATTCTTTTCTTAGGATGACGAAGAAGAACTCCATGATAACTTCCAAAAACTTCTAGATTCGATGCATCTTGAACAATATTCTTCAGGATAGAATATCCTGATGCAAAGTAACCTACCAGTACTCTTGCACAATATGAAAAATGTTGTTTGTATTTTTATAAAAGCATTGCTGAAGAAGAAATTTCTCTTTGTTATCAATGGGAGCTTGCTATTTGGAGCTGAGATAAAATAAGATCCGCCTTTAACTTCTACATTTGTTCTTCCAAATGGAATTTAAGCTAGAAAGAGAACTTTCGCGGAAAATGAAATATAATTCCCTCGTGTATTCTACCCTGGAGAGGCTGTAACACCATCGATGTATGGTCTATTTTCTTCAGCAAAAGAATTAATTGCCTGCCATGAAAAAAACGAAGGAGAGAGCAATGAATTCAAAGATAGATCTATCCATGTAGCAACATTAAGTGGTTCTTAATATAATGAGATAATGGAATAAATGGAAGAGAAGAAGTTAAACTGCATAATTTAATTTATGAAGATTTCAGGGATATTTAGTTCTATTACTGAAGAAAAATTAGCAAAACTAGCCAGTTTATCTGAAATAAGGGAGACGAAATATGGTTCTATTATATTTTAAGAAACAGAAATTGCAGATGAAATCTTTTTAGTCATTTCAGGGGAGTTCATGGTAGACTTTAAAAAATATATTATTAATAAATAAATATTGTAATCGTGATTTATATTAATTTTAAGATAACGACAGGTTGTTCATCGATTCCAATGAGTAAGAACACAATAGACCGACAGAAAGACACTGACCATCAAACTGATACTAGATAGCCAGTCCAAAGAAAAATAGTATGATTTAAAATTAAAAAAATAATCAATTTGTTATCTAATAATTTAACTTTTTCAAAATTCTATTAATTAATCAATATTCTTCTAGATGAAGATTAAATAACATTTTGGAAATGAAGAAGTATCCCCGAGAAACGGTCTCCGAAAAAGCAGAGCTGAATGCGTTAGCTAGCAAGGCGCAGTTCTTGTTTTGTAAAAACATTTTTTTAATGTAAATTCTGATATTCGGATGAATCCTAGCACTTAAGAAAATAATAATAATATCTGTGAATTTGAAAAATAATAATAATCAAGCGATTTCTTTATGAAATAGCATTTCACAAGGAAATCTGCAACAAACATCTAATACCTTAATTAAATAACTGATTAGCAATCATCAATGATAACAACAAGTGCAGCTAAAATACCACTTGATCGCGTTGGTTAAAAAGCTGTTAACAGTAGTGAATATGACAGCCCTAACAACAATAATAATAACATGTTCACAAAATTACAAATCAGCTAAATGTAGAGTAACACCCCTGTTATTGCAGCTTATTCAAAATCAAATAAGCACTTATCGCAAATTTTAGGATCTAAATTCATTCCAAAAAACATCCCTAACTTGCAAAAAGTAACAAGTATGGAGGAAAGTACCACATACAACTCTCAATAACCAATTAGTTAATCGCCTACAATTTTTACTCATTAGCTAGGAAATGGGACACTTAATGGAGGTGGAGGTAGCCACTTTCATTCTAGGAGCAACATTCACTTTAATAATAGCTATTTTAGTAACGGCAGCAATAATGAGAGTTAAAAGTTATTCTCTCCATGTGTTTCTCAGAAAGAACTTGGAGATAATAGTATTGCTTCCCCTACGAAAATAAAATCTAGCTTGTTCAGAGCTAGGAAATATTAAAGTGAACGATCGATTTAAAATCTTAGTCCTCCAGTTTAAGATGGAATGAAATAACAGGGAAATGTGAAAACTATGGAAGTTTAAAATTACAATACTAATACTACTGAATAAGAAGATGAGGGGACTGGATTGATTGGAGAAATTGTTCCTGAGCGTAAGAATCCTTAAGAGTAGTCTGAAAAAGGCATCACTTTTAAATTTCGACCTAATCCTAAAAAAAGTGAATTTTTCACACATTAATTTGAAAATAATAATTTTGATGAAAAAGATGGCTCTAATGATGACAATAATGGTAATGATACTACTTAATAACCTTAACAATAATCTAATCTGCAGGAATAGAAAGGGTTTTATAGTCCTAAAAAAATAATTGCTAGTCCTATTCAAAAGAAGAATTCCCATAGATTATTTCTTAACGATTCAAGTCCTTCAATTATCTTTTCAAAAAGAGCATTTTAAAAAGGATTGCCAGGAAGAGTTGATTCAAGAATTGGTTCGTTTGGTTCGTAAGACTTTAATTATCCTGGTTCAGATGGAATCGAAAATGATGGTACACCAACTCCAAATGGAGCTGGATCAAAAAACGATAATACTTCTGATAACACACCGAATAAGGGATGTTTCGGTAGTTTATCAGGTGCACCTGGATTAAAAATTAACTTAGTTACAAGGAAAAAACCAGTTTCTGTTATGGGCTCATTTAGCTAATTCTAATCTCTTAAACACATTCATGACTGCGATGATGACGAAAATCGATAATAAATCAACACAAACAACAATAACAATGAAAATGAAACTCAAAAAGCTCCTTCTTTACCTAAACGCTTTAAAAATGCTTCTACGATTATATTTTCGAAACCACTTGATTCATAAGATATTGATAAAAGTAACTTAATTGGTGCTTGCTCTCCTTAGCATCCTTTAAAAATTTTAAAAACATTACCATTATCTAGACCATAACCATCACTTTCTTCAACATATTTTTCTCATTTATCCCCGAAAAAGAACTTTGTTTTATAGTAGTCAATTACAAAAGAGTCCTCTAATCAAGATTCAGTTATTCCGTAAAGTTTACCTTCTCCTGGAATGAAAACTTCCTTGTAGAGCTCGATACATAAGGATCTGCAATAAACTTTTACTGCTCTTTAGGCATAATCTGAAGAAGAAGGATAAATATTATCTTCTCAGAAATTGAACTCTAGCTCTAAGTTCCCTGCTCATCCTTAAAGACATATTTCCAAATCTTAGAAGCATATTTTTAAATCTCAACCGTAACTTTAACTTGAAGTTTCTTAGGTAAAAAAGCTAATAATTCTAATTTATTATGCTAAAAATAACCTTTTTTTGTAAATTTCTTTGAAAAGAAAATAGAAGGTGATGAATCAAGTGAATCTGAAGCTGACGAATCGTTTACAATGTACAATAATCTCGCACAGACAAGTATTCCACTTGAGTCGCCAAATAGTAATAATGACAATACTAGTATTCAAAGAGATAACATACCTGCATAATCATTAAAGTTTAAGCCTTCGATTCCCCTTCTTGATTTAAAAAGTTTAGGTGAAAATGGATCATAAATCAATAATTTCTTTGGAAATTCAGGATAATAAAATAAAAATTAATTCGCCACAGAAGGCAACAAACCAGCTATTTCAATTGAAAAGAGCAATGAATTCCCAAGCGGTGGGAAGATAAGCAGCGGTGAATAAAATGGAAATGAAATTTTGCCATTAAAAAATTCAGAAAATCCTTCTCTATCTTAATCAACAACTTGGTACCAATCCAAAACCTTAACAAACATTTCTAAAATGAAACCTTAAGAAGGAGCTACCGAAGCAACAACAGCTAAAATACTTAGAAGTGAAAGCCAAAAGCCATCTAAAATGCAGTAGCCTTACATTGAGATCTAGAGCTAGAGACCTTCAACACCTTCTATGAAAAAACTCAATCTCTCGAATCTCACAGCTCAAATTAAAAAATTTGCACCTCCACCGAATGTTAAAGAAAAAGATGATGGGTTTAACGAAATCTAGCAATCTCGTCTTATCTTACCTTCATTTAACTTTTCTCAAAGTGGATAAACTAGTTCTTAGCCTTTGTTTTTCAACTCCTAAAGTAATGAATCCAGTCCGACTAACTAGTAATTTAGATAAATTGGAATTTCAAAAGGACTTCTCTAGGATCGAAAAACAGCTGTTGGTATGGATTCTCTATCTTTTTTTACACCTCAGCCATTACATGCATTGAGTCCAAGTAGCTTTAATTAATTTCCAATGAAAAGCAGTGGTTCCATGATGAAATTAACTTAATCTAGCAAGAGTATAAATTTAACTTATGCAGGGTTGCTGTCATCTTAAACTGCAGATAGAAAGGCTTAAAAGATCCTATATAAACAAGGAGAAGCATTAAAAGAAGGTTCTCCTATCTAAGAACCTGTTTGATGGTATTAATTGGTGGATAATATCTTATTTTTCGAATCACATATTCAGGAATATCAGACGCTTATCTTCTTTTCTTCCAATGATTAATTTTTTTCTTACAATTAGCTCTGATTTCCCAATGAAATAGCTCAATTCTACTTTATATTCCCTCCCTTCTTTTTCTCCATGTCTTTTTTCTTGTCTTTGCTTGAAAAAAAATAATAAAACTACTAAAACTGGTAATGCATTTAAACAATTTCGTCCACATTACATGGTTAAACATAAACTGATCAGCTCTCAAGACAGAAATACTTCCAACATATTTTTCTAAAAATAAATCAAAAAACCTTGATTTTTTTCAGAAAAAATCATCTCAAAGCTATTTCTAGTCAAATTAGAAAACGTAAGTAAAAAGACTACTTCAATCTAAGTGAAGGCAAATATTTATTTTAACGCACGAGTATTTAAGGTAAAAGCATAATTTATGAATCTTTTAGTAAAAATAATATAGTTTGAGATATTTTTGAGTCTTTCATAGAATGAAAGAAAATCAAGGCTCTCCTTTAAATAGTCCTAAGTTGATCTTGTTTAAAGATTTTTTGGATTATTTTGCTCATAGGAAGTAGATAAATAGTTTAAGAATTTACTGCCCCCTTGAACTATTCTGTTATTCCTCAAAATACGGAATTGAAATGCAACCTCTTTGTAACATCTTCATAAGGCTGTTGCTGTAGTAGTAAGTGTTGTTCCTTTAAAAATGATTATTCTTCTGGTTGCTAGAAAACATTGAATAAATGTTCTGATTCTGGATTAATATTTTCTTATCCATTTATTCCAAATTAACTGTTAATCATAGTATTAGCAACTAACAAACCAGAGGTAGTTTTATTATTGTTATTAATTTTCAGTATTTGGGTTAGATTAGTAGTTTCAATTTTACTATTTTGTCTGCTCATAACTTTCTCAGTGATATTCTGCAGCACTCTGCTTTTCCCAGCTAAGACTTTCTCTTGCAATTAGCTGATGGTAAAATCATTACTAAGTTTGGAGATATTTGCTTTTATTGCAACAACTCCAGTTTCGTCATTTAATTTCAGTAATTTCTCTGGACTGCCAGTTTACTTGTAGCTATCTTCATCTAAGCCATCTCCACTCATGTCTTCGAATTCTTGATCTTCATCGGCGGCTTACCCTGTGATTAATTTATTTCCAAGTCTTTTCTTGAAAGTTTCGAGTCTCTTTTTCTTTTGATCCCAACACCATTTGTAGACCTAATAAAAATACGTTTTTGGTAAGAAAAAAAAAAACACAAAAATATTAAATGTTAACTTAAATTATCTTTTATTTTACTTGTGATTCAGAGAGACCAGTGATTTATGCTACTTCAAATATCTTCTCTTTCCCCCAGAATCCTCCTTTTTGATATTCAATCTTAAGAATCTTGAGTTGATCGTTGTTTTTTCGTTTTCGTTTTCTTATCTCGTGGCTTGTGCTTTGGTTATTCTAAGGAGAACTCTCTTGATTGTCAATACCATAAGCATCCGTAGAGTCAGCTATTTCTCCTTGTTTAGAATTACGAGAATTATTAGATTTACATTTTTCATTGAGATAACTAATATTTGTTTCCTTTAAGGATTCTCTCTTGTAAATAGCATTTTCTGGATTACAGCTATTTTGAGGTTTTTTGTAAATCGAATCTGAACAATAATAAGAAGGATCACAGTAGATTTACTAATCTTAATCAAGAGGCGGCATAAAATGACTATCATGAAAGTTATTTCCATCTAACGATGATCCATAGATTGGTTATCCTGGCTGATTCTTTGAAGAGTTAGATTTTCTAGAAATTACTTATGGTTTGTTTTATCCATATTGTAAATTTGTTTAATGAAGATAACTATTGCTTCCAAAAGAAGCTTTTTTAGATGGTTTTTATCCAGCTGCAATAGAATAGGACTCATTTGTTTGGGGGTAGTAATAAGATGCAGGAGGATAGTAGGTTTAATGTTCGTAATATCCTCGTAGATATGACTGATCTTATTCAGATCCATTTTGAGGAATTTATGAATTCTCAAGAGTAGCTTGGAAATTAGATAATTGAGAAGAACCATGACTTTGAAGAGTTTATTTAGATGGCTCTGCACTGCTAGGAGTTATCCCTGGGTGTAATGTACCACTTGGAGCTTCTGTGGGGCTTTAAATAGGGTAATATGAGTAAGAAGAAGGATAATAATATTTTTAATATTCTTCAGTCATTCTATGGCCTTCTCCTTATTTTATGTTAGATTCAAGTTTTTTTCCTTCAATGAGTGATTCTCCATGGATATCAGGATAACAAGGATAATAGTGGTTAGAGTAATTATCATTGTAACCAGATTAAGGGATTTCTTCGTTAAAGTACTGTTAGAAATGCTGTGGTTGAGAGTGATTTATATGACTATTAGAACTAGTTTGATGACTAGTTTGATTTGGGAGATTATTAGGATAATTAGTTGCATAATTATTGCTTGATCCTTCATAATATTAATATCTGGAAAGATTTCCTTCATTAGAAGGAATATTTTCCCCATAGGAAAGGTTATTTCCTGGATATTGAGTAATCACTCTATTACTACTATTATTGTGATAACTGTTCCCTTAAAACGAAGAAGAGAAGTTAGATGAATTAGAGATTTACTTTTTCTACACAAGGCGATTGTTAATGTTGTTAGGCTCATTATTAATTTGCTTTGAACTTCCTGTCAAACAAGAAGATGTTTGGAAGATTTAATTTTTGGAGTGTTCATTTTAGATTAATGTATTTTCAGATTAGATTTCAGTAGTCTCAGGAAATTATTGATTATTTCTGTGGATTTCTTGATTCGGAATTTGATTAGGCGTGTTATTAATATCTGCGGTAGAGATAGGGAGTTCGTTTAAAAGATTGCTATTTGGGAGATTTATAAGATGATCTTCTCCTGATGGGTAGAAGTTTTCTTTGCTAGAGTCGACAGCAGCTTCGGGTAAAGGACTATTAGAGGTAGTAGATTTGAGCTATTCTTTAGAAGAGGAATGATATTAATCAAATAGGGACTTATTGCACTGGTTATTGGAATTTAGGGATGGATGAAGGAAATTATTTTTGCCAAAGTTCTTTTAAGAATCTTTGTTTTTTCCAGCCAACTGTAGAAGAGAACCAGATAAATCTTTTTTGAAGAAAATTAACTTCTTTTGATAGATTCCTTGGTTATTATCATCATTTTATGTATCATGAAATGAATACACCTTATTTTTAAGTCAGATAGAAACATCCCTATATTCTATTTATTCTGAGAATTTTTCGCAAAGATGGCTAGTCTAAAATCCAGCAGGATTAATAATCTTCAAGAACTAA
>Ga0302285_10001785_pt1 | contig 12010 bp, 14 predicted proteins | sample III_Fen_E2_2_FD_200455 | JGI IMG/M metagenome (GOLD analysis project Ga0302285, IMG submission 200455) | Peat permafrost microbial communities from Stordalen Mire near Abisko, Sweden - III_Fen_E2_2 | ecosystem: Environmental > Terrestrial > Soil > Wetlands > Permafrost | place: Sweden: Abisko...
TATTTTATTTACCTCCTCCCTTTGTATTTAAACTATTTTCACTAATTCTTTTATTGTATTATCTTATTTGCAATGTATCCCTTTATTAATCTAGTCTGCTAATTGGTTAATAACAATTATAATATTTCTCTTTAATCAATTTCTAACCTTAATTTCTCATCCCAAAACATTAAAAAAATTATGTTTAGTTTTTAAATTCATTAGAAGAGTTACATTAACAGAACTGAGTTATTGCAAGAGTTGATCCACTTCTAATTATTTCTTCGGGAGCTCATTTCTCAATTCTTCAATCTAAAAATATGGTAATAATACACACAAGCATTAATTTGAAATAACATCTAAATATCCATAATTATTTTGAACAGTTATTTTATTTACAGAGCTAGATTTTTGGTTGTCAAACTGTTGGGAATATTTATTTTCACTGCTTTTTTTACCCTACAGATTGAAGCAGCTATTTTTCGGCTTCTAAAAAATATAATAAAGTCAAAGAAATCATAAGATTTAATTATTTAATACTTTGGCTGTTTAATCAGAGATAAACTTTATTAGATTTCTATTTTATTCTTGCAATTCTCCAATAGCATTCAGCTGTAACTGGAGTTGATTCACCTCTTATTATTTCTTCAGAAGCTCATTCTTGTATTAGTCTCTCTAACAATTTGGAAAAACAAAAAGATTACAATCTCACAAGTTGCAAATCAAAAACTGAACATTTAAAAGTATCTCTTTATAATACTTGAGCACAAAGTAAAGAAAGAAATTAAACAAAACTTTCACTAAATTAAAAAATAATAAGTAAAGAAAGAGAATTATCAAAGAAGTTAAAATCTTTGAGAAGAGCATTAATTTGTTCTCTTATTTTGTTTGGTTGAATAGTTGAAAACTGATTTTGCATAGTTTAAAATTCATCATAGATCTATTTGATTTTTAGGGTATTACTCCCTGAATTCTTCAAATGATCATTAATAAACTCTACTAATTGTGTTTCATTATTATCTGATTAGAGAATCCGCTTTAATTTTTCAATATCGCCTATTTGCTTCCAGCAAGCAAGAAACCGTTGTTAGATATCTTCAAACTAGATTATTTTTAGTTTTTAACTTTGTTTGTTTTTTTCAATTTAATCTAAGATCTAGTTCGTTAGTTCTGCGAAGAAAGCATCAATTAATTTTTTATCAAAATCCAAGATGCCAGGAGTTTATTCTAGCGCTTAGCGGAGCTGGAGCTGAGGATCATTCAAGACAGGATAAATGAGTAAATCTCTGTCCTATGACGCTTCAAGTACATCCTTTATCTGCAGGCAATGATCGGGAAGGATATTATCTTATTATACACAGTTAAAGCAAATTTTTGCGTTTGTGGCATTGAGTTTGAGATAAAGAAGATCCGCATTATTTTGTGGGTGTCTTGTACATTTTTACGAAATAGCCTTTTATATTTTCGCATCTTGTTCTAGCAAACGGTTGTTTGGGTTCTAGTTACTTGGAATTATTATTTCCATTTCTTGTATCTAAAGTCTTTTGCAGATGCTGAGTTTTCTCAAAGTTTTATCAATTTAATATTTCTCTTTGTTAGAATCTGCTCTCACTTCCCCACCCCTAACATCAAACAATCATTAATAAGAGTACAATTGCAACAAGGAATAATAATTCGTTTTTAATATTTAGGGTATTTTACAAATGTCTTTGGGAAAATATGATATTGAAATTATGCATAATGTTTTTGTAGATCCCACTTGTTATTTTGGTTCTCCTCATAACAAAATAGCTCTACAATATATTTCTTATATTACTTGATTAATTTACAATAATAAAATTGAGACTAAAGAGTTATTTGTATTAACTTTATATGTTCCATAGTAGTAATTAACTGAGCTTTTAAGCGTAATAACTTTTACCAAAAACTAATTTGAAAAGGATTTTCTCATAAGGATAAGAATGAAAATCAATTAATGTCCCTTTGTCAATCTTCTCAATATTAATCCCAATTAAGGGTAAAACACATACACACAAAATCTAAGTTAATCTAATTCGAATAACTAATAACACACATCTTTGCTGATTGTTTTATCAATCCCTGATGGGGACTTCTTATCGCTATGAGACTAAAAAATTCCCCTTCTGATCAATTATAATCCTCTTGATTAAAATCTTCGATGTCTTTAATGGAATTCTTCATCGAGCTGATGGCACTGATCAAGAAATCATGACTCAATTTGCTTTGAGTTGATCCTGATAGACTACTTGAATCACTAAAACCGCATGAATTCCTGTGTTTTGTGCTGTTATTGTTGATGTACATAACATAATTAGTCATTTAAAAAAGAAAAAGAAAACAATAATGTTTCATTATTTTTTACCTTAGCTAAGGCAGTCTAATAACTGATCCCTTTTAGCCCATGTAGATTTTCCCTGGATCTTAGAAATATTATGGTTTTCTGATGGTTCGTTGGGAGGATTTCTTTTTAGGTTTCTATAAAATTTCAAATTTCACTTCACCAGCATTAGCACTACCTTAAGCTGAATGTACACCACTTCTGGAAGGGGATTAAGAAGGACGATTATTATTGGCTCTTGCAGTATTCTGCTAGCTGTTAGGTACAGATTTAAGTTATTACTCCCCCATGTCATATGGATGAACCTATTAATGTTCAATTTGATTTTTATTTGGAAGATTTTAGTTATGAAAGCGAGCCGCTCCTGGCTAAGAATTTTCCTCCGAGTTTAGAATATGATCTTCACTCTGAGGCATCGATATTTTAGGGTCATTAAAGAAAAAACTCTTTTTTCCTTTGGTAATTTGATTATTTGCGTTATTCTCTGTTGGCGTTGCAGAATTCGAGTTAGGAAGTTGTAAATGGTTGTTGTTATTTTGATTGAATGGCGATTGAGCTGGAGAATCAAGATTGTAGAGGGAATCTTGTTTATTAGCTGATTGGCTGTTATTGATAGTATTACTATTATTATTCCCTTGTGGATTGTGCGTTTATTTTTACTTTCCAGTTGGTATTGATGCTTAACTGATCTTTCTCGATTGGAATTCACTGAAAATCTGTGGTTTGTCTTTATTTGCAGCATCAATCTTCAACCTATCGGAGTTGTTTTTGGTTTCTCTTATGAAATCTGTTTCGAGTGAGCATTTCGTGTAATCTAAATAACATTCATCGCATACCTTCGTGGTGAGTTCTAACCATGATCGATTACCTTTGATTTTGGAGTAATTTGCAGCAGTCAGATTCCCCCAAACTTTGACGACCAACGCAGGCATCATATTTAGATCAATCTCATTGTTTTGATGCTCTTCGTCGAGGTATTTAAACAACTCCTTTAATTCTTCATCTTTTGTGAGAGTTCTTTAATCTGTTTCGTGTTTTTTTTTCTTATTTTGATTTAGTCTTCTGAGCTTTTTTGCTTTGTTCTACTCTATAAGCTTGAGAATCTCATCAGGCAATATTGTCTTAGAGTTATCTACAGTGCCTTGCTCGAAGGACTCAATGATATTGGAGAGTTTGAGATCATAAAGATCAGATGTAGCTGCTTCACAATTTGAACAATTCTTTTTGAAATTATTCTGCATGTTCTTCACAAATCCATAATTGATATTCAATGCGCCTGTGGTGTGCTTCAGTGAATGTTAAGTCTTGGACATTCTTAGCACTGGAGAAAGAGTGCGTTGCGACCCTAATAGGTTCGCTTAGTTGAGTCCGTTGGAGTTCCCATTAGCACCAGATTACGAAGTTTGCTGTTATTGGAGAGTTTATTTTTTTTATGAGTAATCCTGAAACCTTTCACGTATTTTCAACCCAGTGCAGAACAGCAGCCATAGTCTGTTTCTGTCATCGAGTTTGAAGTACAACACCATTCGTGATATCTGTATATTCCCACCTGAAATATCTTGAATATGCTTGACGATATTCACACACATTTGTTCTAAGTCAGCGGAAAGTATCGGTGATGTTATGGAGTCTTGTATTGCGAGATACTCCGGACCTTCAAAAGTGCAGAGTTTCTCATGGATAGGTACTTTTAGATTGTCTAATGTATTCACATTGGTTTTCCGGTACAGCAAGCAGAATTATGGTGACCAGGATACTTTGATCAAGGAATTTCTACCTGATTTGGGTTGAATGAACTTCTGCAAGATAGCATTCAGATTCTTCTCACGCTGATGCAGAAATAAGTTGAAATTCTCCTCATCGAAATACTCAAACTAAATCACTTCTTATTCAGAACCTAATACAAAAACAAACAGAATATATTAGGTATCATTTCAATTAAAGGGTAGAATTTATCTTGCAATGGATTTCAGTTCCTTTACCTCCTTATTGCGTTCCCATTTGAACTCCTTCGGAGCTATTCTTATTGAAATTCTTTTGTGATGCGGTTTAGCTTGTGTCTTAGGAAATCAAATACTACGCAACTACCCCTGTGTCTGGTACATTGTACATGAACGTTTCTTTGACATGCTCTGTGTCGATGCGTTCTTTTGTTTTACGAATGATTTCGCCATCTCTATTAGTGAAATACCAAAAGTATGGTTGGGCCCAGCGATAGATCACGGTGTCAACTAGAAATACACCTGGACAGCTGGTGCCTGTTTCAGGATTCTTTTTCCATAAATGAAAGAACAACCACTCAGTGGAAGTTGACAGCTTCATTTTAGCAAGTAAAAGGGAGAGTGAGAGTGAGAAAGAGGTTAAGTATGCAGAATCTTCAAAAAAAATGGTGAGATATATTTTGTTTTAATTATCTTACTCAATTTCTCTCTCAAAATATCGTTCACTTTGAGATTAAAGGATTTTTCTAAAAGATAAAGAAAAATCAAACACATTAGACAATCATATCAAGTTCGCTCAAACGAATTGAAGCTGAATGAAACTGCCCCCTTTCCTTGGATTAAATAATCTACATCTTTTTGATTAGTTTTAAAACACTTTTCAGAGCTAATATGAAAAGGATACATGAAAAATAACAAATTGGGCTTAATAAAATGAAAAAATGTTATCTGTCTCCCTCGAATCATCTATATGGTAAGTGCGAATTTAATATTCAACTGCTATTTGTGACTGATTTCTCTGATCTTCATCTTGGTCTATTTCATTGAAATTAATGAGATCATATGGAAAAATTAATAAAATTTTAATAATGTTTACTGATAATAACCACCCTGTTGCTAAGGAGGATATTAGTAGCCTCCTTGTTAGGGAGGGTATTGCTATTATTGCTGAGCAGGTGGATATTAATAACCTCCTTGTTGAGGAGGATAACCACCTTATTAGGGAGGGTAACCACCTTATTGAGGAGGATATCCTTATTAGGGGTAACCACCTTGCTAGGGATAACCTCCTTATTGTGGGTATTGTGGCTGAAAAAATCAAAAAATATAGCATTAAAGGTTGCAATTCTGAAGAAAGAAGTTCAAAATTTTCTCTCTTACTTATTGCTATTGCACAGCTGAAAAGAGTGCTCTTGAGAATTCATCGAAGGTGATAGTCCCCGATTTATCTGAGTCAAATTTATTGAACGCAAAATCAATGTCTTGATTGGTCAGATTTGGTTCCATTCTCTTCAGCAGCGATCCGAACTCATGCAGGTTGAGATTTGCATTTCTTTGTGTGTCATACTTCGCAAAGAGTTCCTGTAAATTGATTCTATAGTAGCTGATGGCGTACTTGAGCTTTTCGATGGCTTATTCTGAGTTTTATCCGCTTTTTTTGAGTGCATTGGGATCATAAACTTGACTGCATGCTTCAGTGTATTTTCCAAGATTCTTGCAGAATTCGCCAAAAGTAACACTGCCAGTTCGATTTGAGTCGAATTTAGTAAACACAGAGTAAATCTCGTATGCTTGAATTGTAGGGTCGATCTTTTAAATCAACTCACCGAACTCCTATGTGTTCAGAGTAGCATCAGCGGATTTGTCGAATTTGCAGAAAAGTTCAGGGAGATCAATTTTGTAGTAGTCAATGGCATATTTTAGCTTAGAAATAACCTCATTTGCTCTAGCATCTGCATTCTAGCTCTAGTACATATTCAGTTGAGGCTATTATTAATAGGGATTGAATTGCTAGTATGGCTGTTGTGGCTAGTTCGGGAATTATTGTTGCTGATACTATTAAGGTTAACCGAATTGAGTATTTTATTGAGCAACATACGGATTGTTTTGCTGTTATTATTGACCGCCATATGCAGGAGGCACTCCGCCAAAGCCACCTTGATTGTATCCTTGCTAGGGTGCGCCACCATAAGGTACCTGATTATAACTGTTGTGCATTGAAGCAAAAGTGGAGTTATTGACTTTTGTCTATTTTCTTTGTGTTTTTATTTTTTAAAGTTATGATTAAAGATTATTTTCTTTTCCCAAGAGAATCATGCTAATTGAGCGGGTTGAGCAATTAATTATTTTATGAAGGGTTGTCTTTAGTACTACCAAATTTGCTTAGAAAAGACAGCCAATGAACAGAATTTAAAAATATTTGAAGAAGAGGAAGAAGGAAGGAAGAAAAGGGAGGATATTTTTATAGTTTGATTGGAATTCGTTAACCAAATTCTTGATTTTACATAAGAGTCTGCTAATATGTTGGTTTTCCTGGGTCTCTGAAGGAAATATTCAAAAATATTTTCAATTTACCACAGAGGGAAAGGAGAAGTTAATAATAATATGGTAATATTATTAGAAAAATATCACATGAAACAAGCGCCAAATTAGTAAAAGCAAAGTGCACAAAATGAATAAATCATTTTTATTATCTTGATAATTATGTTCCTCTTCTTTGAACGATAAAAATAAATATAAGCGAAGATGTTCTTATTTAGTTTCAGAAAGCTCTTGAGAAATAATTGACTAATTGTAATATACTTTTAACTCTTTCTTCTTCTTCTTCTTCTTCTCTTCTATTAATCTTACTCCATTCTTCTTTTTGATCTCCTTCTCATTCATCCTCTCCTTCTTCTCTCTCTCGTTCATATAATCCCCATATACTCCCCTTCTAAATCATTAGCATCATCTTCTTTCGCTTTATTGATAACATCAACAAACTCCTACGGTAAGCAATCTTAAATTTCCCAAGCTAGCAATATTCTTTTACTCTCTAAATCCAATATCCTGTATGCAATCCAATTCATCCAATCATTCTATCCCGGTGATTTAACCTATTTCGCTAAATTATTAATCGCCGAAGAGAAAAACGGTGTAAACGCAGATGCTCTGTAGAATCTCATTTTCAACTACTAAAACACATAATCCTTCTTTTTCCTTAATTCCTCGATATTCTAACAATCATTCTTCCCTACAGTCTGATTCAAGAATTTACTCACTTTATCTTACCTGAAATACCCTTTCTATGTCGATAATGATACAAATTACTCTAAACTCAACGCCTTCTCACCAGATTCGTTGTTCACTAAATCACATTTCTAAAAAAATACCCTCTCAGCTGCAGCTAATTTATCTCGATCTTCGCCCATATTCTCAACATACTTGCAAAGACACATGAACTCATACAGACCTATCATCCCATCGGAATCTAAATCAGCTGCACCAAACACTCTATCCATGTCTTTATTTCCTTATTTTATCCTCTAATATGTCTCCAATATCTTCTCCATGCCAAAATCTACATCTACCACTGGATAATTATTGTTTTGTTTACTCAGTACCTTATTTCTCTAAACAAATCCAATTTACTTCTCCACAAATAACCTATTCGATGGTTCCTCCATTCTTTTTAGCGTCTAAATCATTTTCTCAAACGAACAATACACAACTTCCCCAGTCTATCCAAGAGTTGTCAGGAACGGTGGTGACTCCTCATCGAGTTTCATTAGAGTCGTTAAATAATAATCCAAGTCATCAATAAGCAGATCATTGAAGAGATTCAGGAATTATCCGAATAATCGTACTCGAAGCGATATACTCCTAAAGAAATGCACTGCTTCATACAGTTAAACGACTTTATTCTCCGCAACTCGTTTCAAACCAAAATGGGACATAAAATAATCATAGCAACTCAAATGAAAAGGATCATTTCGAGTCTATTCGTTTCTTGCACGCTCTTAGTAGATCAATCCAATATATCGACAAAGAGTCTTCTTCGTCATTGTCATTTTGGCTGGATGCTTTTAGACCTTGGCAGCAATTTTATTGAATAAGATTATCGCATTTCCCATGTTTGGACTGGATATTTTCAGCTGTTTCTTGCGCTCAAATTCTAAAAAAAGGGAGAAAATGAAACACAATAAAAGATCAATTTATATTTTGGAAGCATTTAACTCATAATAAAACGATTTCTAGCATCTTTATTGAATCTTTTTTTACTTGGTTCATTGAATTTGAATGGCTAATTCTTGACTTTAATGTTCGTCGAAGACACCATCGAAGTTGATTTTTCTCGGATATCCCCCATCCCTGAAATACTTGATTTTCTCTTACGATGACGAGTATTACCATGAGGTACATTACTATTAACACTATCAACTAACTCTTTATCATCATCTTCATGATCATGCTGATCTGAATCCGATGAAGCACCATCTTCATCATCATTTCTGGTTTAGTTTATATCCATTTAGATTAGTTTCTTAACAACATTCTTTATCTTGGAGAACTTGGATACTTAACTACTACCTCCTACTCCTCCAGTACCCCCACTCGTCGCCATCCCTATCTTCTCAGTGAATCCTAGTGCTCTACTAAAATTAATCGGCCCTAATGATGTTGCTACTCCTTACCCATCGTTCTTCCCTGCAAATTTCTCTCTAATATCTTCAATATCCTATTACGACGTATCACCCCCCGTAGCTACTTTCTCGACTAATCCCGTAATAAACGAACTTCTCTATATATTATCAGCAAATCGATTTGTCTCATCGTACAATTGATTCTGCGCTTATTGCATCTTGCCGATATGCGTCGTTAGTTTTTATGCTCTCCGCCGTAGCTGCACAACATCCTTTGATAGCTCCTCATTCTCCATCGTAATCTATTTATTTATTTCCACATATTTATCAGCTGTATGCTGCAATGATTCCTACTTCAATGTCATTTCCTTCTACAATAATTTCAATTCTATACTTTCTGAATGATATTTCTCTTTTAACCCCACTTCTTCTCGTAGCATCGCTTACATGGACTCTTAGTTCTTATTCAGCGACTTAAGATACACGAACAATGCTTTTCTAACATCAAATGGTAGATTATATTTCTCAATCGTTTTATCATACGATTCTTCAGCTTTATCAAGATTATCTAATTCTTTTTCTAATTTCTTTATCCCAAAACCTTTCATTTATTCTTCATATTCTGGATCTAATTCAGTCGTTTGCACTGCTTTGTCGAGAATATATATCCCAAGCTCACTAAATACCTTAAAATCAACTTAGATTTACTAATCCGTTTGTTCAATTTCACTTCGAACGATTATATCATCCATGTATACTTTCGTTTAGATTTCCTCTTCCTGCATGAATAGCTCCGCCCAATCGAGCATATCGGTTCCTTTTTCTTCGAGGATCAACGATTCACTGTTCGAATCTTAATCTTCTTCATGCTCATCAACCATTTTCTTATTATTCTCTGTGATTTTCTCCTTTAGCACATCTAATTATACAAAACTAGCACGAACTTCTTTTTCTTCTACATCCAAATCAGCATTATTCGCGAGATTTACATTGGATTACACAACACTTAAGCTGTTAGGATTAGATGCGTGCTCATCTAAATAAGGTGTCGTTTATACATTCCGTAAAGTTTCACTACCAGCTATGATTTTTTCTAAATCATTACTGCTGGAAGGTAGAACTGGATCAATTAATGGAGGATTCAATGAGTTTTACTATAAAGAAGGTGGCTGTATACTGGTATTCTAATTCCCTAACACAGACAAAGAACCAGTACTGTTGCTATTGTTATTCGGCTATTATTAATCGTTTGGTGCTAATATTACAGCAACGGCTGGTTTCTTCATAGCTTTTGGTTTATGTTTATTCTACTTATCATTCATGGACTATTACTACTACCTCTAAGTCCGCTTCATGAGATCTACTTGCAAATCAAAATTAGTTGGATGTACAGTTCCAGTACTTGCAAGCTCTTTTCGCATTTACTCTGCAGCGAATTCGAAATCATCATTTTTTTTCTTGTAGAAATCGAGATCGTATTGCAATGTCTTCAGCATTTTGTTGCAATGCTTGTTGTTTTTCTTCAGGTATTTCACATTGTTCTTCAAGATGTCGAAACGATCCTAAAATATGTAGCATACAAAAGATATTCTATCAAAACACTACATTATCACAAACCACCCTTATTAATCTCCCCCCCCCTTGTTTTTTGTTTAAATTACACTCAATTATTTCCTGGAAACTTCTGAGATATTCAACTCCGTTTTGAGTCTTTCTATTTCAAATGTGTACATCTTATGTACTCTAGTTATCTCATCAAGTGACTCCTGTTCATGTCTCAATCGCATAGTCTACTGCTCTTCAACTAATTTCATATGCAAGATCGCTTGATTCTACCAGACTTTGTTCAGAAGATCTCCTCTATCACTGCATTCTACTGAGACCTTTTTTAGGCAAAAACAAATCAATATCCATTTATAAAATACCCTCACATTCTATTCTTTGTTTCTCTCTCTCTCTTTCCCTTCACTCCATACCTAGCTGAGTATCTCTTGAAAGCATGATTCAAATACCGCTTATGATCTTTCTAATATCTCTTATCCTCCAATATTCTAATCCTAATATATCTTCAGCAGCATCAAATCAAGCCATTATTTGAGCAATCCAACATCATATCGATTCGTAGGAACTCGTTGCTGTGCTCGCTTGAGTGCATCAGTCTTTCGAGTATCCAATTAGTTCTTCAACAGTTCAATCACGAACTATTTTGTAACACCTTCGGAATCATGCTCCGATTGCTAGAGAGACAATTCCTTGATTTTCTAACGGATCTTCTCGAAATCTTACTCAAATGGGACTTCGAATTCGTCCAGCATCTTTAAATACACATTGTTTAATGATTCCTAAGATTTTAGCTGTGCCTGCATAAGATGCTTGTTACCAGTTAGAAGAGGTGTTTCCCTGAATGAATTAAATATAAAATTGAGATTATGGGATAAAAGAAAGCTAAAAGAAAATAAGGAAAATAATGGTAATTTGTTTGTATGTTTACTTCACAACAGCTTGATTGGAGATATTTGGTTTCCCTGCTAGATACGACACATTATTAAAGTCCTTCGCAGCGACAAGTGCAGCTCCACTTGAAGATTATCGACTCTATTGAGTTGTTGGTCGTGCTGCATCTGCAATATGTGACAGCCTTTTAAACTTAAATTAACCGCTACCTGCACTTCTGGTACTTTAGCTACTCAGGACTTACCTGCTGGGTGATAAAAACCCAAATCCTTCGATATTAACATTCGCAGTTGCAGTCGTGCTTGGCCGTTGTATGGTAAGTTAATCCATAGCACTCCCAAAGAAGTTATCATGAAAACTAGGAAGACTACTTTTTATTTGCTGATTTGAAAATTGTAAATTTCCCGATGGACCCTTTATCGAGAAACCATCATATTAGCTAGGCTTTTTACCCTAACTGGTATGGCTCCTAACAGCATTGTTGTTTTCCGATACCTTCCCTGAAAACCTTTATGCAGCAAACCAATTTGTTTACGACAACAACCCTCCTTGGCTAACAACTGAAGACATCGAGTTCTATCGTTGTTTGCCAATCCCTTAAGCATTTGAAACCATTTCATTTGGTTCAGTGACTGCTCTCGATGCAAGTTCATTTGAAGATTACACAAGACCATTCTTTATCCCTGCACTTTAAGGAATACTCCCTTCAGTTGGCTTGTAAGAATTGTTATTTATTGCACTGCTAGTTGTGTACTTCTTTGTTCTTTTGCCACTGCTACTTATGCTGTAATTTGCTTTGAATTTAAGACTAGCTGTAGATAACGAGAAACTTTAAGGAATGTAGCTACTTTCAATATTTGTAACAGCGTTAGTTG
>Ga0302285_10001787_pt1 | contig 11994 bp, 5 predicted proteins | sample III_Fen_E2_2_FD_200455 | JGI IMG/M metagenome (GOLD analysis project Ga0302285, IMG submission 200455) | Peat permafrost microbial communities from Stordalen Mire near Abisko, Sweden - III_Fen_E2_2 | ecosystem: Environmental > Terrestrial > Soil > Wetlands > Permafrost | place: Sweden: Abisko...
GAATCAGAGTAAAAATGATCATTTCAAAGCGGAAATTGAAAAAGATGAAGAAAACGAAGAAGTTTTTTCATTCAATGTGGTTCCTAATTTCGATTCTGCGAAGGAATATTCTGTTTACTTTCCTCAAAATAATCTCAAAGAAGTCCTATCCATATACAATTCTCATATCATAGTATCTCAAGTTCGACCTTCTACCCATAGCAATCGATAAGAAATGCAAAAGTTACTGAAAGGGATCAAGAAAAAAAATCATAAAGCTACCAAACGATGTAATTATCTTTTGTTTTACTAAAGAAAATGATTTAGATTTCAGAATCATAACTTGATTTATCTTTAATAATTTTAAACTAGTCAGAGATAGGAAATCTCTCTTCAACAAGAGTGAGAATAACTCAAGATTGACATCGCAAAAGTCACAGAATGAAGATAACATAATTGATTTCCATCCAGATTTATAATTATTAAAAATTCAACCATTTCTTTCCACAAGCAATGCTCTTCCTTAAGCAGATAAAACGGAGAATAAAACATAATATAGCGTTAATAAAGGAAAAGGCAATGTGACCGAGCATATTAGTCAATAGATGTTAGACTAAGAGCAAATGGTAGCTTAGCTGAACAAATAATCTGAAAATATCATTTCCTAAACTGAATAGTTCCTCTCGCAGTTTGCTTTTCCTTCAAATTAGATTGAATTAACAGCTCAGCGTCGTTAATCTAATTTCTAACTGGAAAGCACTATTATTCCAAATGATAATCTGAAAAATAGTTGAGATCAATAGGGGAAAAAATGTATGTTAAACAAAAAATTTAAATGTAAGAAATTTTTAATTAAAAAATGAATGAATTAATTCCCCCCCCATTTGATTATCTTAAAAAGAAAGTGAAAATGATCTGAATTTAAAGGTGAGGGAGGGAAAAGATAGGGTTAATTTGCTGATTAATACTCAAGAATGATTAAGAGACTAGAAATCAGTTGGAATTAAGGAAAAGAAGGCTAATAAGGTAAAAATTAAAAAATAATCTTTTTTTAATTAAGAAAATCGCGTGATAAATGCAAACAAACAGCAGAAGCAACTTCCCGAAACGGAATCAAGCCAAGGCTACAAAAAATGCGATAAAAATGGACCCCATGAGAGATATAAGAGAACTGTAAAAATACTTTAGTTTTTTATAACCCCTAAAGTGACGTTTTATCATTCCCCCCTAAAAGTTTTTCAACATTTTGGAATCATGAAGATGATTTCCATTATAGTTCTTTTCTCAAAACTAAAACTTTTTCACTAAAATGAATTACTAAATACAACACAAACAAATCCACTATGTGAAAACTGATGCTTGCTTGATTGATCGATATGAATTTATATGTGAAACGAAACGATTTAGTTCTTCACTCTACATACAACACATACATACAATTTGAGAGAGAGAACATATTAAAAAAATAAATTTACAATAAAAAATACAATAAACAAACAATATTACTACAAATCTATGGATATTTCGTTTGAGGATGGAGATTAGTTATGGACTTTGCGATAAAAATGACTCCCCTAAACTATCAAATTAGACAAGTAGTTTTAATAGATATTTTTTTTATTCTTTGTGTTTCAAATTAAAAGAAGTTAGGACTTAATCAAAGAAAAAAGGACATTTAACTGGGGAAATTTTTGATTTTGTGATGACAATCTTGTAATAAGAAAATTTTTAGAATTGAAGATACAATGTACATACACAACGAAATTACATAACAAATTACATACAAAGTCAAAGAGAGCATTTATAAAGCTGTGGTACTGGGAATTAAGCAGGCAATTGCGTCTCAAGGAAAGTCTTGAGCAACTTTAACTGCAGATCTGTCCAAAAGAGATTATCTGGGTCGATATAGAAAATAATACTGTCCACGGAAAGAGTGAGACTATGCCGTTTAAGGAAAAGAGTAATAAAATTGCAGTAAAGGGAGAAATATTCCTCAAAATCGTTTTGTTTTAGGAGCAGCTCGTATGCTTAAAAAACTTCATCATCTAGATTTTCAAGCTCAATTTAGTTTAGCTAATTATCTTGATATAGCTTCATAACAAAGGCTTTAGTCACGGGATTGCATTTTTACAAGAGAACAATTTGATTTTTAGGATTGTTCTTTGTGTTGTTATCTGTGAGATTGGTGGTATTTCTAGGCGATAAAAATGTCGAGCAGTGTTTATACCAAAAGTAGCTTAGATCTTCTACTGCTTCAAGAGAAAGACTTTTAAACGCCTTTAAGAATCCCAATTTCTCTTACAGAAGCCTCTTCAAGATGAGAAGCTAGAATTAAGGTTAAGTTCGCTGATCTTAAACTTATTTGCGAGAGAGGAATCCTTATGAAATCAAATTTTACGCTTCTTTTCCTTATAAGTCTATCCAAGCTGCTTTCTCATAGATTACTAAGATTCCAATGAAGTCGTCCTTGAAAAATGTTGAGAACTTCTACATTACTGCTTCGTTGACTTCAGCAAAATCCATTGTGTGAGTTGTTTTCCGAAGTGCAAGATGATCAAATGTATCGATCTCAATGACGATTTTGGAACCAAAAACATGAAGTTGACACCAATTTCCATCAAATTTTCGAAATAATTATAAATTCAAGGATTCAAATATTAGCGGAGTGAACAACATTTTTCTCCTGATTGCTTCGACACCTAAGGTGCGTTCTTCCGAGGCAGGTTCGAGGATTAAACATCTGAATCTTAATAGTTTTGAAGTGTACCAGCTATAAGAATTATCGAATTTGATCTTATAGACACCACATTATTCGGTGAGAAAAACTAATCGATGTGGATTCTGTTCGCAATCAATGCGTTCATTGACAAATACTTTCTCAGAAATCTCATGCACTTTTCCATCTTGGAACTCTGCAATTCTAGAAAAATGAACTTTTATGTCTTTGCTTTATGTTGCGAATCCCACATAAATAATGCTAAAAGGGTGCTAGATATCAATCAGGTAGGAGAAGCCTTTTGTAAAAAAAATGAAAGTTAGAAACAAAATCTTTCAATAAAATAACTTTTAGAATTACTTTATTCAGCTTCAATAGCTTATTGCATTGCAAATGTCTTGTGAATACTAAAATCTTGAAGAAGTTAGATTTGCTTATTGAAAGGTGTGGGTGTCACATATTTCTCATCAAAAAAGCTTGAAGTTGATAATCGTGATATCTTCGGATCAGAGCTGAGGAGTTCAAAGAAAGCACTATCTAAGAGATTTGGTACAGAAAGAAGATGAAAGAGAAATATTGCACCAGCTTGCTCGCATTCAGAGTTTGGAATATCGGAAATATTTGAAAGCACAGTCGAGATAGCACTTTGTAGTTTTAAGCGGAAATTCGGGAAGTGACTATGCAGAAATTGAAGAATTTTAAGAGTATATTTAAGTATTTCTGGATCTTTGTGAAAAAGAAGAAGGCTGTTGACGATCAGCGCGATGTTCGAGTAGATTCCTTCACTTGCTTCCAAGATATCTTTCGCTCCTCGAATATCATATTTTGTTACATTTCCAAGTTGTCTCTCCTATTTGTGAATTGCAAGAAGGTTAAAATTACAAAATTATTCTTTTTCTAGACTTATTTTTTAAATTTTACCTTAGTGATGACTTGTTTATCAGATTCACTATCGAGGAATGTGTCTTTTGCTTTAACAAAATATTCTAAAGTTTCTTTTTGAGCATCAGTTTATGAAGCTAGCACGTTTGGATCCATTTCTATTAGTATTTCCGCTGGAACAAGCAATGTGAGAGCTAACTTAGCTAGAAGAATCATCAGGTTTTTTATAGGTTTCTCCTACTCCATACTTGGTTTAATCGGCACTAATACAAGATGCTTTAGTACAGGCGTGAAGGAAGAAGAAGAAAATAGTCCAATCTACTCAGTATAACTAGCGCACTGGCTGAAAATATCGAAAACTTCATTTATAGCTTGGACTCTTTAACCAGCATCTTCTGATGATGCCATGCTAATTAAACGTTTTTCGTGGATAGCAAATAATGCAGCTCCTCGTTTTGCACCAATAAATGGATGAGCTTGCATGGTTGAAATGTATTAGCGATGTTCTTCGCCTAGATCTGCTTGTTAAAGGAGATAATCGAGAATTCCACTGATGATACTACCAATTTTAAAACTAAGATCCAATCCAGATAATGTCTCAACAAGATTGCAGAGTGTGTTTATGATATTTATTATCACTCGACGATCCTCTAAGGTATCTATTTAGATTAAGTTCTCTTCAAATAGTATCGTGAATACCTTACCACAAAGAAGTGCTCTTGAAAGACGATTCTTTTCTAACCTAACTAAACTAAGTAATTTTTAAATCTACTTCCCATTAAGTACAAAAGCTTCCTTCTGAATAATGTGCTCTTCAGTTGATTTCAATTCGCCTAACGACATCTCCTACTTTGCGGATACTTCATCAAGAGATATCTCATGAAAAACATCGTGATTCTTTTAAATGTCAGGTTCTGGTAATTCGGCTTTTGGAGGGGTTTTCAGTTGCTGTAATGAAGTCTAAAAATCCTCTAGAGAAGTGAGATTCACTTCCTCTTATGATAAGATAGTCTCAATGCTCTTGTAGACTTCCTCGAACGTTGCTGTCATTCCTAATTATTTCTTGATTAAATAATTGTGATTGTATATGTATTTTTCTCAATTTTTTGCACAAAATATCTAATTGTTTTAGTAATTTATATTTAATCTTTCAAATAGATTAGATTGTTTGCAAATGTTTTCATTTAGATTCGTAAAAACAAAAACAAAACTCTCTTTCTGCAACAATTATTGTTCTAAGTTTTTGTATACTAAAAAGAATTTTTATGAAAATGAGAATCAGTCTCCGTTAAAGATATCATCAGGATCTTCATCATCATCAATGATGGCTTTGCGCTTTGGTTTCTTTTGTGAATTCTACTCTTCTACATGGCTTTCTTATGGTTTTTATTCAATGTTTTCTTCTTAATCCATTCCGTTATTATCCTTTTCAACTGGTTCGTTTCCAAAAATATCATCAATTTCTCCATCGAAATCATCACCATTATTATTCTCTCCATCGGAATCTTTCCTTGTTTTCTTCAACAATTTCTTTTTCTTCCTTAAAGGTGGTTCTAATCCTTGTTAGGATGGTCTTATTTTAGAATTTCCATCTTCTTAATCAGAACCATTGTTATATCCTTAATAGGTATCTTCCTGTTTTCCATTGCTGTTGTTGTTTTCTTCAGCTGACATATTAAAGATGTCTTCGTCAAACACATCATTCATTTCATCTAGATAGTTATCATCAATTATGTCATCTTCGTCTTCTTCGTTTTCGTCTCGTCTACCTTTCTTATTCCTCCTCTTGCCACTCTATTTCCCTTCTCTAAAGTTTGAAATATATCCATAAACAATCACACACATAATTCTATTAATTGAAAATGTACCCGTTGTCTCTAGTCTTTCGTTTGTTTTTCTGCGAATCAAACAAACACAGTTTTTGTCTAAATTTTAAAAAAATAAAAAATGTTTTAATGTTACCTCTTCAGCTTCTTTGCTTTATTTCTCTAATAAATTTTGAATTTCTTCAAGTTTCCGAGCACGCTCATTTCGCTTCTCTTGATCTTTAAGATCTTGAAGACGCTTTTCTTCTTCTAATCTTAGCCTCTTGATTTCTTTGTCGATCTGAAAAACCCAAAAAATAATTTACTTTCTTCTAACAATTCATCCAAAATCTTCTTATTTACACACCACTTGCGGAGCACATCATCAAAGTGGCTTTGCTTCTCTGATGAATTCAACTGCTTATGCCTTGCTTCGTGGAGCATTTTCTCAAATGAACTAATGTTCGCATCGAGAATAAGTTTTTTGGTTTCACATTGTTCCATCAAGACACTAAACCCATCCATAAGCTTCTATTTTGTTGAGGTACAAAAATGATCTTAATATCTCGATTTCTTGCACTTTGGATCGTTTTTAAGAAACTCCATGAAATCTTTAGTCCTTTTACAAGTCGCAAAAGCTGCTTCTTTATCTGCTAAGGTCTTAGTTGGGTCAGAGAAAACCTTTTCAACTTCCAGTTATTAAATGATAAAGAAGTTAAACCGATGTGTTAGCGAACTCGGATTAAGAAGAATTAACTTTTTAATTGTGTTTTTAGCCTCCTTGTATTTCTCTAAATGGACATAGCACAATGCAATTTGTGTCAGCAAGTATTCCTGATTAATGTTTTTAGCTTTTTCTTGATATTTCTTGTAAGAAGTGAGGGCTTCTACGAAGTTACGTTCAAGGAATTGTAACTACCCAAGATTGAAGAAAATATTTGGAAACACTCCAATATTCTCCTTTAGAACGTTAAATATTTCTTTGGCTTCAGAAATTTATCCATTTTCAGCAAGGACAACACCAAGCACCATGAGGGCTTGCACATTCGTTGGTTCTGCATTCAAAATGTCCTTGATTTTCTGTCCCATAACCATCATTTTTTCTAACCAAAAATAAAAAAATTTCAAAATGAATTTTCAAAAAAAATCACAATAAATTACTTGGGAATTCCGAATTATCTCTCTTTTCCGAAGCAATCTCATAATCCATGTAGTAGAGATACAATTTGGAATAATTATCATTAATTCCAAGCCTCTTAATCAAATTAAACGTTTCCCTTGACGATTAGTCATCATCATATTGATTTTGGATGTACCCTTTCATACATAACACAAGGTCAGAACGAACATTAGCATTTTTGATATCATCCTTTTTCTCAAGACCTTCATCGCAATACTGAATAGCCCCTTGGAAGTTACCAAGGCGGAGTTCAATATAAGAGAGACGTACATAAGCATCAAGGTAATAAGGGCATAACTGAAGCACTTCTTAATAAAGACGAGAGGCTTCTTCAAGATTCTCAAGTCCTTCCATCAATATTCCCATGTTAAACTTGACGGTACAAAGAAATGAGACACGTTTTGTCTTTGACTCTTCTTAATCATGATCTTCTAGATCATTATCTTCTGCTCCAGATTGAGACATCTTAGAAATCTCCTCTTCTTTCGATTCTATTGAATTCAAAGCCAACCTAAAAGCTTCCTTAGCTTTTGCATAATTCTATAAATGCAACTCTAGCACTCCAATATTATTGTAAATCTCTGGATTTATGTGCTCATTTTTCTTTTACAACACGCTCAATGCATGTTTGAAGAAATTCAGCGAATCAACAGGTTCCGATTCAGTTAAGTTATTAGCATATTCTAGCTAAGCCTCGTAGTCATTCGGATGGAACTGCAATGCCTTTTGGTAGTATTCTTACTGCTATTGCTTATTCGATCCACTTGCAAGTTTGGACAGTAAATATGCTAAAGGCTTGTAGATCTCGAAAATAATCTCCTTCTCGTTTTCTGGAACTTAACTTCTGATTTCCTCTAGCCTCTTGCATGCTTGATCATATTGAAGCTGGATTCAACAAATATGAGAAACAAATTAGAAAAGGAATCTATTAAGTTTGTATTACGTTGTTAATGAGAATCTAAGATAGTCCAAATCCTGCTTGCAAGTTGCCTCGATTCGCAGCGAGTGCCAATTCATAGAATTTTTGTGTTTCTTCGTATTTTTTCTAAAATTTAAAACAAGTGAAACATTCATAAAAAACAGCTAAAAGTGTTTACTTCAAGATGAAAACAATGACCAATCATGAATAGAAGATTGGACTTAATATCGTAGTAGTCTGTTCTTGTTGCCTTATGGAAAGCCTTCAATTTATCAGCCTCGACTAACACCTTCGGGATGAGTTTTAGATTGGTTAATGCCTTCGAAGCTGCCTTCTTGACCTGTCATTAACAAAGCAGATTGTGTTAATAGTTTTAATCTGGAAATTTTTCGCTTACATTTTGGAAATCTCCTTGTTGATAATAGAATTCGGTAATGTAATAGAGCACCAAAGGGTTTTCTTTATTGAGCTCATATGCTTTATTTAGATTCTTAATATACTCGCTTTGATCGCATCTTTATGAAGCCAGCACTGCCAAACCAAGATAAGCTTCATAGACACGAGGATCCTGAATAATATTAACATTCAAGCCAAATCTTAGAATTCATGACTCTTTTTATTTAATTTTCATATTGAATTATCTTTACCAAATCGATAACTCTTTAAAATGCTCGTTTTGCTAATTCATACTTTTTGAGCATAAAAAAGCAATAAGCTAACCCAAGTCTTGCTCTTCCTGGAAGTTTAGGATTCTTTTTGATCGCTTCTTTGAAGAAATCTAGTGCTTTTTGGTATTCTTTCGCGTAAAAGCATACTTAACCCTAGAAGAATAATCACAGATAAAATTAATTATTTCTTAACAATACTACTACTTCTATGCAATTCTTTTACTTAACCAAGGATATCAATGATATCTGTCTTTTCGCAGAGACACGCATTCAGAAGGTTCTTTAAGGTAAAGCCAATTTGTTTGTTCTGATAAAAGTTTATGAAACCTATTGAATAAACAAACAAAAAATATATTCTAGCCAGTTGTTATTAAGACAATTTTGTTAGATAAATTCTCACCTAAGATCGAGTAATTCTACCACTTCACATCCTTGATCCTAGATGTATTCAAAGTCTGAATTGCTTATTGGAAATACAGGTTCCTCTACTCGAGATTCTCTTCTTTGCTTGCCTTTGCAAGAAGTGCTTGAATCGTTGTGTTGTTTATGTTCCTTTTGTAGACTCTGCCTGTGGGTGTATCATGGATGCTCTTATCCATCTCGATAGTCTGTATGTAGTGCATGATATTCGAGAACTTTTCTGTTTCACCATTTTCATAGAGAGATATCTTTGGCACAAAAGATCATTTTATCCATCAGAATATGAAAAAAAACACATCCAAATTCGTTTACAGCAATTTTGTTCCACATATCTAGAGATATCTCCTTCGCTGAGCACTCCCCATAGAATTTCATCAAATCATGAGGGAGTTCATGAGCACTTACGCTCCCTTGCATCTCCAGCTTTCGAATTAGTTTATCCATTGATGCTTGTCTGCTGAATCCCCTAATTGTAAGAATAATATCTTTTGATTCGTTGTGATTCTAATCTAAAGATGTTTTGAGTGATCTCAATAATATATTAATCTTTTTCCAGAGAGCTTAAGAAGTTAGTTATTCCCCTTGAAAAAGTAGTTGAATTAGACACATTAGACATAATAAAAATCAATTTCCCAATGAAATTTGCAGCCTTATTCTCGGAAAGGACTATTTTTTATGTATTATTCTTAATGAAAAGCACAGAAATTCCATTGTGTATCAAAAAAAGAATACAAATAATCATCTCATAATTCATTCTGTCTCATTTGTACACCAATTGCTCCTTTTGTTGCTCTGCTCTCACCTTCTCATCTCACTTCTTCTTACTTCTCTCCTTCTCAGTATTATCATTCCAATCATTTCTTTTCTTATCATCTGTTTCATTTTCTACTATGTTGCCCTATTTAATCGAATACAGACACTCATAGAAGTTTATCAATGCATAGGGATCAAGTTATTTCAGCATGAAGTATGAATATGAGGAATCTAACAGTTGTTCCCCATTTGGTCGAGTTATCCAATGGACTATAAATTATCCTTTCGCTAAATCGAATAAACTGTTTTTGTCTAGAAGTGTCACGGAATCCCTTCTGTCACCTTTGTAATAGCATCCCGATTCTTATATTGAAGCGATTCGAGGGTGAGGTTAGTGTTATTATGGCTATTATTGGAGATTAGAAGCAGAAATTGGTTGTGTGCCTGAAAATATTTATTGCTAGAGTTAGGCTAAAGAACAAGGGATACGCAAAGACTAGGAGGAGGAGGAAGAAGAAGAAAGAAAGTGTTGTGGCTCTTTCAATTCTTAAATCGGTTGTAATCGTTCTTGTGATTGCTGTTATTGTTGCTGTTGTGGTTATAGTTGTTGTTATTGTTGTTGTTGTTGTTGCTGTTGCTGCTGCTGTTGCTGCTGCTGTTGTTGTTGTTGCTGTAGTTGCTGCTAGGATGTCTTGGGATTTAAAGACCCTGATTATTTACTTGATTTACTGTTGTTGTTGTTATTGTTGTTCTAATCTACTACAATCTCTTCTATGCAATCATCTTCCTCAGATTCTGCAATGCAAATAGTTTCTCTGTTTTTCTAGCAAGATTAGATTCGTTCCTTCGATTTCTTTGATCCCTTTCCACTCTTTTTACTAGATTCAATTACACTACCAGCTGTTGCTCCTAGATCTCTGATTCTCCCCTTACTGTTCTTCTTTTCTTTGTGATCATTGAGATTTCTACTTACTGAGTTCTTCGATGATTTTCCTAGGTTGTTATTACTATTCACCTCTAATTCTCGAGCTAGCTTGTCCTTTCTTCTACTCTCTTCAAACGCCTGTATCTCCTTCTGAATATTCCCCAAGTTACTCACAGGCTCCCAAGATGGTTTTGCTATTTCTAATTAACAAAATAAACCAAAAACACAATTCAAAAAACCACCAAAAAACTCTTTTCTTTTCTGTTACTTTCAAACTTCACAAGATACTCCACTTCTTATCCATCTTTAGCATCTTTTTTATCAATGATGCTCTCAAAGATATACTCAATTTATGTTTCTTCTGTCACTATTGGTTCTATTTATTCTTCTTCTTCAATCAGCAAAGGATTACCAATTTTACTGTTATTCTCGGAATTAATTAATCCCACAGAATTATCTTTCTTTTTTGGTTAAGACAATAACTTTTAAACTTGAGACGAATCTCTTTTCTTTTCTTTAGCAATCTCCTCCTCTGCAGGAACATCATTGATTTTACCTTTATTTTTGAATTTTCTTTATGCTTCGAATTCTTCAATCATTTCAATCACATTTTCGAGATTCTCTTCAGGTTCCCAGGAACTCTATGCTGCCTCCCATCCTTTCCATTTTACAAGATACATCTTTTTGTTGTTGCTGTCAATTTTTTTATCAAGGATTTTTTCGACTTCATATTCATTGGAAGCCTGAGAAGACGAAGGAGATACTGATCTGCTCTTTGGAGATTTTGGTTATTATTATGAAAGGTTGCTATTATTATGAGGGTGTTTGTTTTTGGCAATGTTAAGCACTTTTGTGTTGGCTTTAGTAGATAATGAAGTAGTAGATACTAGAGATGGATCCAATTAGGCATGATTACGCTTGGTATTTATCTTAGTCGATTAGGATACTGTTGGTTTAGTTTTTTCCTAAATTGCAGCACTAACAGCTTACTGTCTGATTTGTTTACTGGCAATTCGCTGTTGATCCCATTGGGCCATCATTTTCAATGATTCTTCAGCACTTCGATGCTGTTCCTACATTCGAGATGTAAAAGTAGAAGATTTCATGATATATTGTTTAATTCTTGTAAGAGCAATAATGATTTAATAAAAAAGTTACCATTTCCCATTGTTTCAAGTAGCTTTTAAAGCTTAAAAATCTTAAAATTACTCCAAATTGGTTTAAAATTGAAATTAATATGTTAAACCTCTGAGAATCTAGAGCGCATTGCTTTTAGTGCAAAAACCTTTTGAAATTATGGTTTAAGCGTGTATTTTTGTGAAAAACATTTTCATTTCAAGGAAGCTAAGAAGCGAAAATACAAAGAGAATGGACTCTAAAAGAGAGAGTTCTTTTTAATTTTAGTGATTAGCAGACAACAAAAAGACAAATATGTTAACACTTTCTTTCATATTTAGATGAAATTCTCTTTCCTCTCTTGTCCAATCACTCAATTCTCTTATCTCTCCATATGCAATTCAATCTGCTTCATAATATCTTTATTAAGCGCAATAGTTTCTATCTGTTTACAAGCTAAGACCTAGTACCTCGTTGTGTACTTCTTCTCATAGATTTAAATTCCAGAAAGCACTCTAAATCGAAAACTCTAATTAAACGATAATCGAAAAATTCTTCATATTTTAATATTTTTGCAGTAATTTATCTGATTTTTACAGATACTCCAAGTATCTTAGAAACTCCCCATCGA
>Ga0302285_10001788_pt1 | contig 11991 bp, 10 predicted proteins | sample III_Fen_E2_2_FD_200455 | JGI IMG/M metagenome (GOLD analysis project Ga0302285, IMG submission 200455) | Peat permafrost microbial communities from Stordalen Mire near Abisko, Sweden - III_Fen_E2_2 | ecosystem: Environmental > Terrestrial > Soil > Wetlands > Permafrost | place: Sweden: Abisko...
AACATGTTGAGATCGACTTACTAATGCATGATATAATGCCAAATAGTTGTCTTCAGTATAATTACTTTCATCGAAATACTTTGAAATCATTCGAAGTTTTCTTCTTACATCAGTGTTATTTAGGGCAATGCAACGAGACATTATTTCCGTCAAACCATTCTTTTTAAGCATCGTACATTTTGAATTATGAATCCATAATTCTGTAACTATTTTAGATGGGTGAATTATTGTAGAAAATTTATTGTCTGAATTTTGTTTGAGAAAATAAATCAATTCATTATTTAGTGAAACAAAAAAAGAATTTATTTTTTCTCGAACAGAAATACTTCCTCTTTTCTTGTTGATGAAATCACTCATAAATACATCATGTATGTCTCGAATATTATCAGTGTAAGTATAACCACGAGAGTCTTTCAAAGCTTTTACAAGTGTATTATTCTTGTATTTAGATTGAATTTCTTCCAAATCCTTTTCAGACACACTTTCAATAATTATCCCTTTTTCTTCAATCGTTTTATTTAACGCCCCACGTATTTGAAGTATTAAAGTAGGTGTTAAAGATCTTCTATAATAAGCACTTTCAATTGAAGTATTTGCTTTTGGAGCTTGACTTTTTTCAACCGAAAATAGAATACTATTTACTTCTTTTAATGTCATTGGATGAACATGTATGGTATTACCAGAAGCTTTAATTATTTCAATCATTTCAGAACAGTAAGCGACATTTGCTTCGTTATCAAGGTCTAACAAAGCCATAACTAAAGACGAATCTAAGTAATAGGCAACTTTATTTAAAGGTTTAATTTGTAAATCAGTTTCTCTTTCTAAAAATGCTGAAATAACAGAGCCCCAGAATATATTATTGGCTATGTCAAATAGTTTTTGTTCTGACTTTTGCAATTCTAATAGAAACTTTGATACATGTATATAGTTCTCATTTATTTCTGGAACAGAATCTAATTGGTCTAAATATTTAAATATATCTTTAGTGTTGTCTGAGAAGAAATCTAGAAATGTTTTATCTGATACGATTAATTCTTTTTCTAAATATTGTTGAAATTCTTTTTCTAATTTGTCGAAACTGTTAATTACAGTAGATAAATTATGTTCTAAACTTTTTTCAATCGAAATATCCCAAGACTTTTTGATTTGAAATTTACTTCCTTTATCATAGACTGATAAGGCAATATCATGATTAGACTTACTTACTGCTAATACAGACTGTTTTAGAACAATCAGTGGTATATTTATTCCAAATTGGTTCTTAATTGCAATCTGTAAATCGATAAGTTCATAATACTTTTCAGTATTTGTTTGGATAGAATTTAATAAAGCTATTCCGTATTTGATAATTGGGAAATAAATATCATGATATAAATCACCTTCTTGAGTATCATATAATACTGCCATTAATGCAAAATTTCGTTTTTCCATTCAAGTAAGTTTTATGTTCTTAATTTAGTTTTATATTATTTCCAATATGCTAGTTTTCATTTATGTAATGATTCATAAGTACCAAAGCAATGGGTTTTATGCCTTTCTGGGGACTTTAGCCTAAAAATAATTTTAATTAAATAAAGCACCAAAGATAACTACTTTTATTAAATTAATACTATTATTATTTAAATAATTAAACGAGTTTTTTGAACTAGTTATTTTCCTTGCATGACTTTTAATTATGGCGAATTCGCCATAATTAAAATACTGGCATAAACAGCTTCCTAGCTTCTAAAAAAACTCGGAGAAATTAAATCCTTATGATTTGCGGTTTTTTTTGTTCTATTCTATTCTTAAAAAAAAACTTGAATTATTACATAGTATGATTGTTCCTTTTTAAAAGCATAAATCCTTGTGAGCAAAAGTAGCACTCCTCTTCCTGAAAAGTAAGAGTGCTACTCTACCTCACAAACTTCTTTCTACCAACTACTTACTACCTACTAATTTCTACCTACTATCTACTAAACAATCTTAACGATCTTCCCCGTCCCGGCATACTTAACGGGCAACGGGATGTTATTAAGCCCCGGAGTACCAAACTCAATGCTAAGGCACAGGAGCAAGGAGACTTCTTCGGGTACCGGATCTTCTACAAGCGGATACTGCAGACGGATACTTAGGGCCGGTTGTACGCCAACCGTCTGAATCCATTCCGATTCATAGATGCCGTTCACTTTGTCTAAATAACCGGTGTACGGGGTTTCGTACTTGTCCATTCCTTCCGGCATCTGCATATCGCATACCCCGCTCAGGTTGGCCACAATGCGGTAATAGGGCAGCTTGCGGAAATTGTACAGATACATGCCGGTATTCAGCACCGGAATCTCTATGCGTGCTTCACCCGTCACCCTGTCCAGTGAAATGTCAAGGGGAGCACGTAACACGCTTTCCAGCAATTGCTTGTTGCTGAAGCTGAAACCAGAAAGCAAGTCCTTGTGCTTCGACAAGCGGATGGCACGTCTGCCCTGTTTATTTTCGGTATCCAGTTTTTGAATCTGTTTGCAGATAGCATTCAATGCCCCCGTCACCGGATAATCCTCCACCCGTTTCATTACTTCGAACCTCAAACGAATGTTTTTGCCCATCCGGGCACAACCTGCCCATTCGCTGTTGTTTAGCCTTACCTTTTCAAATTTTGGTGATGTCTTGATCTTCTTTTTACTGGGTCCGCCTTTCGACCGGTATACTATTCGGTCGGTACCATGTAACTTGTACATGCTCACATTTGCAATTGAGCCTTGCATTTGAATACCATTTTTAGATGTTGCCATAATTGTACATTTAATTTTTAGTTAAACAAACGGTTTAAAAAATATTTATTCTATCTTATTCAAATGCTTATGGACGACCTCTTTGTCAGTTGTTTTAGACGTCGTTCTTCTTTTTCTTCCGGTTTTCATTCGTTATTCTATCCATATCCTACCTATAACCCACCCTAATATTGATATGGGATAAAGGTGGGTTATAGGAGGGATATCTATGAGATATCTATGGGACAACATAAAACAGCTGACGACCACGTGACGAACAGGTAAAAAAGAAAAAATAAAAGAAAGTGTTTTGAGAATAGACACATAAGGCACTAATAAAATGACGTATTTTATATTATATTGATACTAATTATTTTATTTTATATGTTATGAAAGAAAAGAACCCCAAGCCCCACCCGATAAATATCAGGAGGGGATTGGGGTTAAGGGGATTGGGGTAGTTTTATTTATTTATTTCAGTTGCTCTATCGCCTCTTTCACTTCAGTTACCGGTAATTTACACAGATTATCCCGACAGACAAAGATAGTGGTTTGTCCGATATGTAATTTTCCTTCCAGCATGCTCAGGTTGCCTTCGGTCTTACCGCCTGCCAGAAATACATTGGGCAGGTAGTACTGGTCGAATTCCTTGCGCTTTGCCTTATAGTCCTTGCCAACAATAGACACGAAATAAGGCTCTACGGCAAACCAGGCCATCAGGATATCCCAGTTGGCATAATAGATTTCGCCGTTGATAGCGTGGTTTTTAATGTTGTTAAGCATCTTACGAGCCAGCTGGACAAACGATTCATCGTAGAAATAACGCCCCAGCATGAAGAGATTCTTTGCCATTTCTGAATTGGAAGAAGAGATAACGTTGTCGGACAGTTCCATTTTACGGGCAATAAGTCCGGGATCAAGGTCGGAAGTATAAAAGAACATGCCACTTTGAGGATCATAGAAATGGTCGAGGACATACCGGGTGAGGAGTTGTGCTTCGTCGAGCCAGCTTTCATTGAAGGTAGCCTGATAGAGTGAAATAAAGGCCTGGATGGTAAAGGCATAGTCGTCGAGGAACGCATGGGTGGAAGCCTTTCCATCCTTGTAGTTCCGATAAAGGCCTTTGTCGTCCGACTGGAGGTTGGAACGGATAAATGCTGCATTTTTCAGGGCAATATCCAGGTACTCCTTCACATCGAATGCCCGGTAAGCATCCACATAGGCTTTTATCATCAGGGCATTCCAAGCAGTAAGTATCTTATCATCGGTAGCAGGACGAATGCGTTTAGCCCTGCGGGCAAGCAACAGTTTCTTTGATTCAGATACACGTGCTTCAAGATCACTGCCTGTAATGACATACTTATTCAGTATTTTATCATTGTCAGACGACCTGTAGAGGATATTTCGCCCGTTTTCCCAATTGCCTTTGGGTGTAACATGAAAATAATCGCTCAGTAATCCGGCGTTATTTCCCAGTATCTCTATAAACTCATCGTATGTCCAGAGATAAAATTTACCTTCTTCGTCTTCACTGTCGGCATCCAGGGAGGAATAGAACCCCCCGTCAACAGAAGTCAGTTCACGTTTAATAAAGTCCAGTGTTTCGATAACAACTATTTTATAGATCGGATAATTCGTTTTCTGCCAGGCTGAAGCGTAGAGACTGACAAGCTGGGCATTATCATACAGCATTTTTTCGAAATGGGGTACCTTCCACTGCTCATCGGTGGAATAACGCGAGAAACCGCCACCCACCTGATCGTAAATGCCCCCTTCGGCCATTTTGTTCAGGGTGACGATAACAGCTTTCAACGCATCCTTTTGTTTGGTGAGATAATTGAGGTGCAGCAGGAATTGCAGGCTTACCGGCATGGGAAATTTAGGGGCACCGCCATAGCCGCCCAGCGAAAAGTCGATGTTGTTCTTCCACACAGAAAAGATATCATCCAGGTCATTAAGCTGGAATACCGAGTTTTCAGCATTTTTGTAAATCATTTCATTGGATTGCACACCCTCGGTCAGGTAATTTGCCTGTTCTTCCGCCTTATCGGGATTGAGTCGGATAAAATCGGATACCTGTGTGAGCATATCCATCCACCGATCCTTTGGAAAGTAGGTGCCGCCGTAGATAGGACGGCCGTCGGGTAACGCAATGCAGTTCAATGGCCACCCGCCTTTATCGGTGAGCAACTGAACGGCTGTGAGGTATACCTTGTCAACATCAGGCCGTTCTTCCCGGTCCACTTTAATAGCCACAAAATGTTCGTTCATAAAAGCAGCCACCTGTTCGTCCTCAAAACTCTCATGCTCCATCACATGGCACCAGTGGCAGGCTGCATACCCAATGCTGATAATGATATTCTTGTGCTCATTGCGGGCTTTATCCAGTGCTTCCGGTCCCCAGGGATACCAGTTCACCGGGTTATGAGCATGCTGCAGCAAATAGGGGCTACTCTCATGGATCAGTTGGTTGGTGAATTTAGGCTCTGTTGTGTTCATATTCGTTGTTTATTAAAGGGTATGGAGTGTTTGCTTAAATCAACACGTCAATAGCATAAAACGTCCCTAAATAGGTTGTATTGAAATATCAAGTGCCCTGATTAAATAAAAAATAGTATATCACATTTGAAAACATTATATCGTATTTGAGAAACAGCATATCTGTCGCCACTACGCGGCTTGATTTATCTATCAGAACATTTTTGCTACCAAACTGTCGCCACTACGCGGCTAATTGGTTGATTGGTTGATTGGTTGGTTGATTGGTTGATTTGTTAATTGGTTGATTGGTTAATTGGTTGATTGGTTGATTGGTTGATTGGTTGATTGGTTGATTGGTTAATTGGTTAATTGGTTAATTGGTTGATTGGTTGATTGGTTAATTGGTTGATTGGTTGATTGGTTGATTGGTTGGTTAATGTCTTAGATTAAATAGTAAATAGTAAATGGTTAAATAGTAAATTATTAGATGGTCCAAAGCAGCCCGAGATAGCTGGTTGTGAAGCTTTCGTTCATCATACTATGCCCGGCTGAGAAAATAACATGAAACATCGGGCTTATGTTGATTGAACCGCCGGCGTTGAATGCCAGTACCGCATTAGTTAAGATGCCATCTGCCGTATGATAATAAAGTTCTCCACCCAGGGTAATCACCGGTAAAAAATCATACTGGACTTCCCATCCTGTAAATAGCCAGTTCCTGTTGCCTGTGCCCGGATTTATCCAGTAACCTGCTCCACCGTACGAAGTTAATTTGCCCCATGACTTTTGAACCCATACCGGAATGAACAATTGCGTCTTGCCATTCCCGAATTCAGCATTGCGGATAGTTGGTATTTCAAGGATGGGGAATGTGCCAATCTGAGGCAGATTATCCGTTTCCTGTACAAACCGGTATTTCAATCCAAGTTCGGTATAGGCATACCCAAGCTTAAAACCTTGTAGCCGGGAATAGTCATAATTTACCGGCACAATGAGATGAACCTGGACATTTGGAACTAACCCGTAATTTACTTCGAAGTGCGGGCTTGTACCTGTTGAAACATCAGTACGGAATGTGTTTATGGTGGAAATATAATACTCCCAGTGATGGAATTCAACAGGCTGCGGGTCGTCCGTATTAAAGGGCGGACCGGCATTTGCCCGTTGGATAACCATTATAAACAGGATTCCTGCTAAAAACAGATATTTCATACAATCCTTAGACATACTTCAGTATTTTGGCGGCTTACTGAAAGTTGTATCCTTCGACCACTTTCCGGCACCATAAATGAATAAATAGATCAATAGTAATGTCATGGCAAAATCTGTACGGTATTCATGTGCAAACGGCCAGAACCCTTTATCCATCAATACAGGCCATTTAGTGGTTACAAAGGCAACCAACATAATCATAAAGGGTGGAATAGTCGCCAGCCTGACAAGCAATCCAAGAACAATAAGGGCACCGCAAACAATTTCGAAAGCACCGGTGAAGTAAGCCCAAAAAGCAGGATCACTGAATCCAATTTTCAAAAATCTTGCTGTACCAAGCAATTCAGGAAATAAATATTTTTGAATTCCCTCGGTCAGAAAGATCAACCCAACAACTAACCGGACCAATAACGTTCGGTTATCAACTTCATTCTTAAAAAAGAATGGTATAAGCCCATTAATTGATTTCATTGTTGTACTCTTTAATTGTTGTTCATTTTTTTATCATGGATTTTAATGGAAATATAAAACAACCGATAGAATTAATAATTAATAATTGCAATAACACTAAATTGTAAACTATTGCAGAATAGCAAATAGTTCATTAAATTTCTACTGTTATATATAACAAAAAAACTGCCCAATGTGTTTTAACTTAATGAAGAAGCAGGAGGGAAGGAGCAAAAAAAAGGCTATCTTTTCAGATAGCCTTTTTGGAATATAAGTAATCGAGGATATTTAATGATCTGTTTTTTAACCTATAAGTACTTACTCGTCTGTGATATATCAATTATTAATTATTAATTTTTAATTATTAATTACATAAAGACCTGAAGGTCCTTTTATTATTGTTTACCTACAGTATTAATATCCCTGCTTTCAAGTATCTTTTTCTCATAACCGCCGGAAGCAACACGAATCATGGCTTTACCCAATGTTTCAGTATTGGTAACGATGCTGTCAAAGTTTTTAAGCAGGAAATAGAATGGTTTGAAAAAAGGCATCAGCAGGTTATAGAGTCTTGTCTTTGATTTCTCACCGTGCATGGGTTGTATAAATCCGGGACGGAACATGTAGACTCCTTTAAAAGGCATTTTCAGCAAATCATTTTCAGTCTTTCCTTTCACACGGGCCCACATAACAGACCCCTTTTCAGTACTATCCGTACCTGCACCAGAAATATAACAAAAAGTCATTTCTTTATTCAGGTTCAATAAAACAGTTGCCACATGAATAGTTAACTCGTACGTCGTTGTATAATACTCTTCTTCCTTCATTCCGGCTGACGATATACCCAGACAAAACAAACAGGCATTATAACCGGATAATTCTTTCGAGACCGGGGTTAAATCAAATACATTTGTATGAATTATTTCCCGTAACTTAGGATGTATGACTCCGCTTGGCTGACGGTTGACTACCAACACAGCTTCTACGTGATCATCATTCAGGCATTCGGAAAGAACTCCCTGGCCAATCATTCCGGTGGAACCAAATAGTATAACTTTTAATTTCATGATAGTAATTGTGTTTAAATATTTTCAGGCATACTTGAAATTATGACCTGATAACAAAAAATAAATCAGTGTGTTTAAAATACTTTATTGCAAACGTTTATCGTTACAGCACTCTCAGCATATTTTCCCATTTGAGGTACAAGAGTTGTAAAATGTGCAGACGTTAAGTGCCTATCAAGTACTTCCTGACTTTGCCATTCTTCAACCATAAATAACTTGCCCGGGTTTTTAGCATCCTGAAACATTTCATACGATATGTTACCGGCTTCTTTTACTGTCATTTCTACCAATTCCTTTGCCAGACCAAGAAACGCATCAACACCATCTGCTTTAACAGAAAACTTTGCAATTACTTTTACCATGTTACTTCTAAGTTTGTATAAACCGGATATTACCGGCATAAACAAGTTATACCAGCTCTTTATTCATTTTTTACAAATGTACTTAATTTTTACAAATAAATACTTTCATCTCCTGTCCATTTAATGACAGATTCTTTTAATAACTCATCTCTACAATATTAGCTACATCAGCAGGTGCTACTTTCCGGTGCTCACCCAGGCCTAACCAACCACGTGCAGTAAACCTTTTTGAGATAATCTGCGCAGCACCTGAATAATCGGGCGTATATTCCGACAAACGGGTCTTTATGCCGATAGAATGAAAAAAATCCTCTGTCTTATCAATACCTGCTTTTGCCTTTTCCTCTGTAGTACCGGCTGTAACACCCCAGATACGTTCGGCATACTGGGCCAACTTTTCTTTTTTGGTATCGAGGTTATAGCGGTAATGGCTGGGAGCAATAATAGCCAGCGTACAGGCATGATCGATACCAAACAAAGCAGTCAGTTCGTGACCCATCATATGTACCGCCCAATCCTGGGGAACGCCTTGGCCGATTAATCCATTCAGGGCCATGGTACAACTCCACATAAAGTTGGAAGCAGCCTGATAGTCGGAAGGATCCTTTAAGATAGCAGGTGCCACTTCAACCAGTGTCTGAAGAATGCTTTCGGCAAATCGGTCCTGTAACAGGGAATCGTTCGGATAAGTCATATACTGTTCCAGTACATGCGTGTATGCATCAGCCAGACCGTTGGCAATTTGCTTTTGGGGTATGGAGCTTACCACCTGCGGATCGAGGATAGAAAACAGCGGATACAAGGCAGGACCACCGGCTGCTAATTTTTCTTTTGTTTCTTTGCGTGTAAGCACAAAGCCTGAATTCATTTCCGATCCTGTTGCCGGCAGGGTAAGTACCGTTGCAAATGGCAACCCTTTTAATATAGGTTTTCCCGAAGTTAATAAGTTCCAGGGAGTTTCTTCTTCGTACAGGGCAGCAGCAGATAAAAACTTGGTACCATCAATAACAGATCCACCTCCTACAGCTAACAGGAATGTTATCTTCTGTGATTTAATGACCTGTAATGCCTTCAAAAGAATGGTGTATTCCGGATTTGAAGGGATTCCGCCATACTCAATTACCTCAAAGCCTGAAACTGCCTTCATCACTTGATCGTATACACCGTTACTTTTAATGCTTCCACTACCGTAAACCAGGAGGATTTTAGCATTTGCAGGAATCTCTTTTGATAGATTAGCGATGGTGTCTTTACCGAAAATAATCTTTGTCGGGTTTTTGAATTCAAAATTGTTCATAAAGCTTTCTTTAGTTAGATTGTTGTTTAATAATATTTTTATAGGAACACCGCCTGTTTTATAAATCAGAACATGGATATCATAAAATCCACAGTAATTCACCGGGGTATGAGTGCCCGGAAGTAATGGTTGTACGTATGGCTGATATTATTATTCTTTAGGATTGCAGATGCGAATAAGATTTTACTGTTTCTTATTGCACGAAACAGGCATTAGAGTTACTGAAAGAACGTTCATTCATTAACTTTTGTTCAAACAAGCTCATAAAAAAAGCATAGATAATATTTAGACTATCCATGCTTTTATGTTCAACTAAAAAGAAAAATCCAGGCTTTTATTTTAACCGGGTTTTAACCGCATTCTTATAATCATTGGTAAAACCTGTATGAGCCGTAAAGATAAATTCAGCCTTAGGTAGCATCGTTATCTTATCAAAAGACTGAATGGCTGTTTCCATATCGCCGGTAAAAAATTTATTGGGTCTTTCCACTTTCCCGTTCTTTAATCCAAAAGCATCACCAACAAACAAATAAGTGTCATTCACCAGATAGCTCATTGAGCCGGGAGTATGGCCAGGAGTCAGTATCCCTTTTATGTTGATGCCCCCAACCCGAATGGTTTGCTGATCATTCAACAGGATATACGCTTTTGTGTCAATCTTATTGTGGGAATTCATCATGCGGGCTGTCTTTCCATTAATCATTTGTTCTTCATCCCTGGATAGATAAACTTTCGCATTCTTAAATAGTTTCAGGCCGGCAACATGGTCCCCATCGGTATGAGTGAGCATAACTGCCATGACTTTATCCGGATCGATGTTGAGTTTCTTTAGTCCTGCAGTAATAGTCAACGGATCATTTCCGGCATCGATGGCTACATAGTAATCGCTGTCCTTCACCAGGAACATATTCACAAAGGTATCTTTGACTGCAAATACATTTATTACAACTTCACGGGTTTCAATTACATTCATTTTCTTTATTTCCGATTTCATTTTCATCATAAAACCACCTGCTACCAATGCCAGAATAAGAACAAGAGTGACAGTACCAATTAAAATACGTTTGATTGTTTTGTTCATAAAGTAAATTTTTAAAGTTAACTATAACAATGAATTAAATATTTTTATTTAGAGGTTTATGCCTTTGTAAATCCTGATTGGCTATTCCCGTGTTTTCTTGATTTGAAAATAAGGGGAATGAATTTAGGCACGTGTTGTTTGTAATTTTTATAATCAGGATATTTATCCATACTAATGCGTTCGGTAAATTCCGAACTTCCTGCAAATAAAAGAATCAACAGAAAAAGTCCAGATACTGTCCAGTTTAAGAATTGACCGGAAGCAGCTACTCCAAAAAAATAGAAAGATACCCAGATAACCTGTTCGGCTACAAAATTAGGATGGCGAACATACTTCCATAATCCTTCGGACAAAAAACCGTTGTGCAGGGAAGTTTTGTATTTCCCGTTCAGAAAAAGCTTATTCCTTTTCAGGCTACGGAAACTATATAGTTGATTATCGGCTATGGTTTCAAGCAAAATAAAAAGGAGCATACTAATTGCTGCCAGGTAATCTAACCCTGACAGGCTTACTGTTGCATTTTCAGCTGCCAGCAGGAGTGGGGTGGAGAAAAGGAAGATCAGGAAATGTTGATAAAGTGAAATAAACAGCAGGTTAAACAACGTAACCCGAATCCCTTTTCGAAGTATCGGGTGTTGCCTTACTATACCCCAACGATAATCCTCTTCGCCTTTCCAGGGTATTTTGTTATATCCTCCTTTTCGGTAAAAATTATAACTTAACCGGAGTCCCCAGATGGTAACCAACAGTGTCATCAACCAAATACGGGGTGAAGAAGGAAATGCATATAACGTAATAATGCTGTACACAATGGGCATCAGGCTCCACACTTTATCGGTCTGGCTATAATTGTGTGATAACTCACCAACAACAAAACAAATAAAGGCAGTACACAGCATGATTACAACCCACAACCTGAGAAGTTGATCCATAGTTGTTTCACCGGATACAAGAGACTGAAAAATAACTGAAGGATGGATGAATAACTGTAAAATCATTGTTACTATGTTTTAAATGGGATGCTTACTTTTATCCCTGAAACTTAAAATAAAACCCGATCTGTATGGTCTTTTATATTCGGGTTTCGATTAAAACAACAATAACGGTAAAAAAGTTTAATATAAATATATATTTATAAAATAAACGGAATAAACATTTTGGTATGTTTCATATATTCTACGTATTTGTTCCCAAAAAAACGAATGCATTCCTGTTCATCATACCTGGATGTAAAATATAGGAAGTTGGTTGAAAGCAGGGCTATAAAAAACAACGGAATGGTAGGTTGTTTAAG
>Ga0302285_10001790_pt1 | contig 11983 bp, 5 predicted proteins | sample III_Fen_E2_2_FD_200455 | JGI IMG/M metagenome (GOLD analysis project Ga0302285, IMG submission 200455) | Peat permafrost microbial communities from Stordalen Mire near Abisko, Sweden - III_Fen_E2_2 | ecosystem: Environmental > Terrestrial > Soil > Wetlands > Permafrost | place: Sweden: Abisko...
AAACAAATAAAGGGTGGGAGGGGGGATATTGTTAAACATTGTAAAACTCCTATCCTTTTCAGTGGTTCATATGCTCTCAGGAATAGAGATGAATGGAAACACAAATATCAAAGTATCATGACGCAACGCTGCATTTTTTTGTTGAACAACCATTCCCCTGTATGTTGTTATTTTCTTTTTAAAAAAATAATTTTTACTAGCTATTTAATTATGTTTACAATTAACAATAATTAAGCTCTACTATTGATTTATCTAAATCATAAATCAGAAATATAAAACCTTTTGCAATCTTATTTAGAGGACTACATATTTAAATATTTTATGTTCTTGTTAGAAATCCAAAAATAAAATATATTCTACTACTACTTATTTTCGATGTTTCTCTAAAGTTAAATGAGAAGTAGTAAATTAACATTCTTAGAGTTGGTGAAGATTAATTAATTAGTTTATGTTTCAGTGATTGATGACTCTTTATTCTCATCAGTGTTTGCACAAGCGGGGATCGAAAACTTAACAAAAACATAAATTTAGTTAACAATTGATAAAGATTCACATGCAATGCCCAAAATAATAGGGGGCTTAGTGTTATAAGAGATCAAAATGTAGAGGATTGTTTGGAGAGGTCTTTTAAGCTGCTGAAAAAATACATTTTGACATATAATTAATCCTTGATATGAAAAGCAACTAAGTATTTCGAATCAAATAAGAAGATAATAGAAGTCAATTTGCAGATTTCAAAAGAAAGGAATAAAATAGTGTACTTTAAGCTGGATTTAAAATTATTATTATTATGAATAGGCTAGATATTGTTTCTTTTTTCTTAGATTTTATCTCCAAATATCAAGTGGCTTTCTCTGCAAACTGACTTTACATTCGTTTCACCACTTTATTATGATGAACTTCCAATACTTTTTTCTTTTTAGCTCTATTGTTTTGATATTATAAATCTGTTAGAAATAATCAACAACAATGGATGTTATCTTCTGCTTTTGTTTTAGATTTTCTGTTAAAAAAAGATAAAATAATTAATTGATTTTCTTCATCTTTGAAATCCTTTTCAAAAATAACATACCAAAGCAATTATTTTTTCCAAGGTGTCTTCGTACTTTTTCTAACATTTTTTAGACAAAACATTTCCATCATTTTCTATTTCCTTCTCTCTCGTTCTACAACTGGATACAGAACACTCATCACGAATATCTATTCTACTTTTCCTAGAAGCTCAATTATAATTTATTTGCCTATTGTGATCAAAAAAGTCTCAGAAATCCATCTCTCTCTTCTCTTTCAAATTATTAGTACTACAATTTAATCACTGATCCAATAATAAATTAGAATTCACGTCATAATTTAATCTGTTTTATCAATAAACATGCTCAAGGCCCATAGAACGAAGATACGATTATTTGATAATATTGAATTCTAGCGGTTGACGCAATTTTTTATAACAAGATAACAATTTCATATTTGTTTTGGTTGATTTAATTCCCATTATTATTTTTAAAATCTCAAAAAAAGAGTTTGTTTCTAAATGCAAATCAAATAGTCGTAGAAAAGAATAATATCAAACAATTTTGGGACAACTCTTAGAGGGTAAGGAAGCCAAATCCAAATAAATTTTGTTGAATTGAAAAATCAACTCTAGTAAATTTTCAAAAAACTCAAATATGCAACTCACGAAATAATTAAGTTCCTTCTCGTTGACTTTCAAAGACAAACTGCTCGAAGAGGAGTTCAGCTAAAATGACCATCAAATGGTAAAGATTCTTTCCTTTGTTGCATCAGTTAGTTGAATTATGAAAAATCACTTTTTATTCATTTTTGTTACCTTTATTTTTATTTTTTTAGAAAAGTTATTTGATCCTTTCAACGTCTCTCCTTTATTTCTTATAGCTCACCTTGTTTTTCTTGGAAGAGGAGTTCAATATTTTATTAATCGTGTTCTGTCTGACAATATCGATTCTTGGCTTGGTTGGAAAATTCTGTTAGTAACTTCTTCCTCTCTGCAATGCTATCATGCAGGCTCTCCTCTCGTATTTTCTCACCAAATTCGTCATTGATTTTCCTTAAAATATGCCAACTTTTCAGGCCTTCATGAATGGATAAGTAACCAAGAATTATTTACTTTAGATTTCTTTAATTTTTAAGATTTTTTTGGAAAAAATTATCTTCTTTAATTGCTTTTTCACGGTAATACAATTTTTCTGTAAAATCAACAAAAGTCAGTTGGGAGTGTGTTTTTACTTGGAAGCAGGTCATTTTTGTTTGATTCATTGAGTCTGCTGGCTTCATAGTGTGTGATCATGTGGATTTGCCAGCCGCCAGTAAGAAACTACTTGGATTTCATTTAAGTTGCACTGCTTAATTTGATTACCAAATACATCTATTACTTATATGCTCGCTAAAGCTTTATTAAGCAGAAGAGTATTGACCAATGGTACACTGCTATCGACTCTTTATTTCAAAATAGCTTGATCATCACAAAGTTTGAACCACGCACATGCAATATCACTCTCCATGGTATGAGGGAAGATTCTCGCAAATCAACACATTACCCCTAATTTATTATTGTTTTTTCCCCATTTTTTCACAATATTTCTATTTCTTCCTTTCCAGAATGCAATGAGTACGCACGGAGACTGAATATCCATAAAAGTGCTGACGATTTCAGAACTTTTCTAGGAAAAATCACCTTGCGTCCTAAGAAAAAAAACCCTCCATTAAAACACCACATCTTCGAGAAAAATTACCATATCACACTGAGGGAGTATTTACTTGAGAGATACGCTTAAGTGGTTGATTAAAAGAGAGAATCCCTTAAAAATGAAGCAAAAGGAGAAGAATTCGTGTGTTTCTTTGAGAAAGCTAAAGAGGTTATCAAAGTGAGGGTGAAAATTGGGTTACTTTTATAAGAAGAACCTTTCTTGATAATTTCCTTCAATGATCGTCTCGATGAAGAGAACATCGATTTCTTGAAAAAAGAAGGACTGCAACTTCGTTCTCTCTTTAAGTTATTAATTCTCAACTAGAAAGATGCCATTATGAAACTCTGCAATTCCATCAGCACTGGGTGTGTGCATATTTCTCGTGAAATCTCTGTTTCTCTTTATGTTTAGATCTGCAGTGTCAACGAGTACCTCTAGAATCTTACTTCAAATCGTTTCAAAAAAGAACTTAATTTTCATCAGATTCATTTACGAAATCTTCTTCATTTAATTCAAAATATCTACCCAGCTATTGAAGTAAAAGCAGAGGAATTCGTTCTTTCTACGACAATAATCAGTGATCTCTCTAAACTAAAACTAGTTTTACTTGCAGTGTGCTCTGTTTTTAGTAAAAAATAGCATTCTCAGACAGGTACTTTTCTATAACAAGATAAGAACAAATCAAGATGCATTCAAGAAAATATTTACGAGGATTTAACAGAAAGGTAAAATGAAACGAATTCTTTGATAGAAAATCATGACAAAAAGGATTCCAAATGTTTTAGTCAACAACAACAACTAAAAGAGCGTACTCAAGAGTTCCAAGGAGATCCATGCGATATTGAAAATGGATAGATACCCACTGAACTTCGAGTAGAAATTAAATAAAACAGTTTGTTCCAGTCAGTCAAATTCACAATTAAAGGGTAATCAAATCACTAGTAATACCAGTAAACAGAGAGGTAACCATAATAACTCCCTCCAATTTCTCAAGAAGTTCCAGTTTTACGCGAAATAGAGAATGAATGTGTTCGATACTATCTTGCACTTCTTGGCCCTGAAAATAAAACTTTTGATAGTTGTGCCTTTCTAAAAAACGATTCTTCGAATATTGAATTTGAATTCGAAATCTTCACTGACTTGCGAACAGTCCGAGAAACACAGCATGGATCAGCTTCTTCGAGAAATCAAATGTTCCAGAAACCTAAATCGAATTCAGATTCCAAAGCGATCAATTCGGGTATAGTTTTCGATAGACAACGAGTGACTTCCAGCCCATCTTTTAGAAATATCTGCAAGGAAGTGAGCCTAAGAACAAGCATCCATCAGGCAAGCAATAATGACACTTTTTCTAGAGCTGCATTTACTTCAAATTTCTGCAGCATGAATAGTAAGTTTTAGAAGAAAAAATCGTTCATTGAGTAGAATATGCATGCAGGATCACAATCCGAGAGACCTAGACCATCAAAGCAGCCGAACTCAAGAAATTTCCTCGCTTCTCGTTCTCTGTTTTGCTGTTAAAGCAGTGAAAAAATGTCACAAACTATTTTCTCATAATGAGATAAATCGCAAGAATTAATTCTTGGGGAATTACTTGATGAGATATTAAAAGCAATGTTCAACAAATGATCAGATAAAAAGAAAAGAAGAACATATTGATCAATCTTTAGTGTACTTGATTTATGCATTTGAAAGCTAAAATTCAAGAGTGTAAGTTATACGATATTTAAAGCAAGATTTATTGATTTTTATCAAGGAAGTAAATCTTCCCGTTTTTTAAATATTCTTTTTGAGTTCATCGTTGGGAAGGAGTTCTACGAGGTTGTCCTCCCCGATTGTCATTATTGTTATTGTTGTTAGCTGTACTGTTAGGTTGAGTATTCTAGTTGTAGGTATTATTTGTGTAATTTCTATTGAACATTACATTCTAGTTCATCGCACTATAATCATAAGAGAAATAGTCATTTATTGCAGGTGTTTAATAATAAAACTAGCTGACCATCTGTTCCTAACCACTGTAGATACCTTGGTATTGCTAATCATAATATTACTACTATTGCTGCTGGGAAGTTTACTGTCTCTCATCGTCTAGTTCACTCAATCCGTAAATTTAATTTCGCATACTCTCGAAATTGATTTTTTCTTTCTCTTTCAGTCTGAAAAAGGACTTCATTGTGAGGAGACTATCGCTGCCTGCCTAATGCATTGGACCGATTCTCTCTAGCTGTTTTAATTTGACACCACACAACAATAATTTTATTTAAAGAAGAAATCAAGCAAACAATTTCATTTAATTCATTTTCCCCCAAAAGAATTTTTAAAATCTTCTATTGAATTTGATATGTTACTTCAAGATTTTTGGCTAATTTTTCTAAGCCAAAGAATTTATAACCGTCGATGTCTTGGATGACTAGTTTAACATCGATGGACATCGGAAAGTAGCAATGCAGCAAATCATAAAAGTCTTTGCAGTTCGTTGGCAACTTCTGCTCAACGAGAATCTTCAAGAAATATGCAAAATCAAACCCACCATGGAATGTCACCCAAGTGAGTCCTTCGTTGAAGAGAAGTTAACTGCTGAACATCAATTCAGCAAAATCAGCTGGATTGATTCCTTTTCTTGCATGATCTTTGAACTGAATTCCGGAATCTTCTAAGAATTTTATCGCTTCTTTATTGCATTGATCTTTCCTAGCAAAGTATTTCAGAAGATAAGATGACAAATGCAGCTTCTAAGAAGATTAATATCTCCTGAAATTATCTTTTGGATGATATTTTGTATTACTCTTTATTGAATGAAAAGTTGAATTGAAAAGTGCATATTTGAGGATATGTGCCATCATTCTTAGCAAAAGTTAAACCCATTTAGATCATGCTTAGATTCTCAACATTTAATCGTATCTTCTAGTATTCTGAAGGTGCCTGATTAGTTTTAAAAAAATACTCAAATCAATATGTTTGCTTTTCAAAGCAAGTCTTCAAATAATCATTCCTTCTTTTGAGTGGAAATTTCAACTAAATCCAACGAATCAATTGCTATTTATTGATTTTGTTGCTGTTGGTTCCTTTTTAAACTGGATTGGTTTAGGCCAGCTAAAATGAAGTTGACCAAAGAGAAAATAGAATAATGAAGAAACTTTTATCAACCATCTACATTGTATTGTTAAACTAGAATGGCATTGTACCTGCTAAACGAGCACTCCAGGAAATTCTGTATCCTAATAAAAAAAAACCAAAAAAAAAGCACATTTAACAGACAAAACAATAAAACTTTTGATCTCTTTACTAGCGCAACAATCTAGCATTCTTCAGCTAAATCTTAGATCACAAGAAACTCTCTCTCCAGATTATCACTCCAAACTTCTCGTATGATCTCTCCTGCTCTGGGAAGCATCTTCTCCCTTTAATATTTTAATTACAGCAGATTGTCAATGGCTACTTAGCCTCAACGCCTCCTACCCGAACAATTTACTCTGTGGTGGGACTTGTGCACTGTCCATTTTTTTCCCCTCGTGCTGACTTTCACTTTCTTTGTAGTTAACTCTCCTTTTGTCTTCTTTAGAATTATTTCAGACACACACAAATGCTTTATTCTTTTGCAATAATAATTTAATTATCTCTCTCTCTCTTCCTTTCTTTAAAGATTCTAAATATACTCTCTTCTAGTCAATTATTCGAGTATTTCCTCAAACTACGCATCTCACCAACATTTAAAAACCAATAAGAGAAAAGTGAATACTTCTATGTTCTCAAGCACTCAAAAATCGTTGATTTACCATTAAATAAATTAATTAATAACTTTGAAATCATACTAAAACACACACACACACACATAGTAGCACTCTACAATCTAATTTCACAATAACTTCTTTATCTTTTCTTACGCACTTCGTAACATAACTTTATATCAATAAACAAGTATATTATCTGCTTTTACTTTTCCAAAAGCAGTTTATTTATTAAAATACCTTTATCAATAAAATAACTCCATCACTGCATTCTTATTTGATAATCTCCATTTTTTGTAACATATCTGACCCACGGTAGAGCATTATATCCACTCATTTCCTCGACTTTAAGATATCTAACTTAAAATCCACTGACAGTGTAGTATTCTATTTCAAAGTCAATCGAAACTGGTCTCTGCTTGTACTTCTCTCTTCCGGGGGAGGCAATCGTAGGGAGATTAAAAGTGCATTCTATCACGTATTCTTTTTGTCCTTAAAACTATTTAAAACTCCATTTAATCGCTTCTTTTCCTTGATCCCAAATTGCTTTGCCGAATGCACATTTAAACTCTGGTTTTTGCACATCTTCGGGAACAGGAATATAGATATCAACATCATTGGCAGTTGATTTTTCTTTGAAATTCGATTTCGCTTTGATCATGATTTCGATTTTGTTTGTTTTCGGCTAATTCATAATGACATCCACACTAAACAGCGGCTTTATCTTCACAGGAATTCTAGAAATCAACAAAAAGTAAAATAATTTGATATTTCATTATGAGAAAGTCTTTTTAAATAAGTTTTGTTGTCCATATTGCATTAATTGGTATTCCTATTTACCGATACGAGATGAGTTCGAACTCTCCATCGGGAGGTATGAACGTGATGAGTCGTTCATTTTCAAATTTCGAAAGCCTCACACATTGATGGAATTTCATATCTTCAAAACTAATTGTCCTCGTGTTAGTAGTTCTTCCAATAGCCTCAAAGTATGCTTTATCATTTAATCCAAGCTTACAGTCCGGCATGCCAGAAAGCATAGATTTGCCCATAACCGATCCAATGATTTCTGCTTCGATTACATTGCCTGCTTTGCTTATGAGCATATTGAGCTTCTCATAGACATCCAAGAAGATTTCGTTTTTCTTATATTTTATACCTGGTAATCTCCATGAAATCGCTGAAGTCGACATTGTTGCAAACTTAGAGAGATTCTCTTCTTTTTTGTCTTTCAAACCGAAGAATGAATCTATTTATTAAAGAAAAAAAATGAATTCATTTTCACTGAAATCTTTCCAAAAAAAAATGAATGAAACCAGTATTTCCTTCATAAAAGTCATGTAAATCTGCTCATTCGAACCTTTGATGAGCTCATGACTTTCTGTCTTGATGAATTCGGAGAGTGCCTTACAATCTGTAATCTACGGATATCCATTATCTAACACTTCATCAAGTAGCTCATAAATCACAACAAAATTATCCTTCACAGACTCTTCCTCCAGCTCCTTGAAGTAACTCACCAATATTTCAATGAACTAGTACAAGAACGTGAAGACCATCATGACATTTGTATTCTTGCGAGTGATGATCAGGAAAGTTAAATTATTGTGATTCCTGTAGATGTATGTGTTCCCTTCATCGTCGGAGACAATAGGAATCTAGTTGAACTCATCGAACTCCACAAGCTTCTTGTTAAATGTTTCAATTACGTGAACTTGCAAATCTGCTCTGTAAGCACGCTGAATTATCACGCGTCCTTTGTTGTTCAATATAAACAAACCTGATATCCCTGACATTGATTAATGTAAAAAGTTTAATAATTAATTGTATCTGGAATTCCTTTTAGGTTTCAATTTGGTTAAGATATCTTAAACACCACTAAGATATTATTTTCTCTAGATTTATTACTTTGCTTCTGCTTTTCACTAATAATCAAAAGTTAATCAAAGTATAGATCAAAATGTGCTTTGCTTTGTTTAAAGTAACACAAAATTTGTTCAATTTCTTAGAAACAGATGCATTCTGAAAGGTTCAAAATGAAAAAAATATTGTTTGACAGATATTTTTATGCTTAAAAGGATATCCAAATGATAGTCAACAAATGGAAGAAGAAGAAGAATAATTAAAACTTGGACTTAAACATCCTTCTTTGAAATCTTATTAACTCAGTTTGATTTTATCCTCTTCTCCTTTATCTTTCAAAAGTTTAATCAATATTTAAGTCCTTCTTCTCTTCTAGCGATTCAATTGACTTTAATCTCCTATTCACAGAATGCATTCCGTGATATATTATGAATTTTTTATTTTATAAAGTTCGATTCTCGATATCGTCTTGATCGTTAGTAGATCTCTGCGAGATTCACCATGTTTTATTGTACACTGGAGTGAGTCTCACCCATAAATCTCTTATTTATCTCTAAACTCTTATACTAATATTCCGTAGCTTGACCCATTTACCCGAGCTGCACGTAGATCTTGCTGAGAATCTCATAAGAATCTGATAAATTGATATCATCATCACCATACTCCACTACCAATAGCTAAGCACCTTTGAGTGCATATTCCAGAGCAGTTTCTGGTTTGTTTTAGTTCAAATAAAATGTTGAAAGATTGATCAAGCCTGAAGCATACAATGGATGCTGATTTGAGAATAATTTTTGGATCATATCAAGTGATTATCGTTCAGACTAGATAGCCTAATCGGGTAGAGACATTTCATCTTGTATCTCAGCGAGGCAGTCCAGTAATCGTGCCCATTCTGTATGAGCGCCTTATTCTTCACATAAAATCGAATACACTCTGATTGCTTGTTCCATATATTCCACTGCTAGAGGTAGTTATTTCCTCAGAAACTCAATCCTTGAAAGAATCTCATATGTCGAAGCAACGTGCGTCGATATCTCCCCAAAAAGCTTAATTCTTTAATGAAGTGCTTCCCCTGCAAGATCAGCAGCTTCTTCGAGTTGATTATGAAAGCACAAGAGATAAGCTAAGTTATGTGTCAATGTGCTAACTCTAATATCAGCTGGTTGATCTTCATCAGACTAATGAATCTAAACTGATTGCAAGATTCTCAAAGCCTCACTTAAGGACTCGATTTACTCATTAAACAGCTCAAACTTCTCCACAGTGCTCGCATATTTACACAGCATTTCAATCAAACTCTCTTCATTCCCCGGCTAGTTCTTTTTAAGGATTATGATAACCTTTTTCTAGCATTCCGCTCCTTCTTTAAATTGATTCCCAGTGCAGTATATCTCAGCTAGTTATCGTATCCCATCAGCTGCTTCCAAGGAATCCTCTCCGGAGACTTATATTAACATGTGATTCGCTGCTTCAGCGTATTTAATTGCTAAATCGTGGCTATGTAAATTTGACAGAGCCTTTGCAATGCTGAGTAGACTCTTCGCTACTGCTGAATTCTCCATACCATGCAGCTTTCTATTCATGGATAATGCCTTTTCAAAGAGTTCGAATGCTCGTTCGTGTTCTAGCTTGAGCTCATAAAAATCAGCTAATTTTGTTAACGCATCAGCGATATCTGTATGTGGTTTTTCTCGATGAAATTTTTGAAAAATCTAAAGTGCTTTTCCTTGCTCGATGATCGCTTCTGTATCGTTTCCGCGCATGTTCTAAATACTAGCTAGACTAACTAAACAAAGCGCTGTTTCTCTGCTATCTTAGCCTGCAGTTTTCTTCATCATTTTGTGTGCTCGATCGATGAAAATATATGCCTACTCAATGTCCTTTTCGTCTAAATAAAGTTTGCTAATTTATTGTATTACAGCTGCTATCACAGCATGTTCTTCACCATATTTCTTGACATAATGCGAAATACTCGTTTCCAGTGCTTCAACTGCTTTTGCCACACGAGAACTTCTGTTATTCTCTGAATTATTCTTCAAAATCAATATCGCAATCTATCCCCAGATATGAGCAATAATAGCTTCGTCTATTTTTTGTTTTTCCTCATTCTTCCCAGAAGATCTCAGCTAAGGGCTCGATCCTCCGATTGTGGCTTATGTTCCGGCACTGATCGAAGATTGCATATCCGCTGATCTGTTGTGTTCTTCGTATGTGCTAACTAGTTTCAGTTTATAAGACAGTAATTTCTCTGTTTGCTCTGGATATCCATCGATTACGTCTTTAGTCTCAAGTAATTCACAAGCTTTCTCGAAATAAGGCACAAGACGGTAGTCCTTATCAGGGTAGATGCTAGTGAAATGCTCAATCAGTCGTTCATTAAATTAGAACTAAGGTAGGAACTTTTTGAGCTCTCCATAAAGTCTTGTGATATTTTTGACACACTCAAGAACTTTTTCCTTTGAAAACTCCTTCGTTGGCTTCTGCTCTTGCTCTTTCAAATCCTGTAAGGCTTTCTCTAGTTCTTTTTCCATTTGCTTTAGCCGTTGGTTAGTGAGAAGATTTCTGCAAAATCAAACAAAATAATTTATATTATAAAAAAATCTTTAATAAGAAGAGAATCAGTGGATAGCAATAGACTAATTTTCCCTCTATTAATCCAATAGAGTTTTGATATTATTTTTCCAAAATCAGTATTAATCACAGAATCTGTGTATTTCTTTGAGATTTTTCTTTTCTTAACAATACATTATTTGACTTATTATGAAATATTTGCTCAATTCCTAAATCTGCATTTATCTTATGCACACTGGTAATTCCATAATTCAACTCTGCATAATCTGCTAATTCCTTGGTGTAATCACAAAGAAAATATCTCATCTTTTGAAACCAATTAATCCTTAAAATATCTACCCTTTCAGCTCTTTTAATTTATTAATGTTTCTGATAATTCCTTTCAAATTATTTAGTAATTCTTTCCACTTAATCCCCAATAATTCAAAACCACCAATCATCAGCTAAAATATTAGTTATTTTCTTCTTCGTGTTCTTCTCTCACTATCCATCCAATAAAGAATAAATCTAAAATAGATTCCAAAATCTAAAACTTCTTGTATTTGCTTACGAATCCAGTTAGATTACCAATTCAAGAACAATATTTGAAAGACAGGATTTGTTTCTACTCAAAAAAATAGTGTCTTTAGCCTGCAAGTTAGATTTAGTCAAATTACAAGGAAATTGCTAAAACATGCAACAAGCAACAAAGAAACTCAAGAAATGTGATAGATAGTCTAATTTTAAAAAATACTTTGATTTTGTTGTAAAATAACCCTTTGAGTACTGTATTCTCTTTCAAACTGTCTCTCTTTCTCTTTGTCTTTTTTATTCCAAATATCCAGCAAAATTAGTTTATGCCTTCCCTTCGTTGGAAAATTAATATCTTTATCAAAATTAGTAAAATATCTCCTGTAATATCCCCCTTTAATCTAGCAAATCAGAAATCAATCGCATACAAAACTATGAGCAACCAAACAGAAGAACATTTCTAGAAATGAATCCATTCTTTCAAAAAGCTTTTTTGTTCATTAATAATCTCTAAACTCTCACTCTCCTCCTCAGAGGGATGCATCTTTCTTATACAATCCATAATTCTCTCTTGATTTTCCAGCTTTTGATTCCCAATCTTAC
>Ga0302285_10001792_pt1 | contig 11981 bp, 5 predicted proteins | sample III_Fen_E2_2_FD_200455 | JGI IMG/M metagenome (GOLD analysis project Ga0302285, IMG submission 200455) | Peat permafrost microbial communities from Stordalen Mire near Abisko, Sweden - III_Fen_E2_2 | ecosystem: Environmental > Terrestrial > Soil > Wetlands > Permafrost | place: Sweden: Abisko...
CTCGCCAAAGCCTGCTAAAATATCAAAGAAATGTTCCCAGCTATGAATCATATTCTTGAGGTCTACTTTCAGAACAAATTTCTTTTCTTGTAGACATTTGCCCCCGCTTTGACTTTAAACTCTTAATCCACGATTTTAGACACAGAATTGCTATGTTTGCTGTACACAAATCAGTTATACAATCTATCATCTGATAATTTGACTCTGCTTCACAGCTCAGCTGATTAAGGGATGAGTCTCAAGACACTCCTTAATAATGTTCTGGGTAAGAAAGTCAACAAATCAGACAGAAAAAAATAGGATAACTAATAGTTTATTTGATATTTTGTTTTGGCTTTTTTCTTTGAAGGTTACGATTCTCAGACTCTGATCGTTCTTAGGAGTGGAAAGAATGTCTTTGGAGGGTTCAATAACTAGCCTTGGAAGGATCAATAGCAACCTTAAGGCGATGAACAATGCTTTGTATTCTCTCTTACTCCTGACTTTCAGATTTTTGATACTTCCTAAGGTAATGGAAGCAGCAAATCATATGCGTACTGTAGTTCAAAATCTGTCAAACATCACGAGAAAATCAAAGCTGGGCTAGGTAATTAAAATAATAGTTATTTTTTTCTATTTCTTCATTTCTTTCTTCTTTGAATAAAAATAAAGGATTTGGAGGCAATTCCTAAGGCACTGTGTATTAACTCTGGCTCGACGAGATTACCCACAGCAATTCATATATCTCAAAAGGGTCAGACTGCTTCTCAGAAGGGTGGGTTATCCCTAAAGGCTCAGAAACTGCAAAATTTGATGGGAAATCATATATGCCAATTGATGCAATTGAAGTCTGGGGGTTTGGGAATGAGGATAATCTTTAAAATCAAATTGACAGGAGGAACAGATAAAGATACATGTAAGTTAATTCTAATATTACTTTGTTTTTTTTTGTTGCTAAATATCCTTGTCTGTTACTTTTTAAAAGGTCAAGAAACTGCAACAGAATTAATAAGACTCTTTTCTTTTAGCTTCTTTCAGATTTCGATAGGCAAATGTTCTTATGTAAGAATCTTCAACAAAATTTAGTTATCCCCTTCATTAGAGTTTACCAATTTGTTTCTTTTTCTTTTCTCTCAGTTTTATCACAAATTTGTTATTATTTTTGTACAGCCCAAACATATTCACATTAGTCTCAAATCAGACAGGATGTCATGGATCACTCAGAGTTTCAAGAAGATTATTTCTAAAATCTTCATGTCAGAAATCTTGTATCACCAATTGTCTTAGAAGAAAGCTGAGAGATAAATCAAAAGAGAGAGAATATGTAAATGTATTTTTACCCTTACAATCTGTTCTCATAGTAGGAATGGAAGAAAAATATTTGTATGTAATTGTTAGTGAAATTTTTTTCTCCAGAAATATTTTGGAAAAAATATTCCCTTGGGAGAAGAATTGTTTCTTTGTTCTGGTTATTAATTTGTAGAGATGTTAGTAATCATCTTCAACCTAAATAAGTTTATCTGCTTTTGAGAGAGGTTTTTAAAAATATATTGAATTGCCTTTCTTTATAGTTGTGACTGGCTGTGTTTCGATTTTTGCAAAAGATGAATTCGGTTTCTTTTTCTTCTTCTTTTTTCTAACGATTTCCTTAAGTTAAAAGAATTCAAAGCCATTAGGACTTTAGCATCTTCAAATCTAAACTTCCCCCCTTCATTTCTTAGTTATTGAATCCATCTCACAAGTAAATATAAAATGAATAATTTCTTCCAAAATCCTTCCAGTTTTCCCACCACAACGCTTTTAAATCAAATCAAATATTAAATATTAACAGAAATTCACACAGTTATTTTTTATTTTCTTTTCTTATTCCAACTATGCATTTGCAAAAAGTTGAAAGAAATTGGTAAATATGTTATCCTCAAACGAGGGAATTAAACCAATTTGATGTCAAAGAAATCTACAGGCTGAAAAAGTTCTAGCTGAAAACAGAACTCTAGATATTAATTACTTACCTACCAATTCAAGAAGCAGATTTGTCATAAATCTTTGTGTATTCCACCCCAAAGCCGAATTACAACTCTAAATACTACATCAAAGTTTAGGGATAGATACTTTTTCGTCTTTTTTTATGAAGTTAGATTCCAATTACACTACAAGCTCTGTGAATCAGTCAATCGTCTACTTCAGGGCGATCATCATCAGTCTTGGTGGTTTATTCTGTGGGTACAACAATGGGTGCTTCAACACAACTTAAGAACATATTGGCAATCTAAATGGCTGGATTTCAACTTTCGATCTAGCGCTGTACACTGGTCTCATTACATGCTTTCTCCCCCTTGGATGCATGATTGGATCACTGTTAAGTAACCCTCTACTTAAAGTTACTTAAAGTAACCTTCGAGTCTGCCTTATGATCGCTGATTTCCTTGGACTGATCGGGACAACAGTGTTGATTCTCGATCCGAATCTCGGCAATCTCGTGGCTGGAAGGTTCATTAGTGGCATAGCTGGTGGGCTGAATACATCAATAATACCAATGTATCTGAGCAACTTTACACCTGTAATTATGCGAGGAAAAACAGGTACTTTCCTGTAAACATTTGCGTCGTTGGGATTATTCATAAGTCTTTCCCTTGGCGCTATCCAGCCTTATTATAAAAAAGTACCTAAAGGTTAAATTAAAGCTCACTTCATCACATAGGAAATCACCTAGCTGACGAAATTTGAGAACGAAGGAGCCTGGCGATTAACCTTGGGACTTCCGATCATTTATGCAGGCGTGAGGCTATTTTATTTAGCATTTGTTTACAAAGAAGAAACTCCTGTGTAGATGGTATAGCATCATCATTTAAGAACGCTCAGACGCTATCTGTACCACTGCTACACTAAAGAAAGAGCGGAACTGCGATTCAAGGAAGTTCTTGAGTTTTCAAAGACACAGCAAGAAGAAATCGATGAAGGAAGCGATGACGAAGATGCTGTTGGAACAAAACACTTTGAATTTGGCTAGAATAATCAAGCTGCTGTACCAAATGTAGTGATTAAACTCAATAACGATAGGCAATACTAAGATCTCAGAATCAATGTAACAAAAAGCAAACAAACTTTTTAACATTCTATCTTTTCATTTGTTTGTCATGTTTCTGTTTTTTTAATATTTTCTTTAACAAATAAGACTGCCGAGCAAGAACTAAAGCCAGTTACATAAGAAAATGGGGGAGATAAATCTTCCCAAGAAGATCATTTTGAAATCTACAAACACTAGGGTACTTAAATTTCCAACTCTGAGCAGAACAATGAGCTTATTAAACAACAGCAACACTCCCATGTGGATTTAACAATTCCTAATAAAATTTCTAGCAGCACTTTGATTGAGAAAACCAAGCCTATTTTCAAGAGCTAAACCAGAAGAAGATGGCTGGGGATTATCGCCTAGTGTTCAGCTTAACTTAGCGGTTTGAACGCATTGATGTTCTTTTCCTCCAGCATCTACAAAGCTAACACTGATAATCAAGATACTATCCACATGTATCTCTACATTTAGGGATTTGCAATATTCTTTTTCACATACATTGCAATATTCTTCATTGAGAAATACGGCAGGATGAGGCTTATCATGATCAGCACAATATTAACGATGATTGGGCTGCTTGGCATGGGTATTTTCGCACTTGCGGACGTCTTTGTGCTGTCGTTTGTGTTCATAATATTCTTCCTTTTTGGTTTTGGACTTGGTCTTGGTGCAGTGATTTGGCCTTACTGTGCTGAGCTTGTTAACAAAAGCGATATTCCGATCTGCACTTGCGTCCGCTGGGGCTGTGTTCTGCTGATTGGAGCTTGCTATCGATTCGTAGTTGATGCCATAACAGTAGGTGGTTCGTTTTTTATTTTCCTAGGTTTCACAGCTATCGCGTTTGTCTACTTCTTGAAAGAAATGAAAGAAACCAGAGGACTTACTCCTTAGTAAATCGATGAACTGTTTGCTTTGAAAAAATGACTGACTCCTCACAATTCTTTTCTCTGTGTAGTATTTCTTAGATAAATGAGTTTCAACACTGAGATTAGGAGGAATAATAGATTAGAATTTCTCATTTTTGATGACATATGAGAGATATTCAAATTGTGTAGATAGTTTTCAAACCAAAAGAGAATAGAAAGAGAAATTAACTTTAAAACGAATTTGAAGAGCTTATTATGAAACCTAATTTTTAAGTCATTTAGTATCGTTTGAGTTTGATTGATGAGCTGCTCCCACGAAAGAAATGACACACTTGAATTTGCTGCTTTGACATTTAACTGTTCTAATTTTATTAGGAAGGTTAGGATTCAAAACAATCTATGTTGATTTCGATGTAGGTGGTAAAAAACTGGGATGGTTCAATAATTATTTCTTTTCAGCATCCCCATTATTATTTTGTTCCAAAAAGTGAGCTGAAGAAAATAATCGAAAGAATCTTGTAGAATCTGATCCAGGAGGAGCTCGATCTGCTCTTCAAACATCTGAAGGTTTGGGTGTAAAAAAAATAATAATTGAGTAAACAGAAAATATCAAGGTTATTTTTAAAATAATAAGATAGAGTTCGCTTGTGAAAATAAATAAAGATGATTCTAGCTAAGAAGAAGAAGGAGGAGAACAATGCAAGAATCCAGGAGGGTTAGTAGATTGTCGCTAATGGAATCCAGAAAGTCACTCCAGGGCTGTTGCGTCTTCAAAAAGATTTAGAGGATTTAGATAAGGATCTCCCGAACAACGCGAAACTCTTATGGCCAGATAAGGCTGTGCTGACAAACATGGAGCTGACAGTCTGGCCTGATAACAGTACTCTCTGGGGAGGTGCGAAGTACCTCTTCACTATTGAAGTCGGAGCAGACTATCCACATTAGCCTCCGAAAGTCCACTGCAGCACGAAAATCTACCATCCAAACATTGATCTACAAGGAAACGTATGTCTGAATATCCTCAGAGCAGATTGGAAGCCAGTTCTGAACCTCTACAACATCATCGCTGGAGTTCTCTTTTTGTTCATCGAACCTAACCCCAATGACCCTCTGAACAAGCAAGCAGCCTCGCAGATGATCAGTGACATTAAAGGATTTGAGAAAGACGTCAAATCATCTTTAAAAGGAGGTCAAGTCAACGGAGAATATTTCCCTAAACTCATATGAAATATCAACTCAATTTGAGAAACAACAATGACCTTTTCATAAATAAAAAACTCTAAATCGCTTCTGATTTTCAGGAGTATTATTAAGACATGCATAAAAGAGTTTTTCTCATTTATTTATCTGAGAATACATTTCCAGTGTATGAGCTTTCAGATTACGATACTTTATTTCAAAAAATAAGCGAATGTTATTATTAAAAATAGGGCTTCATTCTTTAACTTTTTTACTAACAATTCTTCTTTTTTTATTCATTTGTTTTCACTTTCACTAATATCATATCATGCTACTATTCTACTTAATAGGCTTGATCTTCATTCAAATAATATGAACTTGATAAACTCTTATTTTTTTCTTCCAACTTTTCTAAAAATTATGTTGAATCTATGAATATTAAAAGCTAAGAATAAACAAAAAGGTACATTTAAGTGTCTCCTCAAAACAAATAAAGCTATTAGACAAACATCCTATTCTCCCATTTATTTGTTCTCCCTTGAAACTACCTTCTTGCGTTGCAAAATAATTAATTGTTTGCTGTGTATCATTCTTTCTTCCATGTTATGATATTCCCTGCTCCCCTAAACAAAAATCAAAGAAAAAAAAAAATCAGTTTAATATCCGAAAGTAACTCTTCTTCTTACTGATTAGCGTTTATGGCCTTCTTCGGTGAGGCAAATGGCTAGCTTTCGTATGATATTATATTGAATGTGCTCCTGAAAAACAATAAATATCACCACCTAAAAATCAAAAACTGCAAATGAATTTATTACTTCATCTATTGCAAGTTCTTCTTCTTATTAGCACTGGCAGGAGCAGCTGTGATATCCTTCTGCTGCTCAGGCTGACCAGCTGATAGATCTTGAAGCTTAAATGTGCTTTAATTAAACTTTGGGTTGGCGTGTTTGTGAACCCTCTCGAACAGTGGAATTTCTTTGCCATCTGAATTGTTCCATGTCAGAATATCGCCATTGTGTCTAAATATTCAAAAAGTAGCTCTTAAGTATATAGTGCATTTGCATAAAAGAGTTTCTTACTTGGAAGCAAGATTATCCTCAGGGGCTGGTCTTCTCATCTCATTGTAGATATTCCCATTTGTAAAAGTTCTGAGTTACTTCTCCAGAGCATTGTTCTCTTTATCCTCTCCTGATGTTGGCATGTCGAAGTTCACACGCTGCAATTGAGCTTGTTTATTGCATTCAGGGTCTCCACGGATAGGGTTATCGTTGAGCCCAATTAATGAAGCATTTTACTATCTGCTGCGCTGTTCTTCCAATGCTCTGAAAATACCAGAACTGATTCTCGTGTAGCTTCCTGTATTGGAAGAATTCAGTTCTCTCAGCTCGCGATCAATCAGATCAGTATAAAGGCCTTGTGTTTCTAGTGCTTTCTTAAACTGAATGGGAGGTGTTATCCCAGCTCTTAGCTTACTCACTTCTTCTAAGATTTTCTTCTAGAACTCATCGTTTTGTTAGAAATCTATTCAAATTTTTTTCCAAAAAGAGATAATTATCAGTTAACAATAGCTTTGCTTGTAAATCGCTGTATGTCTGCTTGCTTACTCGCTACAGGCAAGAACTTTTCTTAGAATTTTCCGATAGAAATTGTCTTATCGTATCCACTGATGATAACTGGATCATATGTGTTTGGTTTGAGATTTTGATTCTCATCTCGATGGTTTTTCTCAATGCCTTTCACAACTTCGGCAAAATTGACTTCAATCTTTCCGATAGCTTTGTCAAAGTAATCATTTGTTTGAAGTCCTAGATCTTGCTTAACAGTCTTAGAAAACGCTTCCTTGGTGATTTTTCCCTTGTTCAAGAGTTCAAAAGATTTTTGGATGTTCTTCTTGGCTTATTCGCCTAACTTTTAAGAAAAAAGATGGTTTTGAAAATGCAAAAAAGGAATTTATGTTATTATTATTCGCTCCCATGATACTTACTTATTGGGTTCCTTTTTGAGAATAGTATCCATCTTGTTAAGATACCTTCAATGATCGTAAAGAGCTTTATCTTTAGAAGAAAAAAACCCATCTGATTATTGATGTCTTTTTTCAAAGTATATCATCTCTCTAATAAAAATGTCTTACACTGACTTCGAGTCATATTCCGACTTCACTGAAGTTACATTAGCGGACTTCTAAAAATCCACAAATCTCATGAGATTCAATTAATAAAAACATATTTATTTTTTACCAATGTCTTAAGATTTGCTTCTGTGAGACTCATATTCTGTTTCTACGTATTTTTTTTTCTTTCTTGAATTATTCTTGAATAATTTTTATTTTTTGTTTCTCTCCTTCTAACAGTCAAAATACAGATATTGTACTCTTCTTTGATTTTTTATTTCTACAGTCAGCCTCTCCCCAATTTATTGAAGAAGCTTGAGATTAGATTTCATTGTGAGTTACATAGATTGATTAAAGAGCTTATTCAAAAAAAAACATGTTTAGCTACAGAAACTTTAACAGTTGTAAATCAAGTATTTCAATGATAATTGTTAAATTAAAAAACTTCTCTTGATGTCTGAAAAAATATGCAAAAAATGAATATGATTTCATTTTGAATACAAAAATGTTAGCTTTGCCATTAATAGGTAGCAAATTCAGAAGATATTTCATGAACAACAAAAGAATATGAAAATAATAAAAATTATCCATTTTTAAGAATAAGTTTATGATTTTTGTTTTTGTTTATTACTATTTTCTTCATAAATATGTATTGCCACTTCCAGCAGCTGTCATCATTGGAACTTGAGATGTATTAATCATATCTGCTTGCTGGTTGAGGAGGGCCATTTCTTGTTGTTAGTAAACAGCTTACTGCTATTGGATATAGAGAGTCTACTGTGCTGTAAATTATGCCTGCTGCAACTATGTTGGATGCCAGTTTGCAGGTGCTTGGACTTACATCATTTAAGGGGAAGGTTAAACCTACAGAGATTGCTTAGTTGGATTTATAATGAGAGGGACAATCAAAGGGGCGTTCTCGTTCACACAGCAGCAAGTGTCAATATCAGGGAGAACTTATATCGAATAAGAATAGCGAATGAAGTCACCTTAAGCTGTTAGATTCACATTTGGAGGGATCGTGATCGAGAGGGATTCAGCACATTTGGTTCCATTTACAGGTTACTTGACGTTTTGCTTATAAACATCGATTTCCTTAATCACAACAGCCTTGTTTGCCTTCATGACTAAACTCCCTGTTAGTGAAATATTAAGGGAACTTACTTTATTTTTATAACCACTAAAATCACAGTCAAGCTGGATTTTAATGGTCTCAGAAGGAGCGTATTGCATTTGGTTTAACGTAGCCTTGAGATTTATAGCCCCGTCTGAACAGCAACAACAACAACAAATCTAAGGAGTCGAAGAGATCTACATGCTTGATGGTACTTAAGGATAATTTATCTGTTATCCAATCATGATTTCCTGTTATCCCTACACTGGTCTGACATTGGCATCAGATGAAAGTATGCTTGCTCTGAGGGTGTATTTCAACTAGCAGTGAGTTTTCTAAGTTGCAAAGTATGTCATAGAAGAAGGTAGTTTATCCGCTACATTCAAAGAAAATGGAATCTACCACTGACCTGGCTGAAGGATGAATGTGTCGGTGATCTGCCCCATCGCAAAATCATAGACAGGAAGGGAGAAGTTCAGGAATTGATTGAGACCATTAGCATGGAATATCCTTCTATGTTTTTTAAACTTACCGTTACCTGGACCAACACGAGTGACATAGGTATAATGTGTTTCTTCCAATCCTTTCCAAGGCAATCTACAGAACATGCCCTTAGAACTGTTCTTCTAGATTTATGCAAAGCATCCCTGTGATGACTTCATTACTAATGAAAGCTGTTTTCTGAAGCTGGATAAATATTCCACCTTTGACTTATCTACGCTTATCCACACTTGAAGAGGTTCCCATTTGTTTACAGAAATTAGATTGTTTTTTCTTATTGCTATCTATTTTTTTTTTTGCGATTTAATTAATTTGATCCTCAAGCACTTTTCAAGGCTTTTTAATATCCTTTATTCAAATATTCATGCTAATTAAAGAAGGAAAAAGAGCCCCAATGTAATTAATTACTTCTTAGATTTCTTTGTGGTATTTTGTTATGCTGTTTTACAATCAAATTCGAGGCTTTTTTAATCACACTCTCCAGCAAGAAGGTTGTAACAAAGCTCGAATTAAAAGTCTTCCCCATACAAATACTGGATAGATCTTCTGAGATTTTTATTTTGCTTCCAAATTCTTAAAATAATTTCAAACTTGATGAATAATAATAAAGCTGTTTACACATTATTTTTTCAGCAATTTTTTTCTCCAAAAAAAATGAACTCTTAGAGCGCATTACATGTCCAAATCTTAAAGAATATCGATAAATATGAATGAAACTTTAAGTCTGTAACGTTTACTTTCCGTTGAATAATTTATTGTACTTCTAATAAAGAGATTAAATTAATCAAAGTGATTTTTTTTCACATATTTTCACACAATAATCACAAAATTTCTGAAAAAGGATACATTAGAGACAATAGTATTACTGAGAATTATTTTCAGAATAATTGGAGTTAAGGGAGGTGGATTTTTAACAAAACGCATAGATGGTCAGCAAAAGAAACTAAAAGAAAGAAATTCAATGAGGTTAAGCTGATTTCAAGGAAAGCTACGAATTCAACAACTTAGTTGTTCATATAATTATGTGGGTGTGTGTAAAAAAAACTTTCAAGAAAAAAATGGAGGGCAATAAAAAGTAAACTACCAAATCAAAATTTCTCAGACACTAAATGCTCAAAATCTATTGAACACTAAGAAAAATAAGCCGAAGAAGAAGAAAACAAATTCAATCTCAAGATCAAATTGGAGAGTAGAACGTTATTATCATAATTTTCACTCGATAGGTCACATAAAGGAATAATACCCAATCCTACTTAACGAAGAGTTAATGTAGATTATTGAAAAAGGAGCTAGAAGAATAAATTCAGCAGACCTTAATAAAGGTGTTGAGCTTTTTGTAAAGCAACCGAAAATATTTGAAGTGAGGGTAATTCAAAACCTTAAAAAGGGACCAAAAAAAATATTGCTTTTCATCACAGTTTGAGTCCAATTTTTTAGGAACTAATTAATATTCGCATTTAAATAAATTAATTCTTGAGAATCGATTTCTAATTTTTAAAACTGATCTCTAACTATTATAAGAATATCTATCTAAAAAGATCAAAATTCAGTATTTATTGTAATAATTTCTTTTGAATATTTTCTGGCCGATGTTAGCAAGGTTTTTTTGGTTTTTATGCTGAACTTAAAATTTGGAACAAGCTATTTTAAGATACCATTCTCAAGGATGATTTAGTTTACTAAGAGAAATGTTAAATTATTAGATTTTCAGAAAATCAAACATAATATTGAGAAATTTCTCAAGAAAAATAATTCAAAAACAAACAATTTTTTATCAATTCTTCGTTACACATTCGCTAAACAATATGAAATACATACGAACCCATATATTTTATTATTTTATGGCGGAAACTGCAGAAAAAAGGTTGTGTCATAAAGGATAATACTATTTTTTATTAGTTTTATTATTAATTTAGTAAGAGAAGTGAGTTTAACACTTTGGAAATCCTTGTTAAATTTTCTCAATACTATTGTCAATTCAACTGAATGTAGTATTCTATCAATCTTTTTGCTTTCATAATTAGTTATTTTAATAATCTTTTACCATTCCTACTAATATTATTTTTACTGAGATCTAGATTCAAAGAAATGAGAGTAACACACTTCGAAATCCCTTCTCCTAAATACTTTGCACCGTTCTCACTAACACTATTCTCACTGAGGTTTAGATTTAAAGAAGTGAGAGAAACACACTTAGAAATTCCTTCTCCTAAATACTTTACACTATTGTTACCAATACTACTCAAAAACAGATTAAGATTTAAAGAAGTGAGAGTAACGCACTTTGAAAATCCTTCTCCTAAATACTTTGCACCATTCTCGCCAATACTATTTCTGAATAGATCTAGATTTAGAGAAGTGAGAATAACACACTTTGAAATTCCTTCTCCTAAATACTTTACACCATTCTCACCAATACTATTATACCTGAGATTTAGATTTAAAGAAGTAAGATTAATACACTTAAAAATGCCTTCTCTCAAATACATTGCACCATTGTTACCAATACTATTCGAAATAAGATTTAGATCTAAAGAAGTGAGAGTAAAACACTTTGAAATTCCTTCTCCTAAATACTTTGCACCATTCTCACCAATACTATTATACCTGAGATTTAGATTTAAAGAAGTGAGAGCAACACACTTCGAAAGTCCTTCTCCTAAATACTTTGCACCATTCTCGTCAATACTATTTCTGAATAGATCTAGATTTAGAGAAGTGAGAATAACACACTTTGAAATTCCTTCTCCTAAATACTTTGCACCATTCTCACCAATACTATTATATCTGAGATTTAGATTTAAAAAAGTGAGAGCAACACACTTCGAAAGTCCTTCTCCTAAATACTTTGCACCATTCTCACCAATACTCTTCTCATAGAGATCTAGATTTAAATAAGTGAGAGTAACACACTTTGAAATTTCTTCTCCTAAATACTTTGCATCATTCTCACAAATATTATTCCTAGTTTTATTTAAATTAATTGAATCTATTAATTAATTAGGTGTTTATTGTAGTTTCTCCATCAGTTATTCAAGATTTTATGAGTTTATTGAAATCCTTTCAATATATTCTTAGAATTTTTGAGTTTCCATTAGAATTTTATGAAATAATTGATCGCTAAAGGAATTCTAGTTTTTTATTATTTTTAATTCTTTT
>Ga0302285_10001794_pt1 | contig 11973 bp, 14 predicted proteins | sample III_Fen_E2_2_FD_200455 | JGI IMG/M metagenome (GOLD analysis project Ga0302285, IMG submission 200455) | Peat permafrost microbial communities from Stordalen Mire near Abisko, Sweden - III_Fen_E2_2 | ecosystem: Environmental > Terrestrial > Soil > Wetlands > Permafrost | place: Sweden: Abisko...
TTCAAATAACTCAAGTACAACTATGCAAAGAATCTTGTTCTCAAGCAGCACAAAGAAGGCACAGAAGCGAAGCAATCTGCTGGATAATCAGGTAACAAATACATATTATTTATTTTTTGTTTTCCCAATCTCGCAAAAACAAATTGATTTTTAACATGCATTTTGTAATAACACCAAAACAGAGGACTTCAATCAGCAAGTCGACAAAGCTGTCAAAGATATTGAAAAGCAGTTAGATTAGAAGGCAGAAACTGATTCTGTTAAGGGGCGCATTAAAACTCTGCAATAGAACATCCAAGCATAAAACATAAGCAAAGCTGATGAGCCCTTCCTTCTTGCTTCTCAGAATCAAGAAAACAATTTCGCTGACACCTATGTTGACGTACCCGACTGGAGACTTGAAAAAATGAGTTACTTTACCGCTTTCACAAACCGCAGACTACTCCGCACAGACTATAAAATATTCTTCGGGAGTAACAACAACAAAACTATTAAACAGTTTATCTTTGCGAAATTATTTTTTATTCATCGTATATTTTGCTCTCAGCCCTAGCAATGCTCATCATGATGATCGTCTACTCTGTTGTTGTTGGAACTACATCTACTAAGCTACCCTAAATCGGAGTCACAATATCGTTGTCAATTCTTGCTCTAATCCTTCTCTACTTGCCTATCGAACAATACTTTGAAACCCTTGCAACACCCAATTTCCAATAGATTCTCATTTTTCTCTTGGGTGCAATAATCAACTTCGGATGGGGCTATTATCTCTTCGCAAAGCTACTCAAAGACGATGGCGATCAGTCTAAACTCACTAGTAGTTACCATTCCGCTTACTATTTGCTTTATTTCTCCTTCATTCTACCTTGGATCATCAGCTTCTATTGCTTCATTAAAAGATGGAAGTACTAAAATTTATTTCAAATCCCTTTACATTTCCCATTTTACTTTGAATATTTTGCTATTTTTAAGGGACATGAAATGGTCATTCGCAGGGACGAAGAGTGTTACTCTTTTTGGATTGGTGAGTGTAGGATTCGCCTTTGGAATGGGTGGGTTCATAATCTATTTCGCAGGGGTAGCTGCAGGAGCCGCTATCTTCGGATTATGGTTCTTTGTGTATTATGGACTTGCAGTGTTCTATTTCTACAAGAAGAACAACTCCTCGATATCCAGAAGATGGGCAATAGCAACGATTTCTCTGGTGATTTCAGTCTGTCTGATTGCTTTGATCGCAGCTGTTAGTGTTGACAGTTTCAATGATTTCCTGGGATTCTCAATTAGTTATTTGATCTTGAACTTCTTCTTTTTCCTCTATTCTTACACAAAAATCCATAAAGACATTCTCGAAAGCAAACAGCAGCCGATGTTTGCGTCTCCTTGGATTTTCCCATTATACAAATATGACTCTAAAATAGGAATTGTTAAAACTCACAACGATCCGTTTTCATTGTTCTTAGCATCATGCATGATGTTCTTGATATGGACAATCGCTCTCACTATCTGGTTGTAACCTGCATATACAGGTGTAACATGCAGTTGCTTAGTGGAAATATTCTTATTTGTGCTGTGCATTTTCATTTCAACTTGGGGGACTGTATCCCTGGGAGCTGCTGCTGAAAACATCAATCCTGAGATTATTAAGCTGTCTTGGTTGAAATGCAAGAAGGTTTATCTTGAAGGTAAAGGAGTTGGTGATCTCCAAAGTGCCATGAATTATGAGTTTTATCTGCATGACAAGGAGGCCAAAGTGAACTCGATTGAGGAATTCGCCAAGAAAAACACAGTTAAAGATGCGAAATATTTCACTGACATTGCGAAATTGAACACGGAGTATTTTGAGAGTGACAAGAAATGTCGAACAGCGTTCTAAGACGAAATCAAGATCATGGTTCATTTCTAACTGCAGCTTATCCTTGGATCACAAGATATTAGAGTAACAAAAAGTTCTTATTTTTTTCTCACCTTTTTTGAATTTATTTTGATTGAAAAAATGAATTTAAACAGCGCAAGTAAATGAAGGAGTACATCAACTTCATTAATGCCTACCAGAAGGAACTCATAAACCATGAGATCACCTTCAACTAAGAAGCTGTTACACTGGAAATTGAGGAGCGTTATTCGGAAATAATGTTCCAACAAGAAGCGCTATCAGAAGGGTAATAGGAATATATTAAGACTCTTCATGCGGAGTATGTACAGAAATAACTCGGAGAGAAACTGAAAGATGAAGAAAGAGCCAAAAAAGAAGAAGAACTTAAAAAAAAGAGAGAAGAAGAACTCTTCAAGAAGTTGTAATAACAGCAACAATAGCAATAATAGCAATAGTAGTAACAATAGTAGTAATAGTAGGCTGGCACAGCAGATCCAAGTAATCCAGTTGTGATTCCTAGTGTTCCAGCGAAAATAACTGCACCTTCAAACTAGCAAGTTGGGAACTTTACGATCGTAAGTATTTTTAAAATGCGATAAAATGAGAAGGATTGTTATTAACTTTTTGCATCTATTGAAACATTATAGGATTATCAAACTCCACTGAAGAATTTAGCTGATTCTCCTATGAAATATGCCAGAATCATTGAAGAGTTCAAGAAGACTAAAAAGCAGTTCACGGATGAGAATTTCGTTGGTGGTAACGGAATTTTAAGTGGTGAAATGGCAAATGAAGTCTCCAAATGGAGAAGACCTAAACCAACTGCAGTTCTATTTAAAGACTCAATCTCGCCGTTAGACATCAGATAAGGTTACATCGGAGATTGCTATCTCATGAGTGCAATGAGTGTCGCTGGAGATAAGAGAATCGAAGAAGTTTTCCTTTGGAACGAACCTTCTTTTGATAAGGAAGCACGATAAAAATGTGGTGCATACATTCTGAAATTCTGGAATAACTCCTCTTGGAATTATGTCATTATCGATGATCTTCTGCCGTATGCGCAAGATGACAAGCTACTGTTAGCTTAATCTGAAGACGAAAATGAATTGTGGCCTGCAATCATTGAAAAAGCCTACGCGAAGCTTTATGGAAGTTACAAAGAGATTGAAGGAGGAAAAGTGAGCTACGCATTACAAGAACTCACTGGAGGACTCCCAGAAGAAATGACTTTAGATAAGTTCTAAGATAATGTAGATGTGTTTTGGTCCACACTCATGGATTTCAAGAAATATGTAACAAAAAATAAAGATACTTTTTGAGATTTTCATTAATATTTTTTATTTCATTTATAGGGTTATATTTTGGGTGCAGGCAGTCCTGCTCATGAGCAAGGTGATAAAGCTGTCAGCGGTGAAGGCATTGTGTTTGGACATGCATACGCGGTTTTAGACTGCAAAGATGTTGATAATAATAAGTTAATTTGTCTTCGTAATCCACATGGAAATCATGGTTAAGAATGGTCAGGCGATTGGTCAGATAAGAGCCCAAAATGGAATGCGAGATTAATGAAACTTGCTGGCGAAAAAACCTTCGAAGAAGATGGAAAATTCTGGATGGCTGTGGGCGATTTCGTCTATGAATATCGCGCAATTTATGTGTGCAGAATATTCTCACCTGACATCTGGCTAGAAGCACCCTTAATCAAGGGAGCTTGGAAGGGTATTAGAGCTGCTGGATTACCTACGAAGAAAAACTTAAATGTCAAGATGAACAATAACCCTCATTATGGCATAAAAGTCACCAAAAAATGCGAAGCTTTTATATCACTTACTATTAACGAAACTGTCGACAGACTCACTGGAAAATTCCCAATTTATTTTATAGTCTAAAAGAACGGTGGGAAACGAGTCACAAAGATGTCGACAGATTTACTTGCTGGAGGTTGCAAAGGACCTTCTTCATTGAAAGGTGTGACTGCTTCCGTCACACTTGATGCACCTTCTTACCCATATGTTTTCTCGATGATGTGCTCCACAATGTATGAGAAAGACGAATCTACGTTTACAGTTCAAATCTATTGCACAGATAAATCTGCAGCTGTCATAGATGACACATAATTTGACGTTTGAGAATCTGAAACTTGTTGCAGTAACAGCAACATCGGCAATATTCAAGAAAATTGAAATTCAAATATGCATAACTGTAATTTTTGTGTTTCGATCCTAAAACGAGCCAACAATTTGAATTATTTTTTCCACATCAAATGTCATTCCAGGAAGATAATTGTTAGCAACATCAACAACAACAATAACTTAATCTTGCTTGAACCGTTACTTTAGTTCATCACAAAACATAAATATCAAGTTGAAATTCAATGTCTTTTTAAGATAAACAATCGAAATGCTACATTCAACGAAACTTAAGCAAACAGATATTTTCTAAAAACATTAAAAGAGATTAGTTTATATTTTTCATTTCACCTGAAATCAAACTCCACAAACAGTAGTTCATTTTTAATTTTCGGATGCATGAGAGGTTCATTTCGTAACTTAGGATCATTCGAAAAACTAGATGTTTCTGGATTGTATTGCGCTGAAACATACGTGAATCCTTCCATCTAGCAAGATTCCTAGATTTTTCCCTTTTTGTCTTTCTTTTCGATTTCAGGTTCTTCAACGAATGGGATGTCTTCCAACTTCACTTAATCGTATAATATAATCTTTGACGCCAACACTGCTGTGTCAGTAGACATTTAGATTTATGTTAATTTTCTCAGCTCAAATCCTTCATTTCTCAATTCTTTTGTGCGATCTTAAGGAGGGTGATCACCAAGAATACCTCCAAACACAAACAAATCGTAGTTCTCAAAGTCACTCGGCTCAAGAACCTTCTCAGCTCGCATGTCCAGTAAAATTGTCCTCTTGAAGGGCACAACGATTTCCTTATTATCTATGCTGTCATAGAAATGCATTTCTTCTCGATTCTTGATGTAATTTCCAATTTTTTCTTTGAGTTCGATGCAAATATTTCCTCCTTTCTTCGCGTGCTCAGCATGCAACACAGAGACATTCTTGAGATAATCAGAATTATCCTTGCTAGAAGGGTTTTAGAAATTATTTGTATTTGTGAATACGATCCTCGAGTTGGTTCCTTTCAAGTACATCATCATGTTCTCATACTCGCAGAGTGCCCAATCGAAGAGACCCAAATCGACGTGCTCTACGAAGAAGTACTTTCTAGGTAATTCTTTAGAACCTTCGCTTTGCTTTAAGACAGTTGTTGTAGCTGCTGTTGCTGTTTCTTTATCTTCCATTTGAAATATTTTGGCAAACAAATTAAGCTAAATTTAATAATTAAAAGGTTTAGGATTTCTAAGATTCATCCCTTTTTTGAGTGTTTGATGGATGAGGAGGTTAATTAAAATCGATGAAAACACTTACTGCTGCTAGTTTAACAAAATTAAAATTGAATTTTTTATCCTTTTGGAAGTGATCACAAGCAAATTAGTTAGGGCAATGTCCAATTTAATAATGGAATTTGAGAAATTAATGATCCAAATGATAAACTAGCAGACATAATAATACAAACACATATTGTGGTGCTGATTGATGTTCAATGGATCCTATATCCACTTAGTATGTATCCTGAGAAAGCACTCATATTAGTCTTAGGATGAGTTCTATTCTTGAGGACTTGATGTTCTCTCATGAAAATATCGAATATCTTAACATTTACGAAGTCTTTTTCTGCTTGCATCAAGCTGAAAGAATGCTCGATGCACTAGAGAAGGAAAAAAGAGAGAAATTCATGTAAAATAAATAGTTCAAAAAAAATCCAGTTCGCAAAAAGGGAAAATTATTATTGTTTGAAGTATTTCGTTACTTCTATGTAATTGGTATAAGCAACGAGAATACCATTTGGCACAAGCAGATGCATGAATCGTTCAACTATCTCTTTGATATCGTAATCTCCAACGATCAGCAAACTAAAAAAAGCAAAGCAAAAAAGATATTTTTGATCCTATTTAACGAAAGAATTATTGTTAGTTTACTGCGAGAATTTTTCTGTTTTAGCATCTGCAACTTCGCCAGGATTACTAAATACGATGGAAGAATTCAGTCTCTCAGGGATATTCATTTATGAATAGCATGTTATTTAGTTAAATGGCATTTTGTCATGCATATAGTTGATCTTGCCTTTTCCATTGAGTCGGAGTGTAGTCGCTCCTAGTATTGCTCCTTTTGTGTTGTCAAACAGAGCAATATTTGAACCTGGCACGATGTTTGCGTAGTGCATGAACATGCTGAAACTATCTCCTCTCATGTAACTTAAAAACGAACACATTAATCGAGTTGAGAAGGTGATTGATACCATTATTAGAAATATGCTCTTTGAATTCCTAAAAAGGGAGGTAATGATTGTTACTTGACAAGTCTTGGGTTTTCGATGAAAAGTGTCTCTACAACGTTAAGCGGTGTGGTCTTCAAGACAGTGAAGTAGAAGAAATACTTCTCTTTCTTTCGTTGCAAGTATTTTTGGAGAATGCAGTTCTCTGATGGAACTTGTCATTGTTACTCGAAATTGTCTGAATAAGCTCTTCCTTGGAGATCGTTGCATCCATCTTCATAGTCTCAATTGTCGTATTCGATAACTTTTATACAGAATTGTCATTGAAAATTGTTCTATTATCCCTCTCTTCCGCTTGCTCATTCTCACTAAAGACAAAAAAGGATCCCAAAAAGAAAGCAAAGTAAATATAAGCCCAATTAGTTCGCTCTGTTTAATCCATAAACCTTCCAAATTCATAAATTCTCTTACAAATTTTCTTCATAGTTGTAGAACTCATTGAAGTACGAATCATCAGCGCTGAGTTTATCATTCGCGAATTAGAACACAATATTGTAATCCTTCCCGACAACTCCTCGCATATCAATCAGCATCTTTCTCCATTTAGTTTTTCTTCAAAAGAACAATAAACCATATGTTTTTTCTCTCCATATTTTTTTTGTTTTAACTCTAAAAAAATTGAAATCTACCTTTTCTCTTTGAGATTCACAATCTTTCTATTGTCTCTATTGTCGATCAGCAACACAAATTGATTCTCCTTGATTATATTGTCATCTTCTTGTTGAATCGCTTGGGTTTCAGTAACCTTATCTGCTTGATTTGCCTCGCTAGCTATCACTGCTGATGCTGTTTCTGGGTTTTCTACTTCCATTTTTGTGCTTGTTCGGTGATAAATATTAAAATAAGTCTTGAAAAGGAGTATCTTATATTTCTTCCCAATTTTGACTGATATTATTGCATTCTTATTTTGATTCCTAGCCACAATAGGCTTATTAATTTGAGAAGCACATGGGTAAGAGATATGGTTCCTTTGGAAGTAATACTTCTGAAATGTTTCATGAAAAAAAAACAAAAAAATCAACATAAGTATCAAATATTTGTTTAGAATGCTCTTTTTTTAAAAATATTTGAGAAATAGAAATAAATTATGTTGAAATCTTAATATGTTTGTTGATTCATTAATCAATAGCCTATTCAGATATTTAAATGAAGGAATTGAACTGCTTAAGAGGATAACTTTAGATCGATGAGAAGTTGGACAAATGCTTCTATTTAATGTGCTTTTCATGTAAAATGAACAGTTGTGATAATAAAAAAAAGTATTTTTTTTCTCAGTGAATTTCACTCTACTTAAGAATTCTTAAATCAAACCAAATCCAATTGATTTCTGGCGGAATTATTAATTATTCTTCAAAAAAAAATTCGTTCTTCCCTATCAATTTAGATTTCAATTTGCAATTTTTATTTCCTATCAGAAATGAGCAATTTCTCCGAACTCTTTTACATTCCTCCTGAGTTCGGTGAAACGCATGGACGATTTGCTTGTCCAGCAAACACAGAACATTCTAAATTCCTTAATTCCTATGAGTTGTTTAAATATCACATAGTGAATTGCAGATAGCTGAGAGCTCTCGGTGAAGTTTTCATCTGTAAATTTTGTATTCGGCTATTCAAGAATCCAAGTAAAAGAGACACGCATTAGTTTTCTTGTTCATGCAGAATGGAAAATGGAAATGAAGTCTTTGAAATGCCTGAAAAACTGAGGAACAAATACACCCTGAACTAACTTGTATTTGAGGATTACAATGAAGTGGTAGATATTGTGAATAACTTTCCTAAAAATCAACCATGCTCAGCTGAATAGAATAGCCCTGAACTCAGCAATATTGATGAATACAATGATGGTACCTAAAGTAAAAGTGATTCAAAATTGGAATAATTCAAAAATAATTAGTAATTTGTGCATAGCTGCTGTGATAAAGAGAGTTAACCTGATAGTGACAGAGAATAAGAGCAAGATCTTGAAGACGAAGAAGAGGATCTTACTGAACTTGGAAAACTCAGATAAATCTATTAGAAAAATATCCTCTTGCAATAAGAATAATAACAAAAATTAGCTCAGAAACAGTAACAACAACAATAAGAAGAAGAAGTAACAGTGAATGCGTCAATTTAGTTAGAGTAGCTCTAAGCAGAAGAAATCATAAATGCAGATCAAAAAGAATCTTAGTTGATGATAGAAGGATAAGATGATGGAAGAAACTAAGACAACAACAATCATAATAAAATTCCCAAAGCTGTGCAGGGTTTAAAGAAAGTAATTTTGCTAGACAGCAAGCAGAAATATTCCGAATAGGAGCAGAACGATGAAGAAGTACGAACAAAACCATAAGAAATTCTAAATAATGTTCAAGATGATATGCCAAATGATGGTTAGTTCTTTTAAATGGAAGAAGAAGAGAAAACATCAGATAAAGAAAAGAGAGAAGATTAGTGGGCATAGAAATCAAGGGAGATATAACTGGTTTCTGATGAGAATGAAGTAGCTGAAAGCGATCTTGAAAATATGTAACATTAACTAGGACTATTGACTGTAGATAATGATTAACGTAGAGTCTCTGAAGAAGGGGGTTATAACAGAGAAGATTAAAAAAAACCATCTTAAAAAGCATCTTCTAGATAACTTTAAGGCAGACAAGTTAAAATAGAAGAAGGACTAAGTTTACTAGAAACTAACTAGGAAGAAGTCCACAATAATAGCGATTAAGATAGAAGTAATAACTTGGAATAGCCACTGAATGGTTCTAAATCGAAAGACCCTCCTTTGTGTATTAGCAGTGCTGATTCGAAACAAGAAGTAAACGAGGGCTTGTCTTCGAAAATAAAAGAAGAAAATCAAGACGAATATGAAGAGTTTGAGGATCCAATTATTGATCTTGAGCTAACCAATCCAAAATTCCAGAAGGTCGTAGAAGTTAGAGTTGTAGAATTGATGCGATCAGTGACGCTTAAATTCAAAGATCCACACTAAAATGACATTACCAGCTCGATTTTACTCGATATACATCGCAAAGTCTTTATGAAAGTTGACTCCTAATTGGTATTCATGAATGTCAAGGAAACTAAAGATGAAAAGGTTCTTGATTGTGTTGATTCCTTGATTTGTCAAGGCTAGAACGAAATAGTATTTTTTAAACCTTTTCTTTAACATCTCAAAGCTCCCACTGAGCAGCTAATATTTATGAGCCACAATGTCCCAAGTATATGTGATTTCTTCTCTCGTGGTTCCCTTCAGCTCGTTTCTGAAACCCTCCAGAAAATAGAACATATTTTTGTTTTGATTGTTGAATTAAAGTAACAGCCTAACAATAACTTCGATTTGATCGACTACAAATCTCTTCAAATCAGCGTTAGAAAGTATGTTGGCTTCAGTGTATGGGACAAAAAGCAGTAACAAAAGATTTTTCACTTGAGTGAAGACGATTTAACTGAAGAATATTTGAAAAATATTGTCGAAGTGTATGATCCGTTCTCATAAGAAACCATAATTCTCGATACCTTATATTCAAGAGAATTATCAACCCTCAGCATCGAAAGGGAATAGTCCATGCAGCATTTATTGGATAAGCGTGAAAGATTATGCGAAAACAAAGGTTAAGAATAAGAAAATGAATTATTTCGACTGAAGCAAGAAAGCATTTTGGAACGACAAATAAATCTAAAAAGAACTGAAACACAACGAATAACGCAAACAGCTGTCTAAATAGAGTAAGAAATCAAGTAACTATTGCAATAAGTCAGTAAATTTAAAGCTGGGTTAAGTAGTGAAATCGAGAAGGGATTTAATAGAGCGAAAACACAAAGTGATGAAATCTACGAATAATAGATCACCAGTCATCAAGCGGATTTCCTTTTATTGGCTAAAGAAAACACAATTGATAAGGTGGAATATTTAAATCAACTCAAGGCACAGCACAAGAATCTGATTAAAGAATAGTTAGATGTGATATATGAACAAAGGAAGATTGGGAATTTGATGTTAGTGTATCATTAAGAAGAAGTTGAACTGAAGAGAATGGTTGAGTAAAAAGACAGATAAATTAGCATGCACAAAAGTCAGCAGTAGACATCATATCTTTGCGTGATTTGCAGGAAATATCCTTAAAATTGCCATCAAAAACCATGTGGTCATGTGCTATGCTGTTTCTACTGTGTAAGTAAAGAAAACGACTCGAAAGGGACAATTTTTTGTAAATTATGCAAGGTCGAAATCATAAAATTCTCAGAAATCAAGTATAAGGTAGGATGAATAATCAAAATAATTGAAAAAGCATAGAAAAGTGATGAAAAAAATGGAATTGTTTAGTGTTTTGTATTTCAGGTAAAATCAACTGTAAAACATATAATTCATTATTTTTGCATTGACAATGAAAACACAGAGGGAGAGAATAAGGTATTTTTCAAATCTTTCAAAGGGAATTAGCCTAAGAAATTATGATATTTTATTAATCCTCACTCTGTTGTTGCCAATGCTTCAATTTAACTAACTATATCAACAGAATTTAAATAGTAAACTAACTTGAAACTTGATGGGAATTCGTTAATTTGGTTTTGCAAGCACTTTTAAAGGTGATTCAGTAATTTCTCTGTGCTAATCTTTATCACTCTTTTTTGGAGGTTTTCTTCAGTAGAGATTCTTATCGACTTCCTTAGGGATGGAGAGAAGCTAGATATCCAGCTCTTATTCCACTTTGACAAGGTTATCTTTATCGCCATCAGTAATGAAATTAATTGCAAGACCAAGATGTCCAAAACGGCCAGATCTGCCGATTCTATGCAGGTAAGTTTCAGAATTTTTCGGGAAATCAAAGTTGATCACAACATTGACAGTTTGAACATCGATACCTCTCGTGATGAGATCAGAGGATACTAAGAATCTACCTTGACCTTTTGTGAAATTATGGAAGACTTTGTTACGTTCCAACTAATCCATCTTTGCATGGATGAAGAAGCAGCTATAACCTTGATCGATGATTTTCTTGGCAAGTAACTCAACGCGCTTAGTACTATTGCAGAAGATAATGCACTGATTGATCTGAAGCTGTTGAGATAAATTCATAAAAAGGTTTCATTTTTTATCGCAAAAATAATTTCTAAAATACAATAAATTTTTTAAGTTTACCTTTGCTGATAGATGATTAAGACATTAAACCTTTTATTTTTCATCCATGTAAGCATAGTACTGTGTGACACCTTTCAAAGTGAGTTCATCCATCATGTTCACAGTCTTGCAATCGGGAATGTGTTTGTTTTTGAAATCCCTGACAGAAATCGGGAAAGTTGCAGAGAACAGCATAATCTAATGTTCTTTCTTAAGATATCCCAGAATCCCTTCGATAATCTCCACAAAATCGATAGACAGCAATTTATCTGCTTCATCCAACGCTACCATTGAGCACTGTGATAGATTTGCACAGTTTCTTTTAGCTAAATCGAGAATTCTGCCTGGTGTCGCTGTTATTTGTTTTTACAAAAAAAAAATTAAAAAATTTACAGATTTCAAACCAAAAAAATCCACAAAGAATATTTCAATTCACTTACCTACTATGACATGTACAGGCGTGTCTTTACTCTGAAGTCTCAGAACGTCTTCTTTGAAATAAGTTCCACCAGTAGCGACCATTACATTCACATTTAAATATTTTCCTATTTCCTTCACAACTGAACTAACCTGCAAAGCTAGTTCTCTTGTG
>Ga0302285_10001795_pt1 | contig 11971 bp, 7 predicted proteins | sample III_Fen_E2_2_FD_200455 | JGI IMG/M metagenome (GOLD analysis project Ga0302285, IMG submission 200455) | Peat permafrost microbial communities from Stordalen Mire near Abisko, Sweden - III_Fen_E2_2 | ecosystem: Environmental > Terrestrial > Soil > Wetlands > Permafrost | place: Sweden: Abisko...
GACGCTCAATCCGCATGATCCGAATTTTAAATGGGTCGATCATGGTAAGGTAATTCAATCTATACCGGGGATAACCAATTGGAATGCTATTGATCCAAATCTGATTGTGGACGAAACGGGAGCTCCGTATTTGTGTTTTGGATCTTTTTGGGACGGCATAAAACTGGTGAAACTTTCGCCCGATGCCAAAAGTGTAGATGAAGATCTCCGACTTATTCCTACCATTGCTTCCCGGAAGTCCAATCCTGATTTGAACAATCCGCCTGCTATAGAAGGCAACCCGGTAGATGCGGGAGGCAATGCCATTGAGGCACCCTTTATTTTTCACAAAGGAAAGTATTATTATTTATTTGCTTCGATAGATTATTGCTGCAAAGGCGAAAAAAGCACGTATAAAATGATTGTAGGCCGATCGGAAAAAGTCACAGGGCCTTACGTGGATCAAGCCGGAATTCCAATGGCAAAAGGTGGCGGAACTCTGGTGCAACAAGGTGACGAAAACTGGTATGGAGTGGGGCATAATGCCGTGGTCAGTTTCGATGGTACCGATTACATCTTGTTTCATGGATACGACGCCCACGATGGAGGGAAATCAAAACTAATAATTGAAAAACTAAAATGGGATAACAACGGATGGCCCCTTGCCATCAAAAAATGATTAGATATTTAAAAGGTTGAAAGAAAAGAATGAGACAATTTAAACAATTTTTATTCGCCGGATTAGGCGTGTTCTTGCTTGCGCTCCATCCCGTGGCAGCACAGACAACCATCCCTGCCATGCCCCTGGGAGGACCGGACAGCAGCACTTTTGACAAGTCAGGCCGTTACCCGGCCGGCACTCTCGTTGAAAAATCCTTCTATTCGACTGTAGCCGGAAAGAACGTGGATATGTGGGTTTATACGCCGCCGGGATATAGCACAAGCAAAACGTATGGTACCATTTTCTGCTATCAGGGAATCAGTACCGACGCTGGCACTATATTTTATAGCTGGTGTGTCAACGCTGGCATCGTCTGCGACAATCTGATTGGCGAGGGAAAGATATCCAAGGGCGTGATTATAGTGGCCGTTGACGATCAATTTGCCGGAACCTATAGCAATGTCCGCGATATGACGATCACCGATGCCATCCCCTACATTGATTCGCATTATTCCACTTATGGTGATGCCGATCATCGGGGAGTTTACGGCTATTCCTGGGGAGGCGGATATGCGTTCAACGTCGGGTGTGAAAATCTGGACTACTTCCACTTTATCAGCCCCTCTTCTGCTGCACCCGACAAAGATGCCGACAACACGCTATTTCCCAATGGCGGAGCCAAAGCCAGGCAAGTATTGAAATGCCTGTTCCTTTCCTGGGGACAAAATGATTATCAAAGCATTATCGACGCAAATGTCGCATGTGACAGCTACTGCACCACAAATGGTATTCCCCATTATAAATGGGTTGCTGCAGGACAAGGACACACTGGCGGCACATGGAGACCCGCCATGTGGAACTTCCTCCAACTGGCGGACTGGGCTGGAATTTCCGGCAACATTCTTGATGACGGCACCCCTAAATTTGTCAATGCTTCTGTAAGCGATGACAATCCTAAGCAAATACAGGTGACTATGAGTAAGTCAATCCAGGACTCAAGCCGCTTCAGTGGCTTCAAGGTGAAAATTGACAATCAGGTTGTAACAATTGATAGTGTTGCTTTAAGGGATACAAATCAATTGGCCATCAATTTAAATGTCAATATTCTTAAAAGCAATAGTATTCTGCTATCATACAATAACGGCAACGTTGTTTCCATTTATAAAAAAAGCCTGATTAGTTTTAGCGATACGTTGGTTGATAACCTGCTTAAAGGCGCCTCACCAAAAATTGTGGAACTTAAAACGAATAAGGATGGCGATACCCTTATTGCAAAGTTTAATATGAAGATGCAACTTCCCTCAGACATTTCTGCTTTGGCATTAACTGCCACATACAACGGGAACATAAGTATTCCTTTTAGTAAAATTTCTTTTTATAATAATGATTCTACTTTGTTGGCATTGCCCTTGGATAAAAAGGTTTATGCAGATTACAAGCTTCTGCTTTCCTATTCAGGCAACAACATCTCTTCTTCTGACAGTGGTTTGCTAAAAACATTTTCTAATTTTCCGGCAACTAATTATTCAAAAGGCTTACCAGTGAAAATTAATGGCGGAAAAATAGAATTGGATGGAATGTCCGGTGTATTCAAATACACCAAGCCTCTGTCCACCGTAGTAGGAAAATCCGCTTTTACACTTAAAGTAAACGGGAAAAGTGCTTCGTTTAATGATTTCTATTCTCTCAAAAACATGATCTGGTTTACCCTCCAGGGTGATGTGCATTATGGAGATACCATTAAAGCAAGTTACACCCCTGGGACAGTGGCAGCTGCCGATTCGGGCTTATTGGAAGCTTTCAGCGATTATCCGATTACAAATCAGGTTAATGAACCTACGTGGTCTGCGATTCCAGCTCAGATTGAAGCAGAGAATTATTATTCACAATCGGGTATTCAAACTGAAACAACCAGTGATACGGGTGGTGGATCAGATGTAGGTTGGATTGATAATGGAGATTGGTTCGAATATGCTATAAAAAACAGCACTTCTGACTCTTTATATGAATTCACTTTCAGGGTTGCCTCACCCTACAGTAATTGTAAATTTGACTTATATCTTGACAATAATAAAATAGGCCAGATTACTGTTCCAAATACTGGTGGCTACCAAACCTGGCAATCAGTTGTTAAAGATTTTTCCGTAAGCCAGGGAAAACATTATCTTAAAATAGTTGCTGTAAGTGGCGGTTTCAATGTAAATTATTATAACATCAGCAAAGTGGTGACAGGGATCGAAAACGTGCATGATGATGTAATAAAGATTTATCCAAATCCTGTGTCAAAAGAAATGATCGTTAATTCGACGGATTTTAGATACAATAAAGTTGAAATTATTGATATTTTGGGGAAAATGGTCTTTAGCAAGTTAACAGTATATGAACCCGAGTTGCATATACAGGTAAATTTGCCGAATGGAACATATTTTGTAAAAATCAGCAACGAAAAGCAGTTTCATCTCAAAAAAATCATTATAGATAATAAGTGAGTCCAATCCGAAAAGCCACATTAGCAACAAGAAGAAAAGAGCGTCTCCATGCATTCGCCGCATAGAATTATATTTGTACGTAAATATACGAATATGGGAACGGAATTAACCCTCAAATTAGACAAAAAGGTGATTGATCGTGCAAAGGTTACTAAAAGATTTTCCTTAGGTTGACGGCGACCTTGAGAACGGACGCAGTGAACGCGCCGGCAGATGACTGCAAGGCTTTGAGTCCCGATATGACTATAAATAGTTTCGATCAAATAAAAAGTCCATTGGACAAATTAAATATTTAGCAGGAAGTAACACGTTATTAAAAATAAACGTTATTTTAGCCGCTTATAAGATATATAACAAGATAAATTCCAACGAAATGAGTAAAATTTCAGTAAACGGAAAAGCGCAAGAATTAGAAACGCCTATTTCAATCTCAGAGTTGATCAAATTAAATAATGTGATTCAGCCCGAAATGGTTTCCATTCAACTAAACGGCGAGTTCGTAAACCGCGAAGATTTCGACAGCACACTGGTTACTGACGGCAACGAGGTAGATTTTCTTTATTTTATGGGTGGGGGACAAAGCCGTTATCAGTTGACAGTTACCAGTTAACAATAATCAATCTTTCAACTCAAGAGTTAAAACGACTCAACAAAAATCATGGATTTTACAGAAGAACAAATACAAAGATATAGTCGCCATATACTACTGCAAGATGTAGGTGTGGAAGGACAGGTAAAAATAAGCAATGGCAAGGTTCTAATTGTGGGAGCTGGTGGTCTTGGCGCTCCTGTTGCGCTTTATCTGGCAGCTGCCGGCGTGGGAACAATAGGGATTATCGACGGCGATGTTGTTGATTTAAGCAACTTGCAACGTCAGGTGATTCACTTTACACCCGATGTGAATAAGCCCAAAGTAATTTCAGCCAAAGAAAAAATCAATCTGATTAATCCCGATGTCAATGTAATTACTTATCAAAAATTACTGACAGCTGAAAATGCTTTTGAGATCATACAGGACTACGATTTTGTGGTAGATGGAACGGATAATTTCCCGGTAAAATTCCTGATAAACGATGCCTGTGTCATTGCCAGGAAACCATTCTCACACGGTGGAATTCTTCGTTTTAATGGACAAACATTCACTTATGTGCCGGGGACAGCTTGCTATCGCTGTTTGTTCCACTCGCCACCACCGCCCAATGCCGTTCCAACCTGTTCACAAGCTGGTGTCCTTGGAGCAATTGCTGGTATGCTCGGAACTATTCAGGCAACTGAGGTCTTGAAATATCTAACAGGAGTAGGCGATTTACTGACTAACCGTTTGCTGACATTCAATGCCAAAACAATGGAATTCAGAACGATCAAAACCAAACACAATGAAAACTGTCCGGTTTGCGGTAAACACCCCACTGTAAATGGTTTAATGGATTACGAACAAGCGGTTTGCGACATCACAAATCATAGAAAATAATAAATATTAAAAGACAAAGGAAATGGAAACAACAGAAATCAAACTTGATCCGAACACTAAAAAGCTTTCAATAATTGGCTTCAGTGGCGATTTCGATAAGCTGGTCGCTGTATTCACATTAGCCACTGGTGCAGCTGCTGTTGGTTACGAAGTAAATTTGTTCTTTACCTTCTGGGGATTGGATGGTATTAAAGTTAAACAAGGCCGTAGTCCGGTTGGTAAAGGATTTCTACCCAAAGTGTTCGGTGTATTTATGGGCGGGTTAAAAAGTACTCCGGTAAGCCGGTTAAACTTTTGTGGCATCAGTTCTAAAATTTTCCGCTACTTGATGCGCAAAAACAATGTGGCAACACTCGAAGAGTTGGTGGAAGCAGCTAAAGTGCTCGGAGTGAACTTTTATGCCTGTGAAATGGCAATGCATATTCTCGGAATTCAAAAATCTGACTTGATTCCCGAAGTAAAAGATGTGTTAGGCGTGGCAACTTTCCTGAAGATTGCTGACGGAGGACAAACGCTGTTTATTTAATGCATAATTCCCAATTGATAATTCATAATTAATTATGGCAAACTACAAATTGGATATAACAAAAGAGCATTGCCCAATGACTTTTGTTAAAACAAAGATTGAGCTTTCGAAGCTAAAATCGGGCGATACACTTGAAGTATTGCTTACAGAGGGAGAGCCGTTGGAAAACGTACCGAGAAGTTCAACAGAACAGGGATTTACAGTACTTTCGATAACCGAAACAGAAGTAAAAGGTACTCATAAGGTCGTGATTCAGAAATGATACGCATTCCTGCAGCTATTTATGACAAAATAGTGGCACAGGCATATGCCGAACTACCAAATGAGGCTTGCGGATTGCTGGTTGGAAAAGAGAATATTGTGACTAAACAACACGTTATGACCAATATAGACCACAACCCGGAACATTTTTCGTTCGACCCAGCTGAGCAGTTTCAGGTATTCCGTTCGGCACGAGCCGAAGGATTGGAAATACTGGCTAACTATCACAGCCATCCCGAAACGCCTTCGCGTCCATCGGTGGAAGACATCCGGTTGGCATATGATCCGAATATTCTATATCTGATTGTTTCGTTAGCAACTAAAGTACCCGTTTTAAAAGCTTTCAACATTCAGAATGGAATCAGCACAGAAATTCCAATTGAAGTTTTTTAAACGATAAATATAAGCTTTATAAGTTTCGCAAGTAAAAATTAAGGTCACTTGCTTTAATGTCAGCCTGTCAAAATTGATATAATGTTTAAACGTTTCACTCCGCCTCCATCACTTTCTCATCGTCAGTCTAAAAAGCTTCAGTAATGATTCTTACATTTTTTTGAAGGAGGCCCCATCTTCGTTGGGTAACGGAAGAAAGCTGAATAATACCGTCCGTGGCTTTATGAAAGAGACCTCTGACGGTTTGATAAGCCGCAAAACGTTTGACCGTGCTTAAAATCTTGTATTGAAGCATTGCAATCGAAATACTAGCAGCAATCTGAGATGCAAAATCTCTGGATTGCGACTTTCCAAGTCCTAAAATGCCTTTAACTTCTTTGGTAACAAATTGAAAGTAAACCGCTCAATCTACGAAATTCTACAAACTCTTAGCATCTCTCTACTGGATTTGGTTTTAAGTGCCAACTACTGATAAAACATCATAATATTCTTGAAATTTGGATTACAACATAAAAGTAATTACGCAATCGAATTTTAAAGTTAAAAATGAACAAAAATACCACAAACACGCTATAGAATATACCATTTTAATGGTATATGGATAAAGGTTCCATTACCTATATTTGCAATGTCAAAGAATTAAGGTATTTTAAAGATTACATACAATAATTAAAGTTGTAGTATGAAAAGAAGTATTAATCACGTTGTACAAGAAGTTTTGTCTGATATCTCAGATAAGTACTTAGGCCATCATTTTCGTGATGTCCAATTTCCATTTTCAGCAAAAAGAACTTTTTTCTCTAAATCAAGCTCCTCTCTTTCCTCTTCTATACGAATGTGCTGCCTTTGCAAAATGTATTAATTTCTTATTTATCGATTAGTTTGTTTTCATGCAAGCAGAAATCTTGCAGAGCGAGGCTATTGATTAAAAAGAATAAACACTTCATCTAAAATACAAATTTTAATTAATCAATAAATTAATATATAAAATACAAAAACATATCAAGGTATTATTAATGTTTTTTAATATGTCTTTTATGTTAAATGTATACAAGCGCTTATTCTATAAAATTTTCCCTTTTTATTTTTTATTTTTCATTATATTCTTGTAGCATACAATACAAATATTATTCATCATTTAAATTATGTTTAAATACCTATTGTTATAAAGGTAGAGTCCATAAAAAAGCATTCAATATTAAAAAAACACTATAAATACACAAAAAAAAACATGAGTAAAAACTATTTGATTAAAATTCTATTTATTCTTTATATATGTCATTTTTCAACATTTTCTTATGGTCAAATAACACAAGCATCATTAAATTGCAACAGCCCTAATGTTTCTAGCTTAGGCGTATATGGGAATGTGCCTATTTCGTTGTATACCGGTATGCCACAAGTTTCTATACCATTATACAATATAGAATATAAAGGCATCACTATTCCAATATCAATAAATCATTTTACAGGAGGCATACATCCCGATCAACATCCTGGTTGGCTAGGAGTCAATTGGTCTCTTCAAGCTGGAGGTGTAATATCTAGGATAGCAAAAGGGTACGGGGTGGACGAGTATAGCAACGAAAACTATCCTTATTGCAAAGAAGTTGGATATTATTATTCGTACAGCGGTTTGAATAGCTCTGATTGGAATACATACTCATTCCTATTTAATAAAGCCCATATCTCTGTGTTAAGCGAACTAAAAAAAGATACAGAGCCTGATGAATTCTCATTCAATTTTAATGGATATTCTGGAAAATTTTACTTATCAGAAAAAGGAAAATGGATCGTACAATGTGAGAAGCCTATAAAAATCTCTGTAAATGATAGTTTATATAGTATACCAAATAAACTTTATCTTTATTATAATCAGTACGGAAACACAAAATCAATTTCTGGTTTTACAATTACAACTGAAGACGGCACTCAATACGTTTTTGGAGGGTCAGAAGCTTCAATAGAATATTCAGTAAATTTCTTTCAACAAGCGAGATACGAGTGGTATGCTGGTTCATGGTATTTGACAAAAGTGATTCATCCGAATGGTAGCATTGTTGATTTAAATTACGAACGAGATGATTTCATTGATCAAATGTACACATCAATGTTTGAAGAATATTCAGTATTCAAAGGAAAAAAAGCCTTAGTTGCAAGCTGTTCTTACTCAGATACATGTACACCATGCCTTAATAATAGTTATAGTTGTATAGGATATCTCATTTCCCCTGTCTACCTTAAATCTATATCATCAACTGACTTTCTAATTAGTTTTAAGAATGATACAACCACAGAACTTAGATCTGGATGGAATATATATTCATATAACATTATTATTAATGGCGTAGATGATTTACCTTATCTAAGTAAAAATGGGAGGATGGATTCAACTGTTCTTGACGCTCTTCAATGGAGAAAATTAAATGAAATACAAATCTTTGACAAGAATAATAACCGTCTTATAAAATCTTTTTGTTTTAAATATAACAATAGCCCATCTGAAAGACTATTTTTAGATTCACTGGTTGAATATAATAATCTGAAAACCAATGAACTGAAATATGCTTTTGAGTATGAAAGACGCGAATTTTTACCCCCATATATATCTAAAAGGGTTGACCATTGGGGCTATTTCAATAATAAGCCTTCCACGTATGATATAGATTATTACGATTGCCGCAATTCTGATTCTACTGCACAGTTATATGGTTCTTTAAAAAAGATCTATTATCCTACAGGAGGCTATACTGAATTTATTTACGAACCGAATAAATACAGCAAACTGACAAAAAGTGTAAGATGGGAAGGCTGTGAAGATGCCTTAGTCAAAAACGCGACAGGTTCCACCCCAGATTCAATAGCGGCATCAATAATATGTGGAGGTTTAAGAATAAAAGAAATTATTGATAATCCTGGAAATGGATTGGTACCAAGCTCGAAATATTATTTATATTCAAGAAATTATTCTCCAACAAATACGGATGACCTTTCCAGTGGTGTTCTTGGTGGTAAAATAAGCTACTTTTTTACAAGAGACATCAATAATTCAGACTACAAATATACAAGTACTATTTTTTCTGTACAATCAGTCTTTCCAGGTTGTATAAATGCCAATGATAGCCCTATTGGATATACAAATGTTATTGAAAAGAACCCTGATGGTTCTTTCACAAAATACACTTATACTAATTTTGACAATGGGTATCTTGATGAAAAATTCGATCAAACTTTGCAACCTAATTATATTGAATATCAACCATACAATTCAAAAAAGCAGGAAAGAGGAAAGCTCATTTCAAAAGGACTTTACGACTCATCCGGAATCATAAAACAGAAAGACAGTTATGAATATAAACAAAGCTATTTATTTGAAGATACTTTGGTAAATCCGTACTTCGTGAAAGGTATATATACCCAACAAACACAATTATGCAATAGCGACTTTGATTTTGAAGGTACTGCCTATAAAATATATACATATTCAATGTTACCCACTAAAATAACATCTACTTTTTATTTTAATAATGCCTCGGATTCGATCTCAGTTACTAAAATATTAGATTATAATTCATATAAGCAGGTAAAAGATGAATATACTTATAAAAACCAGCATGAAACCGTCGGAACAATAACGCATTATCCTTCAGATATCAAGAATGGAATATATAAAGATATGACGGCAAAGAATCTTATCAAAAACCCAGTCGAAACCATTTCATATTTATATGATGATTCGAACTCGAGTAAAATAATAACAGGATCAAAACTCTGCATATATAAATATTATGATAATGTTGGTAATTACTTACCTTACGAGTATTATGATGTGAAAATAGACAATACATTAAATAAATCAGACTTTGTGTTTTTTGATGGTATAAGCAAAGATTCTCATTATGGGGATCAACCAACACTAAGAATAAACAGATATAATTCTAGTGGAAACATTTTAGAAACTGAAGACAAAGGAGGACTCTTAACAACGTACTTATGGGGTTATAACAATCAATATCCAATTGCTGAGATAAAGAATGCTTCCTATAGTCAAGTTGAGTCTATTCTTGGATCTTCACTTACTGAAAACCTTTCTCCCAGCACAATTGATAATCTGCGAGCTTCAGGGTCATTACCAAATACACAAATTACGACATACACATATATACCATTAGTTGGGGTTAACTCTAAAATTGACCCAAGAGGCATTTCAACAAAATATAGCTATGACAGATTCAATCGTTTGTCAATGGTTCAAGACAATGATTCGAATATTTTAAATAAATATGACTATCATAATGCACCAGTTTATGCAATCTCAGCAACATTATACATCGATCCAACGACTTATTATATATCAAGCACTGGAGAAGCCACTATTATTGCCAATGGCGGATCTGGGAACTTTTCGTACTCATGGTCTTTGATTGACACTTTGGGCAACACTATTAGCCAATCTAAGACCACATCAAATACATACAGTTTTAATAGGGGACAAGTAGGAAATTACAAGTTACAATGTATTGTTAAAGATGAGAGTACAGGCAATAGCATCACTGTTTCACAATCCGTTTCTTATATCTATTTGCCGTTAAATGCACAATCAGAATCATTGGATAATTATGTCTTAGGAAGCATCACTAAAGCTTATATCTATGTTAATGGTGGATCTGGAAATTACATAATAAAATGGAAAATAAAGCCGACTGGACAACAAGGCCAAACAAGTCTTAATGAAATACACTTCACTTGTACCACAATCGGGAATTATTCTTGCGAATATACTATTGAAGATACAATAACAAAGAATATTATATCCGGTGGTTTTAACTTTTCTGTCGTTCCGAGTTCAAACATTTCAAATTGAATTATAATTTAGATTAATATTATACTTGAAAAACATTTACCTGTAATAGCATCATACACATAATAGACTTAGCATCATAGCACTATGAGATTAAAACATTATTTAGTATCTTCATTTGTAATTGTTGGAACTTTGTCTCTTTTGGCTCAGACAACTATCACAAAAGACCTCCAGTCTTTCCGTTCAGGTGATAAACTCACCAAGCAGCAGGTCCAATATAAAGATCCCGGCAGAAGCGGTACTGATGTTCTTTGGGACTTTTCCACATTAAAGCCTATTAATAAGAATTACTTGGTGGAATACTATACTCCTGCGGTTAAACGCAACGGAGATTCTGTATGTATCACCTGCCTTGAACACCGTACCATGTACAAATATGTCAATAAGGGTGATTCGCTTTTACTCATGGGCTTCGAAAATTCCGGTTCTAAAATGTCACTTGAAAATCCAGAATACGTGATGCGCTATCCTTTCACAATAGGCGATTCTATTGTGAGTCTTTTCAAGGGCAACGGGAGCTATGAGAACGCGCTGGCATCAAAGACTGAGGGTTCACTCTATGTCGTGGCTGATGCCATCGGAACACTCATTCTCCCGGACGGAGACACATTGGTCAATGCACTGCGTGTTAAGATCCAACACAGTTACCAACAATGCACAAAGCCGCTCACAAATTCAAGACATAGAGTTAAGTCAAAGGACAGTCTTAATGTGACAACAACAGAAGCAATTATTGAAACCGCTGATAGTAGTACAACTACTACGGCATCTTCTTCCAAGACAAATGAAAATACTAAAGTCAAATCGATTATAAGTTTAAAACCAAAAAATCAGCATGCAGGATCAGCCACATCTGATAGTATCTGCTTCAGAACCGAGACATACCAATGGTATGTTCCCGGTTATCGCTATCCCCTTTTCGAAACCATCAACAACCACAGTCGCAAGAATCTGCAGGACACATCAGAAATAAAAGATATTACGACAGCTTTCTATTTCCCACCCTCAATGCATACATATCTGGAAAATGATTCTGTGAACAAAGCCATATTGGACAGTCTTCAAAATACCAAGAATCAACAACCTTACAATCCGAATGATACATTGTATTTTCACTACAACATTTACCCGAATCCTGTAATAACAGATTTGCAGGTAGAGCTACTGTTAGATTTTCCTTCTTCGGTGATTCTTTCTGTTTACACACTTTCGGGTAATGCTGTAATCAATAAGAATGAAGGTTTCTACAATGCCGGCAGGCAGACCTTCTCCCTCAACCTAAGCAGCCTTCACTTCGGTGAATACTTACTATATATCAAGGTTAATG
>Ga0302285_10001796_pt1 | contig 11970 bp, 9 predicted proteins | sample III_Fen_E2_2_FD_200455 | JGI IMG/M metagenome (GOLD analysis project Ga0302285, IMG submission 200455) | Peat permafrost microbial communities from Stordalen Mire near Abisko, Sweden - III_Fen_E2_2 | ecosystem: Environmental > Terrestrial > Soil > Wetlands > Permafrost | place: Sweden: Abisko...
TAAAATTATTCTTTAGTTCCTCTGTTTGGGAAGGCATTGAGAAATTGAGAGTGGTTTGAAAGAAACAACAAAATTATTTTTTCTCATAAACAAGATTATTCCTTTTTCTAAAGTCAAAATCTTAGTGTTTGTCAGATTGAAATTGTATTGATTCTCCATTAAAATATAGAAATTTGATGGATATCTTAGCAATCAAAAAATATGGACATAAAATTAGCAAAACCAACAAAAAATGCTGATTATTTTTGATTTCTTCCAACACAATATATCATTAAGAAATCAAGGGGAATATGAACTTTAACAAATTATCCTTTACTAATCAGTGAGCAAAGTACGCAGCAGCGATACACCTGCATGATCAATCGAAATATATTCCATTACCAGCTTTTAATATGAAAAAAATGACTAAGATTATCTGAAATTGTGAGCTCTTATTTGCTGGACAACATAAAAACTTATCCTAGTTTTTTAAACAAATTGATAGACACACATATATTTTAATAATTATTCATTTTACTAAATACTCTCAAGAAAGAACTACCAATACAGAGAGATATATTTTAAAACCCAAAGGAATACAGCTACATATATGAGCTCACCTTCGCTAAAGTTTTTTACATGTTTGCTTAGATATTCTTAAAATCTTTAAACTACTACTATTCTTCTTCTTTTTCAACTTATCAGTGCTACTAATTTTTGTCCCCTTATTTTCTCATTACTTTTTCTAGTTTGTTTTGTGGAATTTGTGAAACCATCTCACATATGCAATCTCCTCCTATTAAACCAAACATATTTTTTTTATCAAAGATTAAGATCCAAAATGAGTTTAAATCTGCTTACTTGCAATCTTTTCTGTACTTCTACTGTTGGAATATTTGATAACTGCTCAGCCACTTGAGGCTAGAGTTATTTATCAGATTTCTACTCCTCAGCAGAGTCAATTATATTGACAGTGGCATTATTTGTTTCCTTGCTATGATAGAATGACACTAGAACATAATCGAAGAAATCCTTCGCGAGAGTGTTGCTAACTTGTACTTTGGAAAAAACAAACAAAAACAGATTACACAAACTGATTTTAAAGTATCAGGCATTTGCTAAATTCTGCTTTTTCAGACTCCAAAATGGATAAATTGAGTGAAAGATGGTTTTGTTATTTAGTTACCCTTCTGTTGCTACTGTGCTGCTTGTGCTGTTGAAACCTTTTTTGCTTTTGATTCAGCCATCTAAATGAATATCTTTAATTATTGTTCTACAATCAGTGTTATCAATTCTTCTAAGATTTACTAAATCCCATTCTTCTTATTACAAATCCCATTGAAAGCAAACACAAATCTTATAAAAAAGTTGTTAACAGATAGTGATAGTTTTAATAAAAAAACAAAAATAGGTAAGGTGCTATTAATACTTAGCTGTTTCTTTGATTTGGGAGTGCAAATAGTCAACAGCAGTATTTCATTGTATTATGGTTATTAATGAATAATAAATGATTTCATGTTCGTGTGAAGTGAAGCAAAATTAAAAATCTTTATTAAAAGTCTTTTTTTTCCCCTCTAAAATTCATATTCTTCTCATATCGAAGTGCTTGAGAACTAAGATGAATATTCCTGTTAACTGAGAGCACTACTAATCTACATTAGCAGAATTCATGCTTGCAAGGATAATATTTTGACAGAATTATTCCCTCAAAATCAATTAACCAATCAAAAATTTATCAATATTTTTTTCATTGTATTTCAATATTTATTATGTTGGCAAGGAAAGGAAGTTTAATTCAAAAAAAAATTAAAAATAGATTAGATTGCGTATTTTGAGCAGAGAAAGAGAGATTAGTTTCATAATCTAAATTGGATGCTTGGAATTAATTATTCTTGCTTGCTGTGGAGGGGCTGTTCTTTCCACAACAGGAAGGGCGTTGCTTTTTCAAGAGGTCGATCTGATTCTTTTAATTTCAGAGCAACTAAATTGATTGGTTGAGAGAATGGGAATCATTTTGAGATCTGTGTATAAATTCGAATGGATTCACTAAAATCGAGCCTTAATTGCTTGATTAACAGGTCTTTCAATTATTGGGGAGTCTGTTGGCTTAATTACAGAAAAGCAATATCAAATATTTGACAAAAACAAACGAACAAAGAGTTACAAACAAAGGCTCAAAAAGAAGAAGAAGATATTCATTTTATTTCTCCAATTATCACAAACAGTTGACTAGAAAGAGTTACTCATTTTATGAGAACAACTACCTTTACGAGTGATAGTAACAAGAATGTTAACCCATCTAATGAGATTCAGCTGATGAATTAGATATCTTAATCTTAAAGGGAGTCTTCGAATATCAATAATTATTAACAAAGTAATAATCATTTCTCTTAGCCTAGTAATGGTACTTCCTAGCAGCTCTGGTTAAAACTACCCTCCAAAAGTAATAACAATAATAATAATATTAGTAATCCCTTGGGATACTCTCGTACATTATCGCATGTTTGTGAATCAGAAACGGAATTCAATAACAATAACAAAGATGTCTTAACACACAAAAACTCTGAGATTGTTAATAATAATAACAACTTCAACTCGAACTATCTGAACATTAATGATTAATAGTTCTATTCGCACTATGACGAGAGCTCTTCATCTTATTTAGGAAACAATGATATGATGCTTCAAAGTGGATCACCATCGAAATCAAGAAGATACCAACAATAATAATATTAATAATCATCATAATTCAGAATGAATATATTCTACACTTAGAACGAGGAGATGTTCTAAACGATGCGTAACGAGCTGGATGCATTGATGGGTAAGTTCGATGAAAAGGTCATTGAAGCACTTGGGAAGCGAGAATATGAATTATTGAAGTCGTTTAGAGTCACCATGGATAGGATGACAGCTGATTTAGCAAACACGCATAGAAAATTAGCTAATTTTCATAAAGAAGCAGAAACTGATATCAAAGTTGTATGTAAGCAAGAAAAATGAGGGGGTTGCATAAATGATTATTTACCTATACTCTGTGTGCTTATTATCTTTGTAGGTTTAGAGAGGTAGTTGAAATTCTTCAGAGAGAACTGCGAAGAGTTGAGTAAATCAAATCTTGAATTGAAGGCTTAGACTGCAGAGTTGAAGAATTCAATGGAAGTACTCACTGCTGAAGTCAAGATTGCTAAGTAAGCTCATTTTAAAGCACAGTAGAGGCTCACTGAATTGCTTGAAATACAAGCCATGAAATAGCCTACAAACAACGACAACTCGATAAACAACGCAACTGATACTAAGATTCCACTCGAAAAAGAATCCAAACTAAGTAGATAGTTTAAGCACAGAGATTCCTTAATCACAGCATTACGAGTCATTGATCTCTAGGAGAATCCACATTAAGCAGCATTTGTTATCGAGCAGTATGACAATAACAATAACATTTTCACAAAAATATGATAATAAATATCTCTTCTATTTATTTTAGATTAGTGATTGACAAACTCGGTGGAAGAGATACACTCATTGAAGATCTCAAAACAGAGAATCAATCTAAGAAACGGTAAATCAAGTAACTTCTTGGTGAGCTTCGAACAGGAGGAAATAATACTCCAGAAATTCGATGGAATCCGATTAGGGAAATATTCCTGAAAGGAATACGAGAAATGTAATCAGGGAAGTAATCTAGTTTGAATAAAACTGATGCGAATAATAATGAGTTTGACAGTGAATAACGAATGGAAATAGTCTAAAGGATGTTTGCTAGTAATGAGTTCTTAGAAGCTGTGAATGCATTGTTATTTCAATAAAAATGCTGCAATTATTCTGATTGTAAATTCAATATTCTTCCAGGAGGGAATGAACAAAACAACAAGAATAAAGATAACTATCATGATGATTAAGCTCGATCGATTGAGGAGGATAATATTATTTCGAATGGCATTGAAAGCAACGAGGATGACTATGAAGCGAAAAATAATTTCTTAACTTCTATTACAACAACAAATGGATACAACAACAGAACTAAAAATACAACTACAGCTACTGCAACGAAAACATCAACAAATCAAAATACCTTACAAGCCACTGGATGGCTGTATAACAAAAGATGGAGTCAAGTTGATGCAAAAGCATGGGGGAAAGTGCCCATCATGGCTAATGGATATAATTAAAATAAATAAATATCTACTGGAGATGAAGGAAAAGAAACAAAACAGGTAGAGAGTTTACATGGTAAGAAGATATTCTCATCGAATGTTCGAGAGATTATCAGCAGTGGTGGATAAAGAGTTAGAAGTTATTCTCTGAGTCATGGCAGTGGAACTGAAGGAGATATTAACAGAAATAATAAGAATAATAATAATAATAATAGGAGAATTAGCAATAACTTGTTGAACAGTAGTTTAAATAAAACAGGAGGCTAAGAGAAGAATACATTGAGTTATTATTAAGATAATAACGTAATAAGTAAACATATTTCAAATGTCATTAATGAATTTTAGAAGAAACATCCAGGGAAAAGAGAAGATCTGATAGAGTTAGGGAATATGCAAGAGAGACATACTAATACAAATAATAGCTATTAACGGAAAGTGGATAAAGTAATTTTCAAGAATAATAAAATATTCTGAAAAAATTACAAGGAAGCTTTGAGAAAAAGAAAGATGGTATTTTGATCAACTTTGAAAAGTCCAGTTAAATATGTCATATTATGCAGTTGATAGTCTGAATATGTAATTTATCATTGTTTGTGTTTGCTTATTTGGTGTAAATAAAATGTTTTATTTTTCAATTTCCTGATACTTCTTTAATTTTTTCTTTGTGATATCGTACTAAATCCTTAATATCGCTGATTACCTAGAAAATTAATAAACAAAAATCAGTTAAAATACTTTTTGCTTTTATTCTTTTTAAAACATTTTTGTTGAATGAATAACCTTGATTTTGTTGTCTTTGATTTTCTTCTTTTCTTGATCTACTCGAAGTGCATTTACTATCTGCTCCTTTTCAGTTTAGAATTACTCAATTTGATTCTCATATGTCGATCGCAATCTGTTTTCTTTCTATTTTATAGAAAAAGATACAAATGGTGGTTAATTCAATCCATAATTTTAAGGTGTTTGTTAATCGATTACCTCATTGAATTCATCTTTAATTTTGCGTGTTTCGTATTTGGTGAAGAGTAGCTTATTCTTAAATGATTCTTTTTCAAAGTCAATTTCGTTTATTTGCTTCTCTAAATCAGCAATTCGTGACTTCATTGCATTCTCTGCTTCCTGTTTTCCTTTGGTTTCTAACTCCAAAGATTTCATCATCAACTCGACTCTTTGTCTCTCTTCCTCTACCATTTTGTTCTAATACCACAAAAAGAGTTAGACATAATTGTAATCTAAACGGCTAATTCTCTTTCTATCATGATTTACTTATAATGCTTATCGATCTTGTGCTCTCTGCAATTCTAACAGATTTTGTGCTTTCTCCTCCGCCGCTCTTGTTTGAAGTAGCAATTCATTCTCCAAATACAAATTCTTCTCCATGAGTTTTTTAACCTTGCTGTCAGTATCATCTCTAAGCCTATTAAGCTTTGATTCCTTCCTTTTCAGCTTAGCCTCATTGTCTCTGTTGGATACTTTAATTTCTTCAATCTCTCGTCGTAATTACTACTCAAGATTCTACCCATTTTCGCGAAGTCTCTCACATTCACTACTTTTATTACTTAGCTCTTCTTTCAATAAACGATTCTCACGCTCTAATCCACTTGATAATTCACGATACTTTCAAAGTTCAACCATAAAAAACAGTTATTTTTAATGCTAAAAAATTATTAAAAATAATTACTTTATTTAATTCTTCAGTTGAAATCGACTATTATGATTGCACCTTCGCTAATTCTGCTTTAACTTAGTTCAATTATGCTTATTATCCTAATGCTTATTGGTTATTCAATTCTGAACTCAAAACCTACTCTTATTTATCAGCTTTGAATCTAATTAATGACTCTTCAAGATCAGATATTTTCCTTTTTTAACTTTCGATTTTCCTCTTTGCTTCTTCCAGCTAATCAGTCACACCAGCATTCTTCAATCCCAGCACACTGCATTCCTCTTTCATTCTCCAATATTCCTCCTTTTCCTCCTTTAAACTCCGTTACATCTCACTCACTTCCTAATTTAATTATTCAAATAAATTATCGAAAAAATTTCCTCAATCTCTCTTTTTATTCTTACTAGCTAGCAATTCGTATTAGTTTGCAATAACTACTCAATCTACGCAGCCATTTTATCTCTTTCAGCTTCTAATTCACTTAGAATATGAAATTAATTCTAATCTTTCGCTTCCATTTCTTTAATCTACCCTGCTGCTTTCTCTCTCACATCCTACAGCTCTTATCTCAACTAATTCACTTCTTATTCTCTGAGTTTCTTTTATTCCCTCAGCTATTCCCTTTGTTACTCTAGAACCTCCATTTTATTTCTCGTTTCTGTCTCCAATCTCGTTGCACTATCGAATTTCTTACTTTCTTCTTTTTTTTCTTCATTCAACTTTGCTCGTAATTCCTTCATTTTCTCGAGGAATTAATTCTTCTCTTAAGTACTCTCCTTTGTAACCCTATTTACCTCAGATTCCATACTTTTTAACTCTGATTTTTAATCCTTTACTTTCAATTACATATCGAATAACTCAGAAGTTAATGTCTCACACTTTGATTCAAACAGAACAACAAAATAAACAATTTGTTATCGAAAATAACCCCCCTTAAGACTCTCCCTCATCTCCCCCATTTTCGTACCTTTTTCGTAGCAGACACAGCTTATTCCTCTTTCTCTTTGATGCTGTTTCTTGTTTCTTTAAGCATCTATTTGCATTATTTATATTTCTACTTAAACACATCAGCAGTTTACTCCTGCTAATCTGTTTATTTCAACACTTCTGATGTTTTCCTCTGCTATTCCAGCAATAACTCACTGATTTCCCTCGTTTTATAGAATAAACATTTGAATTCCTTTTCTAGTCTATCTCGTTTCCAATCATCAATCTTCTGTGATAAAATAAACTCACTCTCCTTCGATAAATTCGTAGCGTCATATGCAGCTTGATTCTACTCTTAGATTCGCTTCAATACTCGAGGACTTAGAATCACATCAAATTCATCATCGCTGCTACTGCTATTGCTATTATAATTACTCGAGTTCATTAGTCCATCAAAGTTATTGTCTGCGTTGTTGTTAGTTAAGATATTCTTAGGCAAGACTCTACGTTTACTCTTTTTGATTGACTCATCTTTGGTTTCTAATTGTCTTGAAGGCTGCCGAGTATTCTTTTTAGCTGAACTCTTAGCATCAGTGAAAGATGGCTTTCGAGATGAACGAGAACTCACTGGAAATGTTTCCAATGCAGCATCTGATTTTCTTGAGCGATTCAATGCAGGATTGGTAATATTATTGCCAGGTGATTTTTCACCATTTCGACGAGAACTAAATGAGTATTTCAAGAACAACAACAAAAACAGCATTAATACAAACATAATCATTATCTTTAAATATATCTTACAGAACTGATTTCGGTGTGGAAGCTTATTATTTATCTGCTACAACGATTTCTAAATTATTATTATTCCCATTTCTTGTTGTTGCTGCGCTAATCAGTGGGTATTTTCTTCTTTGTGAGATATCAGCTTCACTTTGAGAGCTATTTAGCTTCAAGAATGAACTTTTAGAGTTTTATCTCGAACTCTTTAGTTTCTTTACGCTCTAATCATTCGCTTATCCATCTTTGAGATCTTATTTATCCTTAGACTTTTTACCTAAGCTTGTTGTACTTCCAGCAATGGTTTCTTTTTTTTTAGGAAGTGATTTCGATGTGCTAGATCTACTAGTTTTATTAGCTATATTAGTATTCGCAGCTGAAACTGCAAGAGTCTTTATAGAGCCTTTCTTCGAAGAAAGCATGAGTCAAAATATTAGAAAATTGTGTAATGTATTGTTGTGCTGAATTTCAAATATATAAAAAATCCACTCAAAATATTAATTGCGTTGAGATTCCAAAATAAGAGTTATTCTTCTTTGCATGATAGTCATTCAGCCAGTTAAAGCTAAACAAACTAACAACTTAAATCATGTTTGATTTTCTGTTTATTTTTAAAAATAATTTAAAATAAATACACAAATTCGCCTTCATCTTTATTTCCTATTAAAAACTGAAGATATCCTATTCAAATCATCTCTCAAAATAAGAATAGATTAATTCTATGATTATAAATTATATTATTTTTTGGTCTATTTCAGCCAATAACGATCAAATGTTTTCCAGCAAAGTGTTTGTACCCTCCCCACATCACACACACACACACACTTGATATCATTCTCCGGAAACAAATATTTAATTATCTTGTATTTTTCTTTTGTTTGTAAAATCATTTGATATTGATTAAGATTTCTTCCTTAGCGCAGTTGGTCTATCAAAAACTGCTCATTTGTCGAGCCATTTGAAGAAACATGGATATATTTCTCCTTGTGATGACTATCATCATTGGAGTTCTCTTGGTATTCGCGAACATCTATATCCTAGGAGTGTATTGCCATCCAGAAGATAACGGATTTGGTGCAAATCTCCTCTGTAAAATCACAGTGGTTGAATATTATTAATAATATGACAAAAAATGATGCAACAGATTCATTTGGATTACATTGATTTCAATGAAATTCTTCTGAGTTCTTGAAATATTGTTGGTTTTCTTGTTATGGTGACATAATAGGTCGCAGGATTGACGTTATGTTGGGGACAAGTGCTATTAATTCCACTTGATGTTTCGAATTCAAGGTAAAAATGAGAATGCTAGATGAGAAAATCCCCTGGTTTTAATTGTATTTATTTGTTATTTTGTCTAAAAGAGGATACGGCTCGGGGTTCAACATGGAAATAGTAAACAAATCACTTCTAAATTCTGATAAATTGAGCAAGAAATCCTCGCGAAAATATACCTTAATCTTTTCCTATTTTTCGAACTCTTTAGATGTGGTATGTTGTGTATATTTCGGTGCTTGTATTCTTAGCCTTTTTGATTCCCGTTCTCTCCTTCTACTACGAGTCTGATGAGGACAAATCATTCGTAACAACTATCTAAACAATAAATAATTCCCTTTACAATCAATCCCTCTTTTTCTTTCTTCTCTAAGCTCACTCGAGTCTGCACTACAATCGCCATGGAGTTCGTGATGCTCCTTCTTATGGGTGTGTTCTTAGCGATGTTCTATTTATTCTGCTCGACTGTTTACCTTCCTGTAAGAGTCATATCCTTCTCACTCAATGAAGATGGATCACCTACAGCAATTCTATAATCCTCAGATACTATCTCAGATACATATTTCACAACTAACATCCAAGTTACATAGGATCTGACAGCTACATTCACTGTGTCACTGTATGTCTCAATTATGGCTAGCTTAGCCTTCCTTGGGATATTCTTTCTTGTGTTGTTCGCTGGAATGGGTATGTCAGCTCTGCCAATCGATCTAATTAGGTCTTATAGAACAAGACCGACATTTGTAAGACATAAATGACATTAAATGAGAAAAATTAACAGGAATCATATTTTTAATTTAGACCTCCTCAAAGCAAGCATTTTCAAAGAAATCTCAGCTGAAAAAGCAGTGCGAGACATTAATGGAGCTAGGAGATAAAATTCAAGAGGATCAATTCGAAGTAAAGTACTAAAAAGGATTCTGGGCAAAGAGGAAAATCAAAAGCAAATATGCAGCGGACTTTCAAGTATTCTCCGAAGCAGTCCTTTAGCTAGAAGATGTAAAAGCTAATCATTTCGTTGATTATGTGGGTGTGTTTAGTTCACAAAATTGATTATTTAACCTGTTTTTCACATTTAGGAGCATCAACTTTTCAAGATGGAGTTATCGATAGGTACAGTAAATCCGCTAGTGTTCTACGGGAAGCTATTTATAGGATTCATTGGCATCATCATCTCATTAGTGTGGTGGGCACATATGTAAAAAATACAACAGAAAACTATTAGCGAATTAGCATATTGAACTAACTAATTATGTTTATTATTTGTTTGTTTTTTAAGTCTCGTAGCAGTTGTGATCAAGAAAGATGGGTATCCTTTATTTCCCTTACTAGACAAGGCCTTTCTTCGAACAGAAGAGATTGGCATTGACTTTATTGGAATCGCTCTCTTTGCGATGTTTTCACTGTATTTACTATGGTGTGCCATGAAAGGAAACTTTAAAATCGGATTAGCTATTCCATTCCTGTTTACAATTCATCCAATGAGGTAAATTTTAATGTAATTCAAGATTTAATCACCTTTTTCTGTTTATTTAACAGACCAAATGAGACATGGATGAACAGCTTTTTGTTCAATTTGAATTTGATGTTGGTGATGGGTGTAGCTGTTGTGCAGTTTGTTGCGAAGTGTTTCATATAATATGTTCGATTCAGTGAATTGAGTTAGATCTTTAACTTCCAAGTGTACTACTTGGAGTTCTACAAGATATTCTATCAGAACAATGTCTTCGAAATTGCCATACTTGTAAGAAAAAATAACATTTTGAATAAATTGGAGTTAATGTTTTGTAAAATTTTGGGGAAATGCAACGAAATAAGGTATGGAGTGGATTGAGCATGATTTACTTCCTTGCGAAAGCACAAGCTAAACCGCAGGTAAGCAATCTAAGAATAAAATGAAGTTAACCCTTGTAATTCTCTTGATTACATTCTCTAGATCGCGAAGGACATAGAACTGTAGAAAAAGAAGATGAAGAAATACAAGGGTCCTAAGGATGTGGAGATGCAAGAGTTACTGATTAAAAAGGAGAAGAAAGGATAAGAATCAGCAATAAAGGAATCTTAATCTCAAGGGAAAAAGAAAAATAAAGATAAAGGAGAGGACAATAAATAGGAAACAGATCAGAATCTCCAGAAGAGCATTTACGATTTAGTTGGGGATTCAGAGGCTAAGAAGAAGAAAACAGACAAAAATAAGAAAAATAAATGAATTAACAAAAAAGAGGAAGAATACTAATAATCGTCTTTGTTAGTTATGTTTATGAGATTCCACCCCAATCAAGGTAAAGAAAAGAAACAATATCAGCAATCAACATATCTGGAAGACAACTTGGGAGTATTGAAATATCTGAGATAATCAAATTAGCTCTTAAAAAGAACTTGCTATGTTAGCAAAGTTAAACTTAGTATTTAGAAGAAGAATATCATGTACAAATAAACTAATTATTAGGTTTGTGTGCTTTGTGTATTTTGCTGTAAAATAAGAGTTTTTTAAGGGGAAAATAAGTAAATATTCAGGTGGGATGTTAGTTTGCAGAAAGGAAAGTGAGAACTTAATAACAGGTTTACAATCGTCCATTCATGGATTGAGAGTAAATAAATCCATAAACAACATCACAGCAATCTTATTATTAAATTTATATTACGTTTACAATTTTACAATCGCCTAGCGATTATTGAGCTCACTTAAAACTCTTAAGCGGTATCATAGAATATTGAGAGTATGTTAAGGATCTTCAATGATTGCTCTCCATTGTTCAGGAGTGTCCATTTAGATTTCAATTCTTGTCGAGCTGAACTTATGGATATTCTCAAAGTCAAACTCTGCCTATTTTAGGGTTTCAAAAGAATAAGAATTAATAGATAAAAACAACAAAAGAATATGTGGGAGGAGAAAACATAATACTAAATCTTTTAAACTCTTTCTTTTTACAATGATATCACCACTTGCATTCGAACCAAGATCAAAGAATTTTACTTCATATTAAAATGTCGTTCGTTCTGTATGGGAAGAGACAACAAAGAAAGAATTAAAGAAGGAAGTATCTTCTAGGGGGTTGATTACTTGGTTTGAGGATGAAGTCTTTCAGGCAGAGTGTGTCATGTGAAAAATATTTACTTGTCCTAGAATGTGTGCATAATTTCTGAACTAATTACCTGCAAAGAGAAAGAGTTTATTTATGAATTCAG
>Ga0302285_10001799_pt1 | contig 11960 bp, 6 predicted proteins | sample III_Fen_E2_2_FD_200455 | JGI IMG/M metagenome (GOLD analysis project Ga0302285, IMG submission 200455) | Peat permafrost microbial communities from Stordalen Mire near Abisko, Sweden - III_Fen_E2_2 | ecosystem: Environmental > Terrestrial > Soil > Wetlands > Permafrost | place: Sweden: Abisko...
ATTTTATTTCCCTATGCATCTATGATTTCTTCTTCTGTATATTCGTTCCCATCTTTATCTACTTTGGTTCTGATATTCTTGGAAAAAAGTTATTAATTAATGACCAAAACAACTGGCTGCTATTTAAAACTACCTTGATAATTTTATTGCCTTAAGCATCTGTAATTTCTTCTTATGCAAATGTGTTACCATGTTCATCAACCAATAATTTTGTATTTTTCACAATTTTATTGCCTTTGTCATCAAATGTCACCTCCTCTTTTGAAAAATCAAATTATTTAATAAAAAAGAGCGCCTTAAAATCTCACCTAAAATTTATTTGCCATCTGCTCCTACAACGATTCGTTTTTCAGTCTTCAAAATTAAACAAAGTAAATAACAATTTCTAAACATTTCAAAATTACTCGAGTAGATTTTCCAAATTTATTTGTTTTTTCTTCGATAACAATCTTATTTCCATTCTTATCAATTTTCTCAGTAATAACAACTTTGCTTCCATCAGCATTTATTATCTCCTTCACTATGATATCATTTCCATTTGCATCCTTCATTTTTTTGGTCTTATTATTAGAATAAAACATTAAAAGAGCCACTGAATAAATAAAAACCAATTATAAAGTTACTCTGACGATCTACTTATTTCCAAATTCATCAATTATTTCTTCCTCAATAATTTCATTTCCATCTTTATCTTTCTTCACTTTTGTTCCTAGTTAATAATAGTATCATTAGTTTATTATTTTTCATAGATAACTTACTCTTTACTATTTTTTTGCCATTTTTATCTGTTATAATCTCTTCAATTACATCCTAAAAGCAATCAAAATAAAGAAATGATAATTTTATTCAAATAAACTTACATTTCCATCTTTATCTTTTATTATCTTTTTGATAACGTGCATCTGCAACCCAGTTGAAGGATCAATGTAAGTCTCTTCAGTATACTCTTCGCCATTCTAACAATACAAATTTCCATTAATCTCAATGATCTCCTCTATTTTTATTATTACTTGATCTTTTTTGACTTTCATTTGTTTAATTCTTGTTCTTTCTACTCCATGTTCATCAATGTACTCTATTAACCATTCAATTGTATTATTCAGCTATTTGCAATAATAATAATAATAAAATATGTTTTAAACTTACTTTCTTCAATCTCATATTCCTCTTCACCATTTTCGTTCTTAACCATTTTTACTTTATTACCCCGTTCATCAACAAACCATTCTCCTTCTTTAATTGGTTTACCATCTTTAGCAACTGGTCTTCCTGGTTTTTAAGGTAAAATATATTTACTTCCTCCAATTGCTAATCCCCCATGTTTATTAACAAAATCAACAATGGATGGATCTGTAACAACTCCTGTTTTAGGTTTTTCTCTTTTTCTTATTTCATTGCCATTTTTATCAAGAATAACTTCTTCTTCGATCTCTATTTCCTCTTCAACAAGCTCACCTGTTAGATCATTTATTAATATAATATTTAACTTGAAATCTAATTTACCTCTTGAATTAATTCTTTATATTTTTTTCTTTATTTTTCTGACAACTAGCTATTGGCCATCTTCTAATAATTCTGGATCAAAATCAGCATCATACTAAGGGTTATTCAGAAATTTTTAAGCTCTCTCCTTTTGCTCAACCTTTAATTTCTTCACCTGTTATCAATAATTCATTTAGTTACTTTTCAGATATTTTATATTTTAAGCCCTTACAAATTAAAGAAGATCTCCACCAATAATATCTTTAACTAAACCATCTTTAAGCATTTCTTAGTCTATTTTTGCAAGATGCTCAATTTCTTTGAAATTAAACCGTTTAGAATAGTCTGTGTGAAATAGTTCCTCAGCTTTTCCAAGAAGAAATTTCTTTTATTCATCTGTGAGATTTGAATTTTAAATAAATCTCTTGAATTTTTCTAGATTTGTCTTTCCCTCTTCTTCGAGTTTCTTTAGTTCTTCAACTAACTCTTTCAGTTTTAGTTTGAGCTTAATATTCTCCTCGAGATATTTACGCATTTTTTCCTTTTCTTATTATGACAATGATAGTTCTCTTTCTTTTTTCAATTTTCTTACTTCTTCTTCTCTTTTACGTTCATTAAAAACATATTCATCAATTTTACTATTGAGAGTCTTTATTTTTACTTCTAATACTTCTGATTCTCTTTTGCTTTCCTTGTACTTTTTCTCAATTTCAGACAACTTTTTATCTTTTAACTTCCCTTCGAAGGAGAGTCGTTCATATCTTTCTTTTAAAACATCTCTCTCGGTTTGCGTGTATATTTCTTAAACTTCTACTTGGTTCCTATTTTATTTGAAGTTCTGCTTGAGTTAAAACTCTTAAGCTGCTTTGGCTTTGAATGCAACGTCTTTCAGTCCATTCATTAACTCTGATTCCATATTTTGGTACCCTTTTTTGAGATTTTCTTCTTTTGAGAGCAGCAAATTTCCTTCTTCTTCAACTAATAACAAATATGTTAGAAATAAAGAATGAAGTCTTCCAAGTAATATTAAAGATTTTTCAATAATTAGTCAAGGATCTTTTTATTTGTTAAACTCTAAATACTTACTTTATTCAGCTCTTTTCTTCTTTAGTTAAAGATCTTTTAGTACAATTTTGAGTGATTTTTCAGCATTCGAGGCATCTGCATTGAAAACTAGATTCTTCCCTTTAAGAAACTCTTCTACACTATCAGTAGCCTCACTTAAGTCCTTCGTTATTGAGATCAATTCTAATTATTTTATTGCAATTTAATTGATATTTTTTGCCTCTAAAATGTCCTACTGCGTATCTGTTCCTTTCTCTACCAATTTCTAAACCAAGTTGAAAAAATCAAATTGAATTAACAGTTTATGTTTGAATAGAACATATTATCAAATTAATTTACCTTTTCAGGCATCTGATTAATTGAAACAATTTATCTTTTTATAGAGTTTAGCTATGACATCCCCATTCTAGATAAACCAGCAGGTGAGCGGCTAGAAGGAGAGCCAACTTCAAAAACAGAATCCTTCCTATCAAATGATTGAGATCTTGTAAACTTGTTGTTGCGCTTTAATACTTAAAGACTCTCTAAGAATTAGTCTTAGTTAAATTCAGAATTAACTTTTATACGAAGAATTATATCAAGCAATGCATTTTATCCACTAAATATCTTTTATATTATGGAAGTGAATTTCTCAAGACGAAGTTCTCCTAGCTGGAAATGCATTTCAGCTAAAATCAACTAATAGAGTTGCTGGGTCTGATCGAATAGAAAATATTTATCATCTCCATTTCATAAATTCTTTATCTAAAAATCTTACCTTTTTGAGGATATCGACAATAGTATTCCTGTCTATGTCTTTCTTCCTTCTTTGGATATCATTTTCAATTTTTGTCAGTAACCTTTCCGTTTTGATAAGCTTATCAAACTATGGTTGAAGTACTTTATTGCCCTAAGTTATAACAACAGGTTCTTGAGAATTGATTACCTTCATCAATTATCTCTTGTTCTACTTTCTTTTTGCTTCTACTTATTAAATTTCTTTTTCAATAATAAAATTGAATTTTCCCTGTTTGGCTATTTCAAGCTTTTAATTAAGTAGAAAGACCATACAAGAATACAAAATTATTAATCCTTAAACTGAAATTTACATAGCATTTTTTGAAAGAATTAATCAATTTTTTAAATTAGCGTTTGATTCAAATAAGTATTAGAACCAAATAAAAAGGAAGGTCGTAATCATTAGAAAGATCGAATAAAGGGAGAAACTTTCACTAAGATAAATTTTAAGCATTCTTATCTTGGGGCTGGTTTCTTTAATTGACCTCTAAATCAGAAATACATAAAAAAGAAACATAATTAAAAAACTGAAGGGAGAAATCTTTGCTACAAAGAATTTTGGTCAAAATCTCCCATGGATTATTAAGAATTTGAAGAAATCTACCTTGGCAAAGAGGATAATGTTATCCATTTGATGCCAACTGAGCTAGATGATGATAAAGATGATAAAGGTGCTTTAGATAAAAAATGGAAAGAAAAACATTATTTTTCATCTCTCACTGAAAGCTCTGATAGTGAAAGCTCATAAGATAGCGATGAATAAACAGGAGATCATTTTAATTTTAGGAGTAAAAATAAGAATGCACGAAAAAACGAAGATGATTATGATATTGAATCAAATCAAATGTCTCTAAATTAGCATAACCAAAAAGAAGCTGCTGATAATTAAAGGTTTCCATTGTAATAATGTTACCCATATTAGTTTCAGCAAAGAGAAAATAAGAAAAACTAAGCTTTTGCGCTAGATGAATCTACTCCGTTCAGCAGAAATGATTAGATGTCATCACGAAAAGAAGATAATCTCGAAAGACCATTAATGAAATAAATTTACCGTGACATGAAAAATAGCAAAAAAGTATTAAAACTATGTCTTCTCGATGTAAGATAGCAGACTACAGAAGAGATTCTTCACGAAATTAATGATGTCAATCGCTTAAATAACCCTACTTTTCGCAAGAATATTATAGGTACACATCATGAAAGAAAAAGCAGAGTTTTAACTACTTTAAATTTTCATCATCATATCAATCTGATTTCGCAAATTCTGAATAATTAAAACTAATCTCATAATAGTTTGAGCATCTTGAACACTCCTAGCCATTTTTAAGGTAATAATATCCCCCCTTAGAATGTCCTTTCAAAGTTTAATCAGCCTGTTCCACCAAGCAGCGCTCATGGATCACAAAGTTCTATGCATACTTCAAATAATAAAGAAAGTGGTGAAAAATCAAACAGCGATCTAAAAAAAGAAAGCGAATAATAGATAAATTAACTTTTTACTGCGACAACTTAGATCACTAAATCCTCAGATAATATTGTAGGAGGAGATAATTACAATGAGAATATTAATAATCCAGAGATGTTGCAAGCAAATCAATAAGGGAGAAGATTCTTTTAAAGAGCAGGTCATCATGTCAGAACAGAAGTAATCCAAAGAGATGTTTAAAGTGAATTGTTTTTCACTTAAAAAGATATCAGTTCTAATAAAAGTTAGATGAAAAATGGTGCAAACACAGAATTTACAAATTAATTGTAAGATAATTCTCCAAAGACACAAGTTCTGATAAAAAATGAACCTAATGAAGAATCATTTGGTTAAAAAGTCTTTAATATTGAAAATAAGAATAGAAAAAGGAATGCAGCTTATAACCCAATACTAAACATTATGGGTCCAGTTGAGGAGAATACTGAATAATCAGAGGGGAAGAAATCAAGTATTGCAAATCTTCAAAAGAACTAACATGACGATGTTCTCCAGGAATAAAACAGTTCTTTGGAGATGATAGAAGGGAAACCAAGAGCAATGACAACAGCTTTGATTTCTCATGATAACAATAATTCTGAATTGCTAGAGCCGAAGAAACATTATAAAAATTGTCTAAGTACCGATGCATTTGTGAATCATTAAATAATATGCTCTAAGAGTGAGAATTCTGATAGTTCTTCAAGTGCTTAAACTGAACAAGACGAAGCTGAACAAGAAGAACAAGATTAAGATATTAGTTTTAAACCATCTAGTAAAAGTACTACAAGACCAAGAAAATCATAGAGTTGTGAGAACTTTTTTGATAAACCAGAGAAAGAAGAAATCGATGCTTAGATTCTCAAATAAGAAAATGCGAATGACAATCACTTCAAATTAATCACACAGAATCTCAAAAAAATTAAGATGCTCAGAAGTAGTACAGTTTACTATGATAACGATAAAAAAGAATAATTGTTAAAGCAACTTGAACTACTTAACATGAATCATAATCATGCTATATAAGATGAAAATAATCAAGAAGGATGTGTCGCTTGTGATTTACATCAATTAATCAAACATGGAAATAACACGAAAGAAAAAATACCTGAGCCAGCTGAACCGTTTGATCCATATAAAGTATTTAAAGAAGTTCCAATGCATGTCATAGAGTCAAGGTTCTATTTAAAATAAACTTCTTCTTTAAACTAAGAGACAAATGAAACTGATAAAGGTAATTATTTGCTTAAAAACTATTTTAATTTAAAGAAGTAAAAGTATTACATTAACATATTAATCTTAGTCTTTGAATAAGATTAATAACTTCTTACATATGCTAATTAGATATTTTGTTGAAAAATATTTGAAGATGAAGGCAAAAAAGTATTTATCATGGGAAACAGAGGAAATCCAGACATGAAACCTCTAAAGGTTTATTTCTTTAACAGAGAGGATGTGAGTTTAGATTTCGAGCTCAACTTAAAGGATACTTCGATTGGAGCTTTTATCAAGTTTGTAATATCATCCTATAAATCAAAGAGCTCCATGAATTAGCAATTGCTGCGTTTTCCTGATAATCCAGGAAGATACAAAATATTTCCTAATATGGGTGAATCACCTTCTGAGCGATACGTAGCAGATGTTAACATTCCTGAACTTTCAGATTTTATGATGCTTTAAGATACAATTGGAGATTTCGCAGAGTGTTGCTTTGTCGAAGCTGACGAAAATTAATTAGAATCGAATAGTTTAAGCAGAATTGTTGAAGATCCTGAATAAGATTTACATGAATTCTAAACTGTCTACAGCAAATCAGGCTAAATGGTTTTTAAAGTAGAATGCCGTGAAAAAGAGTTCTCTACAATTATCAGAGTTGGCAAAGATAAGCTCATCGATGACTTATTTGATAACATTTAAAAGAAAAAGAAGATCGAAATCGATAAAAAAAACTTTTTCTTTCAAGGAAAAGCTTTCGGAAGTGATGATTTAGTCGAATTAGATCTCAAGATGCCTCTCAGTGTAATAAATGATTAATTTCTTAAAATTTGCAGGAGAGAATATGAAGACCGATAAGGAGGAACAATTGAGAATAAAATTGTATCCTCAAACAATGGAAAGTTCTTTAGTTTCCATGATAATAGTCTTGACGATTCTTTAGACGAAGCTGAAGAAGGATTTGCACATTCAGATTTTGATGATGAAGACCGTTCCTCAAGCACACATTTGAATTACATGAATGGTTAGGGTCGCGGAAAAAAAGAAAAGGGAAATAAAACTAACAAAGTTCCATTGTTTGGTTTTGATTTGATTCAAATGAGAAAATACGAATAATTTGAAGTTACGAAAATTACTCAAGTCAGCAATGAGATTTATAAAAAATCACCAAGAATAATAGGAATCGATGAAAATCTTATTTATAACCGCAAAGTGTAACCCAATTTACTTAGCGTTAGAAATCTTCTTTGTTTCTTCTTTCCAGCATCCCCTTCTGATACGAAATGTCCAACGAAGAAAATTGACGATATTAAGGATATGTATATTATTGAGGGCTCTAATCTGCTTTTGTAATTTTATCAGAAAGATAATCTGAAATATTGGCTGCTTTATAATCCTGACCCTTCTGTTTCAAGAAGAATGTTTGAAAAATTGACATATTTACGAAAATCTCTTGAAGTCAGACTTCCCTGAATTCTTCTTCATTGCTTGAAAAAGGAACCAACAATAATAAAAAACTTTTTATTTCAAAATATTACATTTTTACATGTTGAATCCTTAATAAATCAGTCCTCATTCAAGTTTGAAAAATTCAAATGCCGCTCTGCTATTTAAAATCTCACTATCGATTATGTTTTAATTTGATCATATTTTTACAAATTTAGCTTTTAACAATTAAAGCCCATAAAACACTGAAAGCATTGATGTTGATAGAATAGAAACAGGAAAAGTGCCAGAAAATTCAGGAAATGGGTACGTATTTTCCTTACCATTAGATAGATGAGAGATATTCTCGAAAATCTGATTGTACCTTCCCAAGTGATTCCAGAAAGAGTCAATTAAAATTACAAACAATACAAGTGCTATCATAGAACTCTCAAAAAAAGTATTTGCCTTCCGTAACCCACCCTCTTTGAAAGCCTTAATAGTTAAAAGTTAAATTATCAATGTTATAATCTCTTCACAGAACATTAAGCAAGGCATATTAATGCAATGGTCTAGCTATTACTCTTCGAAATTCTTACCATGAGAAAGTAATAGATCACTTCGAAAAACCCAGAAATGTAGGATCACTAGACAAGAAGGATAAAAACGTAGGGACTGGTCTTGTCGGAGCTCCTGCTTGCGGTGATGTTATGAAACTTCAAATCTAAGTCGATGAAGATGGGAAAACTATTTAGAAAGCCGTCTTTAGAGTACACATTTTATTTCTTGAAAAACAAAATAATTATTAACTTTCCTTTTTCAAAGACTTTTGGCTGCGGATCTGCTATTGCAAGTAGTTCTTATGCAACTGAGATATTACATGGAATGTCGATTGACGACGCAGCTTAGATTAAAAATTCAGGTTTAACTTTTGTTTTCCATTTATTTGCATGCTGATTTTATTTTATCAGATATCGCTTCCTACTTGAAGCTCCCTCCAGTGAAGCTACATTGCTCTATGTTAGCTGAAGATGCAATTAAGAAGGCTGTTGATGATTATAAGTCAAAGTAAAATAAATCAAGTGACGATTCTGCTCCCAAGTGAATTCTGATGTATTGGGTTTATCGTAATGTTGATTGTTTGTTTCCTTGTTTGAAATAAATATAAATATTTAGTTAGGATTACTTCCTATTTTTCATATAGGATTAACATGACAACAACTTAGACAATATTTGTTTATATTTATTAAGAGAAAAGAATTGTTCTAATTCAATTTAATCTCTTTTGAAAAGATTTGAGATGTTTGATTGTTTGAAACCTTGCATTTTGATTGCATAATTCAAAAATAAAATGATTTGATTAGAGGATAAAAAGCTTTAAAGAAAGAAATATGAGCTTAACTTATAAAAATTATTTTGAGGCAGATTGCTGAGAGTATTTAATTCCTGGAAATAATAAAACGAAATGAACATCAATGAAGAGGAGGTTCAGACGATTCATCATTATTTTTCATTGAATTGTACTATTTATATTTGTGTTGAAGATAGTCCCAGTCATTGATGTGGCCTTTCTTTCTCCTAAAACGCTTTTTCTTTTCTAGAGCTTTTTCATAGAATTTTTCTATGAAAAATATACTCCTAATAGAGTAGCCAATTTCATCTCCTAAAACCTCCATATTCTTTTAAACGTTAAGCTGGTTGCTTTATCTAAATTCTATTAATTATTGAATAGCATGGACATCAATATCAATTATGCGCATTTATACTTATGAATAATCAGGAAAAGGAAGAGCTATCTAAGAAGATCGCAGTTCTTCCCATGCAACTGCTACTAAGGGATATTTTTATCTTAGGTTATGCTCTATCCTAAGGGTATACACCATTATATTACAAGGTACAGAAATATCATCCAAAGTATGGATAAGGGCATCGTTTTCAGTGAGTACTTAATAATAATCAAAACTAGAGGGAGGAGAAGATGGAGATTAAACATTTTCAAGATCATGTTGAGAGAATTGCTTGCAGAGCAGCTTCATAACTGTACGATTATCTAAATACTCCAGAATCCCATTTCTCATAATTATATTAACTGCTACATTAGCTTCAGCACCTAAAAGAAAGCAGAGACTTGAAGATACTCCTACATAAGTTGTCTCAAATTGTTAAGTAAAACGGTTTAACTCGATAATATTGTATTAAAGAAAATCGTATTTGCTTTTTTCATGCTCAATTCCAGCATAAATAAGGCTCATCAATTCTTAATTATATAACGCTTCCTATTCAGCTAACCCATTAAGTGACTTTCTATTATTCTAAGATGATATTAAACTTACCATTGCGCTGCCTCTCTAGTACCAGCGCAAGAGAGCTTCTCCAAATATGTGCTCCGTTGAGCTTCTTCCATGAAATACTAAATTTTGAGCTACTCCAAGATAGTCTTTTTTTGAGAAAAAAGATTTTTCTACTTTTGCTTCTACAAAGACATTTAGATCTTATTCTTCTGAATTCAGATGAGATTTCCATAAGTTAACTTATCTCACAGATCTAAACACATTATTGTGATGAAATTTTCGAGAAATGTTTTCATTCTAGAATTGAGAGAAGCATAACACAAAATCTCCATGAAGATAGAGCATGCAACGAGGAGATAACTCAACAATATGAAGCGGTTTTACTTCTAGGTGCTTTTCAAGGCACATTTCAGTTTTATTATTTTCATCTTCACTACATTAATCACTTGAACTTAGGATCCCTTTTGCCTCTTCTTCTTTGGAAGAGATTTTCATAGAACTCATTCTTTAATCAAAAAGAGAAAGTTTTTTGTTGGTTGGTTGATCCTTATTTAATCATTTAAACCTTTGTCAAATTGTATTATTTGTAAAAAATAAAAGTTTTGACTTCATTTTAAAAGGAAGCCATTTTCATTCGAGAAAGGATTATTTTAGATTAACCAAATGTACTTAGAAAATTATCTTTTAGATTGTGGAAATGCTTTAGATAAATAGACAAGTAGATGCATCTAAGAACATTAATAAAAGACTACGAATAATGTAAGACTGCTTTGAAATATTAGCTTAATGAAAACAAAGAAAAAACAGTTTAATTAAAAAAGGCAATGATGTCGTCATTTGTTACTTGTTTACATTTTACATGATAAATTTTGAGTGGTATGACAGCAATTGTTTGGGAGAGCAATAATAAAAGAAATGTGGATTTGTCTAAATTAGTCTAAGTGCCTTTGAAATCGGAGCTGATATTTCGTATTGACAGTATTTATTTTATCAAACCAATAATTGTCTAAGTAGAAAAATAAAAATGAAAAGTCTTATCTTGGTAGCTGCCTTCTTGGCCTTAACCAGTGCCTTTATGATTCCTCATCTTGGAAAACTTCCATTTGTTAATCCTCCAAGATATCAAGTTGACATTGATGCTTCTCCAACTGAGAGATGGGCTCCTATTATGAAAGATTTCAAAGAGCCTCTTACTACATTTATCAATGCCTTCCATAAAGCGGTTCCTATTCCAAAGGCAATCTTCAATGCCTTCAGCTCTTTTGGTCACACTCTGTTTAAGTACCAAAAACAAGTTCGTGAGATTGAAGCCATCAGTAAGCTAACTGATCTTGATTTCAACACACTTTTCACCCTTAACTTTATGTACGAGTTGGCTTCTTGGAAGTCATGCAGTGCTGTTGTTGCTAGAAACACTAACGGAACTATTTTCCATGGCCGCAACCTTGACTTTTAGTTCTTTAGGTACTGGTTTCATACACTTTTGACTTCATTGCTAATATTATGATTTCTAGGTATTTTGCCAACATCTCCATGACTATTGATTACCAACGCAAAGGAATTACTCTCTTCAGTGTTGATGGGTTGGCTGGAGCTATTTTCTATCATTCTGGTGTTAAGCCAGGTAAGTTTGGATTAACTCAAACAACAAGAGAAACAAGCTCCCTTTGGGATAACCTTAGAGCTATTGTGGCTGGAAACCTTCCATCTGTGTGGCTTGTTGGAGAAGTGTTATCAAAACAAGAAAACTTCTAAGGTAATTTTAATGAAAGGAAGGAATTTATCAGGGTGGGGGATGAGAGAATTTCCTCAAATTTTGATTTATTCTGTAACGAATTATTATTTTTCAAAGATGCTGTCAAGACACTTAACGAAACAAAGATTGCTTGCCCTATTTACTACATAATCAGTGGACCTGGTGTGAACGACGGAATTGTGATTGAGAGAAATACCGACAGTATTCATGGATTCTACTAACTCAATGAGACAACATCTTTCCTTGTTTAGACAAATTATGATAGAGATATCCCTGATCCCTCTACAGACAGACGCAGAATCCCTGCATAGAATAGGCTTGCTGCGTTGAACGGCAACATCAATGAAGAGACATTAATGGAAGATATCATGATGAAATACCCAACATTAAATCTGGCTACCATCTGTTCCACTGTTATCAACCCTCGTACTGGATATTTCAACACTTCAGTTTGGTGGTGAAATCAAACCTATATTGACTGATTTTC
>Ga0302285_10001800_pt1 | contig 11959 bp, 13 predicted proteins | sample III_Fen_E2_2_FD_200455 | JGI IMG/M metagenome (GOLD analysis project Ga0302285, IMG submission 200455) | Peat permafrost microbial communities from Stordalen Mire near Abisko, Sweden - III_Fen_E2_2 | ecosystem: Environmental > Terrestrial > Soil > Wetlands > Permafrost | place: Sweden: Abisko...
CTTTTTTACTATTTTACTGCTTATCATATATGATTGTTTTCTATAAAGATAATAATTATTTATCAGATAATCAAATATATAACAGTATTTTTACAACTGTTTTTGGACTTTAAACAACTTCATTGAATAAAACATACAAAGTTTTCAAAAGCTAAGACCTGACTCTATCCTAAAATGAGGTATCAGATATATTCAATAATATTTTTGGTAATATTGATATTCAATATATTCAGATTTGAGATTCCCTACATTGAGTATGCGATTTTCAAACCGTATATTGCTAAAAATCTCTGTGTGAACAAAGATAAACCCCGAAGTTGTTGCGAGGGAATGTGTTTTCGGGAAAAGCAACTGAAACAAATCGCTTCAACTCACGAAACTGATACTAGTAACGAAAAGAATTCAAATAAGATACCTCAAATAAAAGAGACCAAGGAGTTTCTTCCTACTCATGTAATACTTCCGCAAGCAGTCGGAGTTCCTTTTGACTATCCTAAACATGTCGAAGCTATCATCGAATTCCGATGCATTTCGGTCATATTTGTACCTCCCCGGTTTTAGTGCTTGTTTTTTAGTTTTAGCCTGCAATCTGTTTTTGCGGGCATGTTTTACATGTTAGTAAAAGTAAATACAGACATGTAGATTCTTTCTGTAAAGCACTTAATAAAATCAATAAAACTCTGTTATTATATGGATTTTCCTATATTTCATTTAAGCTTATTGGGTGATCGATTTCTATTTGTGATGATAGCTATCCTTCACACCATTGTTAACCATGGCTTTGCCATTGGCTTAGTCCCTATTATTTCCATCATGGAATTTAAAGGCTTTCAAAACAGAAATCCCGAATGGGATGAATTGGCCTACAAAATGATGAAAGTAGTTTTTATCATTACCACCACAGTGGGAGCAGCCACCGGAGTGGGTATTTGGTTTTCGGCCTCGTTGGTCAACCCCAATTCTATAGCTTCGTTGATTCGGGTATTCTTCTCGGCATGGCTTTTCGAATGGGTGATTTTTGTGAGCGAGGTAGCTCTGGTGATGTTTTATTTCCTCACCTGGAAAAAATGGACTTTGGGGCTAAGTAAAGAAAAACATTTTGCAACGGGCTATTTTCTATCTATCTTTTCGTGGTGCACAATGGCCATCATTGTTGCTATACTCGGGTTTATGATGGATCCGGGTGACTGGGAACAAAAACGAACATTCTGGTATGGGTTTTTAAACCCAATTTATTTTCCACAGTTGGCTTTTCGTACTTTTCTGGCACTGCTGCTGGGTGGTTCTGTAGCCTTGTTTCTGATACATGCATTTACCCAAAGAGGGACAGACATCAGGGCTAAGGCTGTTAAATTTGTATCGCTATGGGTATTGGTTGTAGCTCCTTTAGCTTTAATTTCCGGTTGGTGGTACTGGTACTGCATCCCCGACTTAATGAAGAGCCACTTGTCGGTAGCATTGGGTACTATCCAATTTCAGAATTGGTATAAATTGATTATTCAAATCCTGGTTTCGGGTGTCATTCTAGCTGTCATACTTGCTTTAGCTCAGCTATTTAAACCAAAATTCAAATATGCGATTGTGTTTTACGCTATTTTGGTGGTATGGCTGAGTGCAAGTTTAGGTGTTTTTGAACGTGCTCGGGAGTTTGTACGCAAGCCTTACATCATTAAAAATTACATGTATGCCAATGGTTATAAAGTGGAAGATTATCCTTTGTTATTGAAAGATGGGATACTCAAACATGCCGACTTTGTGAGCACCAAAGAAATAACCCCCGACAACAAGGTGGAAGCGGGTAAAAATGTGTTTATGTTGGCTTGTGCACAATGTCATACCGTCAATGGACTGAATTCGATTAGAACTAACTTTAACCGAATGTATGGTGTAAACAAACCATGGAACAGAGAGGCAATGCATCAATACATCCGCAGTATGCATAATGCACGAACCTTTATGCCTCCGTTTCCGGGAAATGACAAGGAAATTGATGCGTTAGTAACTTATTTCAAAGTGACTCAATATTCAATTGATCCAAAAATAAACGTTCATGGTTTCAATGAATTGTCGATTACGAAGGAACAAAACAAGCTGCTAATTGACAACATGAATCGCAAAGATAGCCTTCAGAAATCAATTGAGAGAAAATCAACAACTCATTAATCAAAAACAACATACCAATGAACATATTATCAATTCTACTAAGTGCTAATACGATAGGCAAAGATGTTACACTACCGCTTCCTTTGCCCGAATGGTTACTTATTGTAGTCCTCATCCTCATGTTTTTAGTCCATCTCCTGTTTATCAATTTGATGGTAGGCGGTACTATACTATCGTTTATCTATGAAATACTGGGGAAAAAAAACAAAGATTATATTACGCTATCCGAAGAAATAGGCAAGACAATTACCGTGAATAAAAGTTTAGCGGTAGTAATGGGCGTAGCACCGCTGTTAGCTATCAATACACTTTATACCAAGTTTTTCTACACCGCCAATTCACTTACCGGACTGGTGTGGATATTAGTAGTACCGCTTGTAATTATTTCATTTTTATTGATCTATTTGCACAAGTACACGTTTAAAGTTTTGGAAACCCGTCTTCGTTTACATTTGACTATTTTAGGTGGAGCGCTGGCTATTTTCTTGTTTATCCCATTCATTTTCCTAACCAATATCAATCTGATGCTTTTCCCCGATAAATGGGCGGTAGTTCGGGGATTTTGGGATGCATTGCTTACACCCGCTGTTTTTACACGATATTTTCATTTCGTAAATGCATCGCTGGCTATAACCGGGTTGTTTTTAGTGGGATATATCGGACGAAAGAAGTATTTGTTTGAAGATAAATTCAACACCATCAGCAGAAAAGAATTGCAACGCCAGTTTTATAAAATAGCTTTCTATGCCAATCTGGCTCAGTTTATTATAGGGCCTATCAATTTATTGGTATTGCCAAGCATTGGTATGAAAGCCGACACACTTTTTACCATCATTGGCGGGGCTATCATTGCCATCATCCCTACTTATTATTTGTGGAAGGAGATAACCGCTAGCACTGAAAACGTAGGTCGGTATTTTGTCCGAATCGTTGTTTTCTTCTCCATAACTGTGCTGTTTATGGGTACGGGTAGGCATCTTTACCGTGCGAATGCTGTGCGCCCTTATCAGGTGGAGATGAAAAAGAATACGGATAAGTATTTGTCCGAATTAAAAGTAGCTCAGCAGGAATCTAAGGCAAAAGCGGATAAAGAAGCTAAAAGCGGAATTTCAGGAAAAGCATTATTTGAGTCAAAATGTGTCATGTGTCATGCTCCCGATCGGGCTTTAGTTGGACCATCGGTAAAAGAGATTGTAAGCATTTACAAAGGAAACAAGGAAGGCATGAAAAACTGGATAAATGCACCCAGCAAGAAAAGAGCTAATATGTCGCAAATGCCTGCATTCAATGGACAATTCAAAGACAATGAAATGGAGGCGTTGGTAAAATCTATATTGGAGGATACCGAAAAATAGGAACGTTTTGCTTGTGGAAACAGAGCAATGTTCGGGTTCGAAATTAATCGCAATGCGATGGACTAAAGTGGATTATGATTAATCTTCTGTTGAAATAGTCAAGCTTGTTTTATTGGATATTCGGTAAAAAGTAATAACAGCCACTCTTCACAGAGTAGCTGTTATTGTTGATTAATAAACAAATAGTTTTTATGAGAAAACTATTTTGGGGTTTCAAACATTGCTTTTATCTCTTTGACACAGTTCTCGCAGAGACAATCATCGTATAAGTCAGCGATGTAATCTTTCACTTTCTCGTTGAGATGAGTAGTAGTACACCAACAGCTTCCGTTTAGTGTGCATAGGAATGTGCTTTTGCATCGTTCACATTGTTTTTCCATTTCGTTATTTATTTAGATAAGTATATATGACTGATTAAGAACTTAATAGTTTATACAAGCCAGCCAACGAATTTAAATTGATAATAAATATCTTATTACTGTTTTATTATCTTTTCCATATAAATACTTGTATTTGCTAAATAATTACTTTAATTTTTCAGCATAAAAGAGTTGATAATTGGGCAAAATATCAGGATGCAGAATGGCAATTACATCGGCTAATATTAAGTCTGGACGGGCAATGGCGGTTTCCCAAAAATCGTTTGCTCCGGATGGTAACATGCGCTTGTTGAAATTATAGACTTGTTTCTTCTTTACGGGATCGAAGAGCCTGTGTTTCGAATCGGCTTTCAACAAATCGTTTAGTGAGACATAATTGCAATTGAGCCATACGTCAGTTTGAGAGAAATTCTTCAATACCGTTTCTACATTTAAGGGCAAACTACCAGTAGTGGTATCTTTGGAGTAATAATAGCGTGTTCCGGCATCAGCAAAAAGTTGTCCCATAAAGCTACCTCCAGCAGGCATGTACCATGTGCCACGAAAGTTTGAACCTATCATAATATTCGGCTTGTCTTTCACAACAGCCGCTTTTTGTTTAATATCGTTGTAGCGATTCTCTATGACTCGGAATAAGCTATCTGCCAGTTGTTCCTTATTGTACAATACCGCTACAAATTTGATCCATTCGGCACGACCTAAGGGAGTTGTTTCCATCCATTCATTATTATAAATAATGGGGACTCCAGCTTGTGAGATTCGTTGGGCATTGGGATCGTTTTGGTTGTACCCACTCATCATTAGTGCAGAAGGATGGAGTTGAAGAACCTTTTCCAAGTTGATATGAAAAGCATCTCCTAAATCGATGATTTTGCCATTCTGAATTCCCTTTAGGATTACGGGATTATAAACAATATTGGCTTGACAAATACCTGTAACAGTATTCAATTCACCAAGTAGGTTGAGAAATTCATAATGAGTAACAGAGGCAGAAGCAATCGATTTTAGAGGAATGATCACTTTTGTTCCGTCATTGGGTACTTGAGTCGTTGTGTTTCTTACCAAATAATATCTGGCATAGAAAGTTCCTTTAACCCATGGATTATTCACAGTGACTTGAGTGTAATCCTTGAAATAATGAATAGAAAATCCTTTGGAGTACTTGATTGATAAAGAATCATTGGACGTTAGTCCATCAGTTCCTTTTTTAGAACTGTTTGAACAGGAAAGAATGGATGCAATAATCAGAAGAAAAAGTACAGAATTAAATGGACGAAGCAGTTTCATAAATTATAAATTAAATAATTTGTAAACAGCTTCCGAAGAACGATATAAAAGAAGATGCAAAATGGGGATGAAGATGCAGTATTCAGATGCTACATATCAGTCAATAACAAAAGTCAGTACAAAAGATGATACCCATTTTCGGTCCTTCAGCTCTTTCCTCGAAAGCTAAAAACTTTAAATGCATGGCAGGTCTTCTGACTTACTCCCGTTATAGAACGCCTTCCCAGATGTTAGTTGATCTATTAATTGATGACTAGTCTTGCAAACTATCAACAATTAGCTGTCAACTGTAAATACCAGTGGCAAAAGTGTTGTTCAAAACGTTTTAAAGAGCTTACAGCAGCGGGACTGTTTAGGATTCTCACCTAATTCCCTTTTAATCACTTTCTGCGAGATGCTGAAAAGTGAACCGAATGCGGTGCAAAGATACATAAAATTCTTAGAAAACAACTGTTTGAAAATTAAGGCTTTTAATAATGGGGCAAATATGTACATGTATGAGTGTTTGCAAGATGTGACAATTTTAATTTGGTGTAAATCACAATGTAATGTAATATTAGAAGGTGCAAGTCTTACCTGACTTGCACCTCTTATTATTATAAAATACAATAGACTAACTTACATATCTGTCTGATCTTGTTGGGTTGGTACTATTAAACTTTTCTCTCAGAATTTTCATATCATCACTGACCTTCAAATCCAGAATTTTGGCGTAGTGCTGAGTAGTTTTGAGGTTTTTGTGTCCTAGCATTTTGGAAACGCTTTCGATCGGAACACCGTTTGAAAGAGTGACAGTAGTGGCGAAAGTATGCCGGGCAATGTGGAATGTCAGTTCCTTGTTTATCTCACAAACGTCTGCAATCTCCTTCAGGTAGGAGTTCATTTTTTGATTACTAAGGATAGGCAAAAGTTTTTCCTGGTTGATTGCCTGAGGGTGATTCTCATATTTTTCCAATAATGCCTTAGCAATTGGTAAAAGTGGGATATTGGATCTTGTGTCTGTTTTGGTTCGGTTGATGAAAATCCAACGTTCGCCATCAACTCCAATACCTATATTTTTGCGGGATAGTTTTTTGACATCTGAATAGGCGAGACCTGTGAAACAGCTGAAAAGAAATATATCTTTAACCTGATTAAGTCGGTCGGTGGCAAATACTTTGTTGAACATGTTCTCAATTTCTTTTTGAGATAAAAAAGCCCGTTCGACTTCAATAATTTTACATTTATAATTTCTGAATGGGTCACGTTCAATCCAACCATTATCTAAACATCTACGAACAATTTTCCCGAAATTTTTGATGTATTTAGCTGTGGTATTCTGATTGCATTTATGTACGCTTTTTAAGTAGAATTCGTAACTTGTAACAAACTCATGATTAATTTTACGGATATCGATATCAGACACTTTGTATTTCCAACGAAGAAAAGCAATAGTGTGTTTTAATGAAGTTTCGTATCGTGTATATGTTGCGGTTGCGAATTCTCGGCCAACAAGGGCTTTTATTTCCTCGTTATGCTGTTGAAAGATGCCAATAAGCATATGACTACGTTTTTCTACTCCTAGTATCTTATTCCGCATGTTTTCGGCGTTTACAAGTTCGTCTTCACGAATAAGCTGTTGTTGGTAGTCGTAAACTTTTGCTTTTAATGAATCAAGAAAAGAATTAGTTGCTTTAGCTTCCGCACTTGTACCTTTCATGCAGCTACCTTCAATAGACCATTTCTCAGGAAGTGTATAACGTTTGGTACTTAATTCGATACGTTCACCATCAATAGTGACTCTTAGATAAATAGGAATTAAACCAACTGTTGTGGTTTTAGCTCTCTTTGCGTAAAAGAGAATGGAAAGTTTTGAATTCATTTGTGGTAACCTTTTGAATTGTTCAAAAATACTTGTTCTTTAATTAGTGTGCAAGATGTTCAAACTTTGAACTACTTGATTACAAGTTTGTTTGATGTAAATTCGGGTACCCGAAGCTCAGAAATCTTTGGGTACCCGAATTGGTCTCCAATAGATTGATGTTTTTTGAATATTTTGGTTATATCCAAAATAAAAAAAGCCCGTAAATCATTGATTTTACGGGCTTTTACTCTAAATTGATTTTGTTTAAGTGGAGCTGGAGGGAGTCGAACCCTCGTCCAAACAAGGAAATAATAAGCTTTCTACATGTTTATCTTCGCTTAGATTTTCGAGCGTAGGCAAGACCGAAGCCACCAACCTGCACCTTATCCTTTTTATTTTGCAGTACTTCCAAGGCTAAGTACCACTATCCCCGATTTATCCGCACTTCCAATTCAAATCGCCTCGAGGAGAGGGCATTTGGGAAATGTCTCGTTCCAGCACCTAGTGCCGGAATTAAGTTTAATCTACTCTATTCGATTAAGCAGCAAGAGCGTAGTTGTTTTCGCCAGTTATAATTTTGAGACCCGAGATTTACGAGCCGTTTTCTCAAAGCTCGACATGCTTACATATCAGTTCTACCTGCTGTCAAAACCAAACAGCCCCCGATTACTCTTATTTTGGTTAAAGTCAAAGTTATACAAACGTTTAAATAGTCTGTGAGTAGCAAACTGGTAACAAATCTACCATCGTTTTGGGACTTGTTGATTTCTTTTTTGCAAAGGTAATGCTATTTTTCCGAAATTGTATCTATCGTGATTTTATAAAAATAAATATGTGGAAATGTTTTGATTAATTGTATTAAATAGACTCAAATCTGTATGGTAATGAAATAGGTTTCTAAAAAGTGAATAAGATTCAATATGATACACGACTATCTATTTACTGTGAGAATTGTTTTAGAATATTGATTAGTCTTTGCTTCTCGTTTGACTCATTCCTTCTAAATCTATAAATTGGGATATTTTAATTGCAATACACGATTTTTAGTTTTGTCAGGCTCAGCTTTTTTTTCTTGTTCGTGCTATCTCAGGTCATCCACTTCATGAACAAACAGTTTTTATTTTGATACCGCATCGTAAAACAGAAACTCCATATGTGTGTCAAGGGATGAAGAATAGACCTTCTGTCTTCTGCATTGAATGTATCATTTTTTTATACCACAAACAGGGTATAAAAATGCCACATCAATGGTATTTCAGTAATAGTTCTTCCAATCTATCTTTGCTTCAGAATATTAATTACAAAATCCATGGCAAAAATAGCAACAAAACTGACCGATTTAATTGGCAATACGCCTCTACTGGAATTGTCCAGATTTTCAAAGAAAAGCAAGTTGAAAGCAACGTTGATTGCTAAACTTGAATACTTCAATCCCGGACGTAGTGTCAAGGACAGAATCGGGCTTTCATTAATTGAAGATGCTGAAAAACGTGGAATTTTAAAATCGAATAGTATTATTATTGAACCAACGAGCGGAAATACAGGTATTGGACTGGCATTGGTGGCGGCTTCAAAAGGGTATCGCATCATTCTAACCATGCCTGAAAGTATGAGCCTTGAACGCCGGACATTACTAAAGGCGTTGGGTGCTGAAATAGTACTGACTCCGGGCTTTGAAGGCATGGGTGGTGCTATTCGTAAAGCTGAAGAATTGCAAAAGCAAAACCCACATTCATTCATTCCTCAACAATTTTTAAATGCAGCTAATCCAGAGATTCACAGGAAGACTACCGCAGAAGAAATTTGGCGTGACACCGATGGAAAAATTGATTTTCTGGTGGGAGGAGTTGGAACCGGAGGAACAATAACCGGAACTGGTGAAGTTTTGAAGAAATATAATCCGAATATAAAAGTGATTGCTGTTGAACCGGCTGATTCGCCCGTTCTTTCAGGAGGGAAACCTGGTCCACACAAACTGCAGGGCATAGGAGCCGGATTTATTCCCGGAGTTTTTAATCCAAACACGGTAGATGAAATTTTCAAAGTAAAAAACGAAGAGGCTTTTGCAACCGGGCGCGAGTTGGCTCGCACTGAAGGACTTTTGATTGGTATTTCATCGGGAGCTGCTGCTTATGCTGCTGCCGAGATAGCTAAACGCCCCGAAAATAAAGGGAAAACAATAGTTGTTATATTACCGGATACGGGTGAACGATATTTGTCGACACCACTTTATCAGTTTGAAGTATAATAGAAAATCAAAATATTAAACAAGATAAATCAGAATAAAATGAGTAAAATTTCAGTAAACGGAAAGGCGCAAGAACTTGAAACATCAATTTCAATCACAGAATTGATAAAATTAAACAATGTGGCTCAGCCGGAAATGGTTTCCATACAATTAAACGGTCAGTTTGTGAATCGTGAAGATTTTGACAGCACAAAAGTTTCGGATGGCGATGAATTGGACTTTCTTTATTTTATGGGGGGCGGACAAAAAACCCCTAACCCCTAAAGGGGAACTATGCGAGCTTATAAATAACAATTATTCAAAACTAATCTTATTCCCCTTTAGGGGTTAGGGGTCAACAACATGGATTTTACAGAAGAACAAATACAACGATATAGTCGACATATCCTGCTGCAAGATGTAGGTGTGGAGGGACAGGAAAAAATAAATAACGGCAAAGTACTGATTGTTGGTGCGGGTGGACTGGGTGCACCTATTGCACTTTATCTGGCTGCTGCAGGAGTTGGAACAATTGGAATAATCGATGGCGATGTAGTGGATTTAAGTAACCTCCAACGTCAGATAATTCATTTTACGCCCGATGTAAATAAACCCAAAGTTATTTCGGCTAAAGAAAAAATAAATCTGATAAACCCGGATGTGAAGGTTGTTACTTATCAGAAACTGTTGACAGCCGAAAATGCATTGGAAATTATTAATGACTATGATTTTGTTGTGGATGGAACAGATAATTTTCCCGTGAAATTTCTTATTAATGATGCTTGTGTGATAGCTAAGAAACCTTTCTCACACGGAGGCATTCTTCGTTTTGATGGGCAAACACTGACTTATGTGCCGGGCTCGGCTTGCTACAGATGTCTGTTTCATTCGCCACCTCCGCCCAATGCAGTTCCAACCTGTTCACAAGCCGGGGTATTGGGAGCAATAGCCGGTATGTTGGGCACCATTCAGGCGGCCGAAGTATTGAAATATCTTACCGGAGTTGGTGATTTACTAACAAACAGGTTGCTCACTTTCAATGCAAAGACGATGGAATTCAGAACTGTGCATACAAAGCGTAACGATAATTGTCCTGTTTGTGGAAATCATCCTACAGTAACGGAGTTGGTAGATTACGAACAGGCTGTATGTGAGATTAAAAGCCGAAAATAAACAGGGATATCCAGAAAAGTAATCCATTTCGCCGGAAAACGATCGACATTGGTGCGATGTCGATAAGAATTTGGCAAAAAACGATCGATATTTCCGGGATGTCGACAAGAATCCGACAAAAAGCTACCGATATCTGTCGAATATCGCCCGGAATTCGGTGAATATCGCCCGGAATCTGGTGAAAAGCGGTCGGAATTAGGGGAAACAGAGCCGAAAGTGCTGAAAGCAGACAATAATTATATACAAATGGCATAATAACAATAATTTATAGATCTACATGGGTGGGGTTATGTAATAATATCCAGATTTTTAGATTCAGAATAACGAACAATATGGCAACAACAGAAATTAAACTTGATCCGACAACAAAAAAACTATCACTCATAAGCTTTAGTGGTGACTTTGATAAACTGACAGCTGTATTTACGCTGGCTACCGGGGCAGCAGCAGTAGGCTATGAAGTAAATATTTTCTTTACATTCTGGGGACTGGATGCTATCAAGATAAAACAAGGTCGCAGTGCAGTAGGAAAAGGATTTCTACCGAAAGTGTTTGGAGTGTTTATGGGTGGACTGAAGAGTGCACCGGTGAGCCGATTGAATTTTGGCGGCATTAGTCCGAAGATTTTTCGCTATTTAATGCGTAAAAACAATGTAGCTACGCTGGAAGAACTTGTTGAGGCAGCCAAACTACTTGGAATTAATCTTTATGCTTGCGAAATGGCTATGCACATTCTCGGCATTCAGAAAACTGATTTAATACCCGAAGTGAAAGATATTCTCGGTGTGGCTACTTTTCTGAAAATAGCAGACGGAGGACAAACGTTGTTTATTTGATATTTGCCCTTCGGGCGATATTTGCTTCGCGATATAAGGCTAACGCCGATATGATTTCATGATATTTGAATGATTATCTGATATTTATCCTGTAGAGTCCTGTAGGGATTCGAGGTTGGTAGAAAACGACACCTAAAAAAACGTCCGACCCCGTATGGGGTCGAAGATAGGAGCCGGATCAATCGTTTCTACCGACATTTAACCCCTAACGGGGTCGTGGGTAGTTTTCATCTTTATTTTAGGCTACATATCGGATAATCATTTAAATAAGCACATGAATCTGGAATTAATATCGTGAACGAAGAGAACAAATATCATTAAAAATAATATCGCCCGCAGGGCAAAAAAACAATTAAAATTATGGCAAACTATAAATTAGATATAACCAAAGAACATTGTCCAATGACTTTTGTGAAAACAAAAATTGAATTGGCAAAACTGAAACAGGGCGATACATTGGAAGTGTTGCTAACCGAGGGTGAACCGTTGGAAAACGTGCCACGCAGCTCGGAAGAACAAGGATTTAAAGTGCTTTCGATAACCGAAGCCGAAGTAAAAGGAACACATCTAATTGTTATTCAGAAATGATTCAAATTCCAACATATATTGTCGAAGGAATTATTGCGCAAGCAATTAATGAACTGCCAAATGAGGCTTGCGGCTTGTTGGGCGGCAGGAATAATCAGGTGGTTAAA
>Ga0302285_10001802_pt1 | contig 11957 bp, 6 predicted proteins | sample III_Fen_E2_2_FD_200455 | JGI IMG/M metagenome (GOLD analysis project Ga0302285, IMG submission 200455) | Peat permafrost microbial communities from Stordalen Mire near Abisko, Sweden - III_Fen_E2_2 | ecosystem: Environmental > Terrestrial > Soil > Wetlands > Permafrost | place: Sweden: Abisko...
ACTGGCATGCCTGGGTTTGTAGCTTCCATGGGTAATTGGTTTGGCAAAAGCAAGCGTGGTATTCTTATGGGGGTATGGATTGGAATGACGAACTTCGGGGATATTTGCGGGTATGTACTCGGTGGTGTCATGACAGAATCATTTAACTTTACTTGGGGGTATGTCCCAATAGCTTCAGGATCGATTGTAGCATTCTTTGGATGTCTTCTCATGCTGTTCATGAGACCATACCCGAAGAAATTAGGTAAAAAAGAACTAAAATAGATATGAATAGTTCTTTTTCCATTTTTTAATGCCCTTATGCCATGTAGATATTGACATCGAGGAAGAGTGGGACAGTTAATTCGATGATGACGTGAAGGACATAGTTAAGCAAGAAGAGAATCTCTTAAAAAAGTTTAATTCCTCTATGTTCTCATCTGTTTCGAAAGACGATAGCAATTTCACCAGTTCTTTTAACCTTATTGACAAACCTAAAGAAAATATCAATATATTCACAGCATGGTTCATTCCAAACGTAGCAATCTACGCATTTCTCTTTGCGAGTCTTAAAGCCACCGTATATGGATTTTTATTCTGGCTTCCGAATTATCTAGACGACGATTTAGATGGAATTTCTTCACTTTAAGTCACTTTCATATCATCGTTCTTCGATGTAGGTATATTCCTAGGTGGACTTGCAGTTGGGACAATCACTGATATCCTCAGAAAAAGAGCTATCATCATGGGACCGTTTATTTGCTGCTCTGCGTTAGTCATGGGAGTGTGTCTGCTTGCACATACTTCGTTATTCGTAGCGAACATTTTCATTTTCGTATCGATTGGGTTTTTCCTTGGTGGACCGTATAATGTATGCTAATCAGCAATCATGATAGATCTGTCCAAGCAGAAAGCGCTAAAGTCAAGCTAAGGTGCTATTTCCACTATTACATCACTCATTGGTAAAGAAAATAATAAATTTATAATCCTTTTAGTAATATTTTTGGTATATTTTTTTTCTTTGTTAGATGGTACAGGTGCACTCTTTGCAGCTATTACGCAGCTTGTGATTCCATATGCTGGTGTCGATAATGTATTCTACGTGATGCTCGGGTTAAACTTGATTTCGTTGTCACTCTTGAGCCCGTTAACTTTCAGAGATGGGAAGAGTTTACTCAGAAGAAGACATAGGAAAAGAGAATATTATGAGTAATATGAAGACATTGAAGGAGGAAACTTTGAAAATCCTAGGAAAAGACTCCCAAGCAAAGATTGAACATTATTAGAAGAGAGAAAGAAGATACAACAGTGCACAGCTAGGAACTCAGCAAGCGAACAAAGAAACACCAAACAAATAGATGAAGTTTAACACATCTATCAAAGCATTTTAACAAAATATATTTTAGACTCCTTTTGTCATTTTCTATAAATTATTATTTCATAAAATTAAGATCAACAACATATGTTCTTTAGCTATTTTTATTTTTGGAGTTGTCTTCTCGAAACGCATGAAAAGACAATAAAATCAAGAGAGAACATTTGTGAATGATTAACTATTGGTTTTAGGGGATAAGGGGAGGGAATGGATGGTTTATAAATAAGTGGCAGGTTCCCAGAATGCCAAGAGATAGTTCTTTGATAAAATGAAGAAGCTGTCTTGGACGGGAAAGAGAGTTTCATGGGAAATACTTTCCACAAAAAAAAATCAAACAAAATCCAATGATAAAGATTAAAGATATTCTCAAAGGCTACTAACAATCTCAATGACCACAAGCACTAACAACACAACAAGCACACGCATCAAATAATGAATACAGCTGATTAGGTTTATCTTTAGGAAACTACAATATTGTTGTTGTTTTGTATCTTTTTCTTATTGCTTCCCAAATCGATTAAGATATATTCCTTCATTTTTTGAGATTAGCGATCAGTTTATGAACAGTCTGATCCCAGTTCATCTTCTGATTAGTCAAAGGGAGCAATCTTCTCATGTTCTTGAAGAACGTATCAGACATGCGTTCATAGATATCCTCCAAGGAGAGTTAGATTACTTGTTCAGCAGCAATAATCTGCTGGACTATTTTCTTAGATTCCGCTTCAATCTCCTAGCCACTGAACTACACTGAATCATTGAATTTCTTGACTTCCTTCAAGCACACATTCCCATCCTCGAAGAAATGCGAATTCACACGGACTTTTCCAGTTATCGTCTAAGCATCGATCTTCCAATCTGAAATCCACTCGCCACCACTAAAAAAAGAAAAAAAATCAATTAATTTATTTTGTTTTTCATATTAAATGCCTTCGTAATAAACATAAAATATTTCAAACAATGTATTATTCTTTGTGCTACTGATAACTGTTGAGCTTGAGGTTCTTGCACGTTAAAGCTACGTAGATTGTGAAGTTCTCCTAGTCCCAATCCAAGTACACTAGATATTTCCAAATACCATAAATCAAAAGTTGATAATTTGTGCCAAAAATAAAAATAAACATACCTATGTGTCCATACTGCGTTCCACTGTAGTAATTCGCCATGTATTCTGATATTCCCTTCTCAATATGTTCCCTTTGTGATTTTCAGCAAAAACATAACTCATTTAGCAAATGCTCTTCTTCATTTTACACAGCCTTACCTGTATTGATTGAGAACAGGATTTGTTGGTAGGATGATATCTTCAACTCTTGCAAGAGTCAAATTAGCGTGATCAACAAACAATTTCTTGTTGTGGGTCTAGTCAATGTAATATCCATCCAAGTAGTTCACGGGAGTGAGAAGGAACGATGCGCTTGCAGGATCGCTGCTGGCAGGCACAATCGCAAAATGATCCTGTGCATGCTTCACAAGCAATCCATCAATGAATTCCTTGTACAGATCAAAATCTGCAACTAATTTCTTCAACTCTAAGGGCAAAATACAATACAGTAAGAGCAACTTGAAACAATAAACATCCACATCAGTATGCATTAATATCCTTGATAATAGTCTGCTTTTGATTCCTTACCAACGAGAATCTCAGCAGTTTCTCCGAATGAAGCGTTCTTGATGACATATTCCAAAATCTGCTATTTGTTCTCATCAAGTTGTGCCTTCTCCTAGGTAACATCTTCAAATGTCTCAGCCATTGTAGTTTTTTTTAGCTTTTATAGATGCGCAATTGATTAGCTTACTTTAATTATTTCTTTCTTCCTTTTTTTTGATTTTATTTATTATTTCCCTCGATTTGTTCTTGAAATTGAAGAGATTATCTATAAAGACGAAGATATTGTATGAATTAGATATCCGCAACTCCACGGGGGGTACACATCCACAGATCTAAGCATAATAATCTTAATCGGAGGGGGTTTGCTAATTCCGCCAGAGAAGGAGATAGAACTTGTAATTATAATCAAAATTACATTTTTTTTGTTGTGAAAAATCAAATACATATTAAGTTAGCGTTTTTAACTGAAAAAAAAAACAAACAAATTAATACAAACAATACCAAAAACTAGCTCTCAATGTCAGGTATTATAACAACAATATCACCAATTAGATCCCCTAAGAAACTGAAGAAAACCTCAAGCACTAATAACTCTAATATCGAGTCTCCTGTGATTGGTTTGCGAGAAGATTTTGAAACCTCTATCAATAACCTTGTGGATACTGCTTTGCTGGCTCTCAAACGAAAAATTCTAGATGTCAAAAAGTCCTCATCGCCTTCAACAACTACTGATCCTCTTTTAGAATCTTACAAATCGTAGATCAGCAGTGACAGCCACATAGTCTACGATTATTCTTAAGAAATCGATGTATCTGTCATGAAACATCTTATTTTCTAATTATACAAGCTGTTACTCCATCCTACGGAGAGATCTGACAGTATTTTCATGTAAGCACGACGTGCTACGGAATATGAACTACGTTTAAAAGAATAAGAATGCGTTGTTCTCAAGAAACAAATCAATCATCTAGATAATTCTTTAAAGCAAGTAGGCAATCAAAGTACAGCGGAAATTCAAGGTATCTCAACGAAAGTACTTGAATTAGAACATAAACTCATGAGTTCTTCACTTAAAGTCTTGAAACAGAAGAAATCGGAGTTGCAAGCTGTGAATCTAACCAATGCATTAAGAGCGAGCAATGGATATTCTAGCGATTTGAAGTTGTTGAATGAAGCGCTCGAAAAAGAAAATAATTTGCTAAAAGAAAAGCATCAGAAGGTTTTGCAGCAAGCAGTTCTTGGGGAATAGCAATTAAAAGACGTCAAACAAGCGAACATTGAGTTAGATGTTGCTTTGAAGTATTAGATACTTCACACAAATCAGCTGCAAGATCAGCTGCTTCATTTAGAATATAATAATTCGAATTTGTAGATGCATTCTTAGTCGATTCTTGGAACACTCCCGAATAGTAAAGAAAACAAGTAGAGCACGCTCGCTAGCAACAGCACTTAACGAGCTACTCAAATTCCATCAAATATTGTAACAAAAAGGATTATCTCTCTCTTCTACAAAACATTACCTTTTTCTCATTGATTCTCTTTCTTTTGTTTGTACATTTATTTCCTCAGGTGAATCGTGATCGCTCGCTGGATAAAACGACTAGAGTGCCTTAGGAATTCTTCGGCGAAACTACCAACGAAAGCAACTATAAATTTGATTACATAAAACTGTCTGAGTTTACGCTTAGTCTGGTGTCTTAGCTGCTTGAAAGTGGACCTACGATTTAGCTGCAATCATTGAGACACCATCTTGAAACAAAGCGAAAGGACATTCAGCTGAGATATATTGAGGCAACGACATTGCCAAGAGCAAATAATACGGGTTCACATAAAAAGCCGATTTTTTAATAGCAAGCGAACAATAAATGAAATGGGAAATAAAAAGGGAAGAGCACAAAAAGATTTTAATTGTAAAGAGAGTACTTTTATGGGTAATTTTAGTTAAGAAATGTAAATAAATCCATGCTGTATTTGTATTGTTTTAGTATTCTCATTGTAGAGTAGATAGTATCCTTTAATGCTTCCAAAAAGACAAGAATATTCTTGTTTGTGATAATTTTTATTAGCAAATTTTTTCAAAAAATAAATTGGCATAACTTTAATAAGAATAGAATTCTCAGATTTTCCAATATTAGAAAAAGATTCTAGCTAAGTAGTAAGTGGAGAGACTTAAAGGTAGTCTGTGAGTGAATATGCCCTGTGAATAACTACTAGCTCAGCAGCAGCAGATCGTTTGAATCAAATTGCAACAATAAATCTAAAATTTTATTTGCTTTTGCTATTTCAAAAAAAAATAATAAAAACAAAAAACAACAATAGCGATCGCTCTCCCACAAGGACATATAGAAGCTAGAATCTCTTATTGAATAATTCACTCTCTCTCTCAGCCACACGTAAGTATGTCCAGCACTGCTAAGAAGCCAAATAACTCTTAACTTAGCTAGCCATAATTAGGGCAATATCGATAGCTAGGACCAAAGATACATGAGTTTGGTGCAGCAAATAATCATAATAATCAACCACTTTTACAGTAACAGACACAATAAAAGCAATAGGAATAGGAATAGAAGCCCATTATGGTCTAGTATTCTCATGGAAATCAGCCTATGAAGCATTCTAGGTAGACTTAGAGTAATGGAGTTCCAGCAGTGTTCATACAAGAACAGAATGCAGCAGCAGCGACACAGAACCTTAAGCAAGCAGCCAAGAACAAAGAATTTAAAGTGCAAAGTTCCGCAAATGCTTTTATAGGATAAGCTACCATAAACAGACAACAGCAACAGCAACAACAACAATAGGTGGAGTAATCCTAGCACCGCTAACAGCTCCTATAATACTAGCAGCAATAGAAGATTTCCTAAGAGGTACTCTAAAATCAGCAACAGCAGCAACATTAAAAGTCTAAAAATGATCTTATTCCTCATCAGCCCCCTCCTTTCTGGAGCAATAGCAACAGCAATGCAGCCAGCAGACTACCAACTCAAGAAAACAACAACAACGAAGACGGAGGTTTAAACAATAAGCAACTTCTCGACAATGCTACTCTGCAGCATGAGCAAGCATAGACTTAGCAAGAAGATGAAGGACTCGATGGAGTAGATTCTCTCAAAGCATAGCTGCGTACGATCTTCGATTTCTACACAACATTCGGAGATCGACATAATCTGAGTTCATTGAAATCCAGCAAGTTCTACAAGATGATGAGCGACGCTGGAGTACTCAGCTAGACGTTGTCCTCCACGCGATTAGATCTGCTGTTCTGCTAGACGAACAAACACAATCCTAATATGTCGTTTAATACATTCTTAGAGATGCTCCCTAAGCTGTCCCTCCTGAAATATCCTTAGTTAACACAAGAGGAGGCTATGCTAGCATTGATTACTCAATAACTCAATCCGCTTTATGTCTCCATCATGGAAAAAACTGATCTAGGTACACAATAATTCAACCCAAAAGGAATTCATGAGTGGATGCAGGATGTTTTGTGATTTATAATAAATGCTTCGTTTGTGAAGGGCTTGAGTTAAGGAGCTTTGCTTAGCCACTGGAGATTGATTGCATTGAGATTCTTACACCTCTCTACCCGATGCTGCAGAAGATTTATGAAGTAATTTTACAACAAGTTTATGTGCAAAAAACAAATGATTATTTTATTTTTTAGAGCTATTTCCCCTGGGAGCGAACAAACTCTATGACGAAAGATAAAGCACAAGCACGTAGTCTTAAGGCACTGTTTGTGTTCCTCGCTGAATACAACATTTGTCCTACGCATTTCAACAAAAGCACGGGGTTCTTGCTGTTCAATTATCTTATTGACCTAGTCAATTTGAATGTTTAGTTCGCAGTGACAGAGAATCCGACTACCATCTTTGGATTCTAAGATTTCGGGAAGAGTTTTACGTTCTAGAGATTCTTAGTGTATTTGATACGTAGCGCTATTATTAGCTATGAGAATCGCTTAGATGCATCGAAATACCCATGCTCATCTCATCTGGAGAAGCTGAATTTATTGTTGGAGAGAATGGAGGTATCCGAAGGGAATCTAAATATCCAAAGAAAAACGCATTCCACAAATAACTAGCAAACTTCTTTACTGATTCCTGAATCGCTTGTTATGCAATTATCTGTGAATAAAAGCATCGATTGGAGCACTCCTCGGGCAAGCTAATTTGGTACATTCCGCTCGAAGATGAATTCAGGCATATCCAGCTCAAGATAGCAGTCCTCGATAATGAGTGCCCTCAGCCCAAAAAGAAGCAATTCAAGTCACAGGAAATCACTGCTTTTGGAGAAATTAGGGTAGTCATTTGTGTCATCTACGAATGCTTTTGAAAAACACAATGAAGCGCTTGTAAGGATCTTCAGAGCATACTGCGCATACGGTGAGCCCATGAATTAGTCGACGCTGAAGACAATCAAACTCATCAGACTCTTAACAGATGCAGGAATTATGAAAAAAATCAAGAATTCATAGACTAATATGAGTTAATTGAATTCAAGTGGCGCATCAAAGAAAGGTGGAATGCTGCTGTCGTCATCGTCCAAGAGACCCTCCAGCGGGTAGATTATTAGCTTATCGGCTTCAGTGAATAAGAAGCAGTTGAATAGTAATGACATCGACAACAACAATAACAAAGAAGATCGCTTTTTAAGTAAAATTGACATGGATTTCATGGTTGCTAAACTCACCGGCAGCAAATGGATCTAGCAATTCAACAAGGAATCAACGAGTTTCAATAGGAAAATACAATCTCCAAAGCTAGGGTTTTCAAGTTATTTGCATCGAACTGACGATGCCACTGGTGCAAAAGGAAAAATCGAATACGAACATTTCTTGCAATTACTTGAAATGATCAGTGAGAAATTACTTCCCGAATTGGATGCAGAGAGCAGCTTGCAAGTAATAATCGAGTAGATTCTAACGGTTACGGAGTTACCAGATAGTCCAGCGAATTAGACTACCAGCAGTAGTAGTAATACCAGCTAGCACAGGAAAACCATGCAAGATTATTTGTTAGTTCTCATGGATACCTTAAAAGACAGTGAGATCGTGCAGCTCTTGGGGGAAGTGCACTTAAGTCTGCTGATCTATTACAGGATCTACTAAGACATGCATGGACTGATGAACATAACGTAATTCTTGAGATTTTTTAAAGATTTTGAGATCTTCCCTGCGATGGCATCGAAACCAAAATTAGCAACGATATTCTATGCATTGGCGTAAGTGCAAGCGAATTAAAGTAGTAACAGTGATAATACCTAACTTTCACAGTAACAGTAACGTGGTAGCAACAATAACACTACCCCTACGACGTAGAACTAAAGTTAAATGAGTGGAAAGAGCAGTCGAAGTAGAAGTCGCTTTTTGAATGAATCTTCGTTATCGATTAGTGGAATGCCAGATTAGAGTGAGAGTGAACTCATCGATCAGCATCTATTCGTTGAAGCCATCGCATTGCTTGCGATTGATATCTACACTGAGTAACCATCCAATGTCTTCAAGGTATCCATAATTTAAATATATCCAATAAGTTTAATCATCTCTCTCGTTTATATTTACACAAATATTTTGTTTAGATCATTATGATCCTCGAGCGGATGAATAACTCTGAAGGACCTATTCGGATCTAGAAGTAACTCGGACATACAAGGTAAAGCATAATACAATCAGCAATAAAGATCATCAAAAACGAAAAATATTCACTCTCTCTCTTAATTACTTCTTTATTTTTGTGTTGTATTCTTCTTAGGAGCACTGATGGTTAGCATTGGGATATGCTTCACAGCATTCGAAGGAAATACCCTGAATTCTATTAGAGCAAAAAGACCAACTAAAATACCAGCAGGATCTAAGCAATGAATTAAAATAACAACAACAATAATAGTAATATTCATAGCAATTCGTAGTTCTTAAGTCCATCTGGAACAACAAGATAAGCATCGAATACATTTGAAGACATTATCAAAAGAAGTTTAGGATCAGCGGGAGTAGCTGAACCTACAGTATTGTCTGAATAACTCATCACCAACAACAGCAAAGTATCCAACTCAGCTGGTGGATTATTCAGTTTATCACTGAGTTAATAGTATGCATTGCAACAGAAAGAAATCAATGAACGAGCAGCTTAGTATTACAATCAATAATAATAGCATTAACAGCAGACTAATACTGAAGGGCACTTATCACAAGCAAGAGAATCCCTTGAACAGGCATAGCAGATATTCGAGTAGCCAGGTAGACAACAATTCTAACAGGGGAATGGCTAATAGTAACAGTAACGACAACAACTAAGAGTTAGCCCATTGAATGCAGCTTTTTCTAATGGAGTCTAAAATGCACCATCCACTGACTATATTTCAACAGCTAAAAAACCAAAGAACACAACGATTCCTAATCCTGCTGCTGCTAGTAAGATTCAACCTGGTTCGTTCTTTAATAAATCTTAAAATTGATTACATGTTATTGAGAGAATGTTGTTTAAAGATGGATATCTGCTAAGAGAAAAAAGAGAGTAGATTGTAGCATTTGGGGGTGTTTTATATGAGTCACATTGCAAAACTTAGTTTTGTTGTTGTAAAATTTGAAGAATTATGATTATTATTCTCTTAGAAAGGAAGTTGATTTCAATCAAACATTGGAGTAAATAAAGAAAGGGAGTATGTGTGATCTTGTGGATATTTTATATTTTTCCGCCCAGGAATTTAGGGTTTATTGATTCCTGAGGAATGGGAGGAGAGAATGAATAGAAAATATACTTTCATACAGTGGAATTACTAATAAATTGATGATTTTTTAAAGTACTATTTGTTTCTCTTATGGTTTGTACAACAACGATCTTTGATTTTGTCAATATTTAATAAATCATCATCGATTAATATGCCTTTTTTGACAAAGAGTCTTGAAATTAGAAAAGGTAATTTTTGAATTCCTATGAATTTATTGTTTAGATCCAGGAAAACAAAGATATGCTTTCAAATAATGCAAAATTATTCTTGGAATAATATTCAAAAAGAAAGATTGTTTGAATTCCAATACCATTTTTGTTAATATTATTTTTATTGAATCATTTTATAGTATTAAATAAATAGTGTCTAAATTCTGAAAGTGATGAAAAGAATTAGTGGTTATAAATCTTAAAGTACCTTCTGTATTTCCCTGAAAATAATTCCTTTTGATTATCCCAATGAATATCAAAATATCCTCACTTACCTCAAAGCTATTTAATTGAAATAAAGATAATCAAATCCCATTCATGATCACAATAGACAAATAATAAAGATTTTGAATTGCGAGTTAAAATATATAAAAAAAATTAATTTTCGTATGGATGATATTCCCTCCCACATTTTTGTCTAGACTTCTAAATACATTTATTGATGCATTGAATGGAAGCATCAATATGATAAGCAAATGATCTTTTCAGTGCGCACTTTGATTATTTTTTTCTTCTTTTTTTGATAAATGCAATCTGTAAGAAAGAACGATCGATCTATCACCACTTCTGTTATTTTATTCTGGGATATTTTTGTACCGGTCTTCTTTATTTTTGCGTTTAAGCAACTACTAGGCGGAAAAATGTATTTTTCCAGGATTTAATTTTGCTATGAAGTTAAGCATTTCTGTTGATGTTAGATTCTTTCCCACCACTGATACAGGAAATTCTTGGGGAATCTTCCGCTGAATAAATTTGTGAAATTCTCTCTTGGAATAACCCACCCTGGAATCAATAATATATTTAGCTATTCTAGCAGTTACACTGTTATAAATAGCCTACACTCGCAGCACTGAAGAGTCGTTTGGATTAAAGGGAAATAGATTATTTTTAGATATGAATCTTGTTTTTTCGATAGTATAGTTTGATTGTCTTTTTTTCAATAGATATTTAGCTCTGTTGATTTTGAGAAGCATTGAAATAAATATTGAATTTTGCATATTAGCCACTCAAATTAAATTGGACAATGCAAAACTATTCGCTGATTAGGCTAAAATTAGTATTCTTGTTCAGGCTGACTTGAACAATAAGAACAAAGGGTTTTCTTAAAGAGCAAGAGAATCCATTAGAGATAAACGAAATTCCATGATAAGTTGTGAGTTTTCTTGAAGATTTAAATGCATATTGCAAATAAACAAAAGTACAATTAATTTTTGCTATTTTTTCACTATCTATTAAGGATTTTTGCTTGTTTGATTACAGATGATTTTGACAAACAGGATAAGAAATCTCAAGCTGAATTTGATTTGATTTCCTAGGGGTCTACAAGAATAGGTGGGGGAGAAGAATTAGAAGAAAAAAAGGAAAAGAAGAAATGAGAAACAATTTAATAAAGTTATTTGGTTGTGTAATTAATCGTATCTCAAACCTTCTTGGGGAGAGTATTTTTGAAATGTGAATGCTAACTCTGAATCAGTAATATAATCATTAATCAATCTAATAAATATACTAAAAAAATAAATACTCCCCTCGAAACATTTGGATATTTCATCATTATTATCTCTCCAAATTACCCAATATATCTTTATTCTAAAATGGGTTGCAGTGCTGGTAAACCAACTAATAACAACACTAAAAAATCAAAGACTCCTAGCTTACACCAAAGCGATGAATTATCTGAATAAGAGTAGCTCATAAGCGAGGTATTGAACCTTCGATTTAACCTCTTTAAACAACTAAATATCCACCACCATTATTCAAACAGTGGGTTTGTCTCCATTCAATAGGACATCACTCTCATCCGAACGAAAAAGAGAAAACACCCAGAACTCGAAACCATCATACGATCATATGAACACGCTGTGATGAAAAAAGTCGAGAGACTCTCTGAACTTGTGAATGCGATCAAATTACCCGATGAAGCTTTGTCATCGTTTTCGAGTCTTTCCACAAGAGGTCCATCGGTTTCAGTGGAGACAATCAAACACGATGAAGTCAATGTGTTTTAGATTCTTCGGTACTCTGCAACGGATAACTACGTGGGATAACAGATGTGGTAGCA
>Ga0302285_10001803_pt1 | contig 11950 bp, 3 predicted proteins | sample III_Fen_E2_2_FD_200455 | JGI IMG/M metagenome (GOLD analysis project Ga0302285, IMG submission 200455) | Peat permafrost microbial communities from Stordalen Mire near Abisko, Sweden - III_Fen_E2_2 | ecosystem: Environmental > Terrestrial > Soil > Wetlands > Permafrost | place: Sweden: Abisko...
ACCGTTTATCTGACAAAGGATATTCTCAATCGATTCTCACTTCAAACAGAAAAAAGCAAAACATTTTCTACGAGGCCTCCACATATAATCAGAACCCTTATGTCAAAACAGTAAACAACTAGCTACGTCCAATTCCATAGTATAATAATAACTCAATCGTTGTCTCAGAAATGATTAATGCTTCATAGATGAAAAGATGAGAGATCTCCTTAAAATAAAATCTAATAATAAAGATCAGAAATAAAATTTATTCCTCCAACAAAGTTTATTGTATATATTGTATCAATAAATCCCTAATTTTCCTTTTATTTTTCCAATGATCAATTATTATTTTTCCCATTCGATATTTCTAGCAATCACTTGAACCCAAAATAAAGATCTTTATTAAAACAATTGGACTGTAAAATGTTCATTATGTCCATCATTTATTTTACTTACAATATAACCAAAGCCTCATTTAATGATTTTTATTAAAATTATTGATTGCTATTAGTAAATTCAACTGAATAGCTGAAATAAGCTAATAAAATGTGCAGTTTTTCAGTGTTTCATAAGAAAAGCTTAAAAAATAAATGAATATTAACTTATCCTTTAATAATCTGAAAATCTATTGTTTATTTAGTAATTCTTCACTAATCCTAAGGAGATAAATCCTTAGAGACACGAACAGTTTGATTATTTGAATGCTCATTCAATGAAAAATGTGAACTCTCATATCTTGAATTTAATGGTAATGTATCTACTTATCTCTTCGGAAATCTTAATCCCATTGATTCTTGTTAGTTTTAATCAGGCTGTGCTGGCTGGAGAATCCTAGCTGAGCTTAAATCTTTAAAAATAATACAATTTAGGTTTCATTTGAAATCACATATGAATGATCATTAATATTGAGAAAATGATTTGATTACTGCAGGAGAGTGTCAATTTCTGAGGGCTTTTGCTAGCCGAAAAAGGAGCAGCAGTAAATTATTATTACTTTAAAACAATTGATTTTCCAGGTGCATTTAGTAAACTTTAGCTCAAAAGACGACTGTTTGTTTATTATCATAATTAAACACAAAATCAACAACACAATAATCATATCTTTACCCATATTCTTAGAGTAGATCATTGTATGCATTTTAGACGCTCTTCGCTGAAATATGCTTCAACTCCATTTCTTTTGTCAGTCTTGAAAGATTATCTCGAGCCTATATTTCCAAAAATAATCAAAATTCAATTTCAAAATCAAAAAAATCTACTTACATCTGAAAGATCTTCTTGAAGATTCGCAACCATTTCAGCTGAAATCTAACCTTGAGCTGATTGCTAATGTGTAGCGTTGATTAATGCTAGTTTTCTAGAAATAAGAGGAGCTTTTGATTCATCGAGAAGCAAGAGAGTATGCTTGAGGGCTTGTATTTATGTGTGAATAATATGGTTAAACGATTGGTGACTAGAATCAGCTGTTTGGAGCTCCAAGGAATTCAAAGCAAGGTTGTTAAGAGCTTTTTAAATATCTAATTGTGAGATTTGCATTTGGACTTCTATTAAATCTGAAACTGCATTTTTTGTTTAGAAATTAGGAAGGATTGCAATCAGAGAACTCCAAATGTCTTTCTGAGATTCTAGTTGCATAGATAGCATTCTTTTAACTTCTTCAGTCAATTAGTTTCTCTCTTTTTGTCTCTAATGAGCAATCTCAGTTTGTGCTTTTGTAAGTTGCTCTATCTCCTTTTTGCTGTTATCGTTCTAGCTTTGGATTCTTCTATCCTTCTCTTCAAGACTTCATTCAAAAAAAAAGAACCAATTTCTATTATTCTCTTCTAATATTTATTTAAAAAAACTCTTACTCTGACTTCAATTCCTCAATTTATGCTTCGTAAGCCTCTTGTGTTGTGAGTCTTAGCTCTTCTTGCTTTGACAATTCTGCTTATTTGATTTGAATTTCATTTTCCATTTCTTCCACTTAACCTTCAAGGTTTGACAGTCTAGTTTGAGCTTCTAACAGTTCTGCATCCATTTTTTGCTTTTTTACTATCTCTTGAAATTAATCCTATTCATGCAATTATTGAATACCTAGTGATGGGTCTAGGATATTCTATTTAGATTATTTATGCTTAGGACTGCTTGAAGCATTTAGTTATTATTTTAACTAATCAATTTAATCCAGATATTCTTAGATAATGATATTTAAATCTTCAATATTTTTCTAATTAGAATCAATTTATTCTTTCAATTCGGATATTTCATTCTCTCTATCACTAATCACTTCTCTTATCTTTAGCACCTCGTCATTGGACTTCTCTAAAACTTCTTATTTTTCTTAAACTATATCTTTATACTCTTCAATTTACTCTAGAATAGTTTCATGCTCTTATTCCTTAACACAAAAATACCAAGAACATTAATAACAAAAATATGAAATCAATCTCAATTCCTACCAGTTGCGAGTATTATTCTTTATTCTATCTATTTTCCTCTCGTGCAGCTGCTAGTTCTTTAAATGTTTCTTTCATTTCGTTTGAACGCTACTGTCTCTCACTTTCAAGAAGGTTTTTCAGCTCTTTTGTTAGATCATCGAGATGCTATGCTTCAACCATAAGTTTGCTTGTTACATCGACTAACCTAGAGTGCTTCTAAGCAATATTTTATCCTCCTTTTCCTTTCTCAATTGCTTCTTTGACTTCGCTCAGCAGTCTTGTAATCAATCCAGTATTTTCAGATTTAATTAAATTTGTTTCTAATGTTCTCTACTGCACTATGCTGTGGTCATTAAAGCTTGATTCATGTGACTTATGTTCCTAATCATCTTTGTCGCCATTCTCATCGTCTAATACATTTTTCTCTGATTAATCTCTATGAATCTCATTACTATCTTAATTATTCCTTCTAGAGCCATGTGAAATATCAATTTATTCCCTCAGCAAGAGAGTTTCTTGCTGCAATGTATCAATTTATTTCTTATAATCAGTGAGATAGTCAAGAAGTTAATCCTTTTCATGCGAATTCTATTCAAACATTGCTAATTTTTGAGCTTACAATGCCGCTGCCTTTTCATCTTCTGCTATTTACAGTGCATAAATTGCATTTTTCAAATCAACACTTAGTGAATCATTGAATTCCTCTATTCTAGCCATTTACTCCTTCATGAGCTTTAACTACTTCTCCGATACGTGATCTCTCACATCTTCTCTATTTCGACTCTAAGCAGAAATGAACGTATATAAATCAACTTTATTCATCTTTGCCTTGGAAGCAGTATCTTCGATTAACTTCTTGATTGTCTGCTCCTCTAGCTTTTGAGAAAGTGCATTCCTCAATATCTAAATACATCTTTTAGCTTCTTCGAAATTGAGTGTCTCAATCCGCAATGCTAATTCTAATTCGCCTATTTATTTTTGTTATTCTTTGAGTTCTTCATCTCTTTGGTATCCCCATTCAGAACTGTAATCAGATTTTTACATGAAACTCATATTCTTAATCTTCTACTATTATTACTGTTATTCAGCTGCATTTCTCTTCGATATGATTTGTTTAACTTGATCGTTTAATACCTAGCCTGAATTATTTTTATTATTCTGAAACGATTTCATTTGAATTCTATCGTTTTCAGTTGAATAAACATCTTATTATGCTTTCTAACCGCCTGAATGAATCTATCCAAGGTCAGTTTAAAGATTATTTGGAGGCTGCGAGCTAATAGTATTTTTTCCAAGCATCCCTTCTTAGTCTATTAGTTTCATTGGCTCTACACTCAGCTTTCTTTAGCTCGTTTCATCTTCTTAAGAATCTTTATCAGGAGAGTATTCTTATTATTTCTTTTGCTACAGTTGATATTATTAATTTTATTTGTTGAAAGAGTTCCTATTTGCATCACTTTTTTAAATATTTTATTATTATTATTCTTATTACAAATTTCCTTATGGTTTAAACTGTTGAATCTGATTTGGTTAAGTAGTTGCATCCTCAAAAGAAGACATTAGATTTTTACCTTTTAGTTGATAATTATATTAATCAATTCTTTCAATTTTCATATTCACTCGTGGTAGCTCTTCTTCGACGGGTGACTGCAGCTGCTGTTAAGTGTACTATTCCTTTATATTGTTTTTTGTTAGACATCAATTAAAATAACAAATATCTTACTCCTGCATCAGAAAACTTAGTTGGACGAGGGATGGCTGGATTAGGAGAACTTGAAAATGACATATTATAGCTTGCGTGTCCATAATCATCAAATTATTTTCCTCCACTTTATCCCTTCTTTTTGCTGCGTTCGAAAAAAGATTCTTCTTCTAGCTCAAGTTCTTGCTATGGATTCTCCTAATTGAATTGTGCTTATTTTCCACTGCTTTTGGGTTCTTATTTTGTTCTTCCTGAACTATGGTGGAGATCATCTTCTGATTCGTCAGTAGCTTCAAGAATTCGATATGAAGGTGAGAATTCTACGGCTTCAGCTTCTTCCATTTTGAATTTAGTTATTGGTTTGATTTGTTTGCGATATTTCGAATATTCAAAACTCTTATTAATAATCAGAACAAAGAGAAATTAAGATGAATTCCCAGCTCAAGAGATTCAAATAACCAGCCCTCTAAACCTGAAAATATAACTAGCATTATGATTAACAGTTTGAATTGTAATTTAAATGCAATCTCTCTTTTACACTAATATTATTTTAATAAAAATCCTACTTCAAACACGCTTTTTGATACATAAAGCATGAGCAAGGAAAGTAAAATCAACATATTTATCTAAATTCATGACAATATTAAGGTTAACAATAGTTAAACATTTAAAGTATTTCAAAAATATCAAATCTTAATAAAAACACAACTTTTTAAAAGAAAATAATTTAAGCGAACAATGACATCTAAATTAACAATGACATCTAAAAAGAAGTTAAATTGTCTCATAAATATTTAGTAACAACTCCTCCTACTCCTTTTTTGATAGCAGAATCTACTTTCTTCTAGATAAATCCTTCTATCTGAATAATAAATGATTAGTAATCTATTAATAAAAATTAAAAATATTACATCACTAAATTTGTTTTATAAGATGTCAATTTTCTAAACGGAAGTTCTGAACTTCTCCACTGCATCTCCAGTAATATTCTACACTTCCATCAGGTTTTTCTTTAGCATATCTTATGTACTTTTTGTTATCTATTAGTTAAAAGTATTAATTTTGAATATTGCCTATTTGAATTAATAATATCACCTCCATAAGGTCTTCTAACTATTTTACTGCTTTTTTGAGTGTTTCTATTTCCTGTTAATAAGGAAAACAACTAGTCAATGCAGATCCCATTTTAGAAACTATTAAAAATATTTATTCTTGATTTCATTATTGTAATTGTTATTCGCATTTTGATATCTGATTCAGCTTTTAAATTTGCTTATTCAATGACCAAATATTATTTTCTTCAAATAAGAAGAAAATAGAACAGCATAATAAGAAACATTTCAAACAATTAATCTGTCTGTTCTCAGTAATCAAGAAATAATTTGAAATAATTAAAAGTTTCTGACAAATAAATTATGTTCTTAAATCATTTTCCAAGTTACATATTTCTATTATGAAGAAGAAAATAATGGTAAAGTTGTAATTCAATGTTTAAGTATTTTCTTCTTCTTTCATCTGATAATTTTGATTTGGTTTATTTTTAGAGGTTTCTTATTTGTTGAGATCGATAATAAAACATGCACTTCTTTAGTTTTCCCACTTGCTTTAGCTCTCTTAATATAAAGAAGTCAAACTCTAAATATAAAATATATGTGAAAGAAGAACTTCAAATTCACTTGCTAAAGTTTCAGAGATTCAAAAAACAAATATATATTGGTTAGCCTCAAACAAAGTTTAGAAATGAACAACTTTATTTTATTAAAAATAATACTTTTGAGAATCAGTCTCTTGATAAAAGCACATACACACATACAGAAATTTATACGAAAGCACAATGAAACAACTTCAGTATGGAATATTATTATTTGGAGGATGTTCCTTGTAAGGAGGTATCTTGTAAGGTTATTGATGATAATATTGTTCTAATTCTGGAGGCTTGGAATTAATTGTTGTGTTAATATTTTACGTTTGTCCTCCGACTTGAATGTACTTTTAGTAACCTTGTCCAATATCTTTATGATAATTGAGGGCATTTTATGACGAATGCAATTGCTTTGGGTAATAATAACTTGAATTAAAACCCACAGGAGGCTTAGGTTATTGCGTTAAATCCATATGGGGATCTTCCATTTCAAGACTGTGACTAGGGAGTTGTATTCCAGGAGCAGGAGGATAAAGAGATGATGTACGATGGTTTTAAGGAAATTCATTGATACCATTATTACTAATAAATTAGTTTTGAATTGTGAATTATCGCAACTTTTAAATTTGTTTTTCTTATGAAGGGGCGTTCTTTTTAAAGACATTTTAGTCGATTTCGAACTGCTCTGTATTTTCAAGACTGCTTTTAGTTTAAAGACGAATCTCTTTGGCTTTTCTAAACTATTCATTTTTCAGAAAAAAGGATAAAATATTTATTAATTTTTTTTTTCTACATTATTTTTATTGTATTTTCACTTACTTTGTCGAGTCCTTTGAGAAATTTCCCCATTTGAGTAGGATGAAGAAGTGAAAGACCATCAAGCAGTTTTTCAATTGATTCCTCACGCTTAAAAGCACTTTTTCTTATTTTTTTCATTTATCTGTAACACCTAAATCACACACAAGAATTGAGTGATAAAGAAGATTAGAAAGAATTAAACTGCTTACATTTTGAAGTTCTCTCTAGACTCTAAAAACTTTTTTAGGCATGGCAGGAACTTAAACACTTAAGCTTCGTCCTAGATGTTGCATATTTTTTTAAATATTTCAACACATCTGTTGAATTCCTAATCCTCTAAAAAACAATTATTAAAGGTCAACTGCTTTCAAAAAGAGCTCAAAATACCACTGATGTTTGGTTGATAGCCATAGATTAAATAAGGCACAGTTGATTGCATGAAGTACTTCATAATCGTTCTAAAATACAGAGACATAGCTTTTTATCTGCATGTGCCTTAAGCTCCAATCCTGAGCTAGAAATTAATTGAATAAATATTAAACTAATTGTTTGTTTTAAATAATAGTAATTACTCTAAGGGAATCGAGGATGTATCCTAATTATTCAGTGTTTGGTTTCTCTGCATTAGCCATTTCACCTATTTTTTGAAGATAGTCGTGTCTTGTCTAAACGAAAGCTTTAATCTGAAGAGAGAAAAATGGTTTACACAAAAGTAAATGTTATTTTTTTATTACGTGGTTATGATTGTCAAGGATCTTGCATATTTCTTTTTAAGATTTTTCTATGCCTACGCATTAGTCTTCGATTTAGGATTGAAGATCATTTATCTAGGTAAAAAATAATTTATCTTTAAATATCATGTTTCTTTAGTCGAATCGCAAATTAGTTGAAAAACCAGCCATTTCGACTAATCTTCTGATTTCAATAATTTTGACTTTCTTTTCTATTTTCTTTGATTGTTACCTTTTTTTCGAGCAGTTCAATGTATATTTTCTTTCTTTATCTTGAATTTCTAGCTGATTCTCTGTTTTTCATTACTTTTTTTCCATCCTCTTATTTTGTATTGTCACCCGATTTAGAGTTAGAATTATCTGAATCATCTGAGTTTTCAATTTTGCGTTGATCTTAAAGACTACCATTAAAACAAAATCCATTTCAAATTAAACAATTAATCTAAAACGAAAAATTACTTATCATTCTACTCAGCAGGTGCCTGATTTTAAAGATTCAAGAGAGATGTTATCTTTTTAATATAGGCATTTTTGACATTTCCTTTTATTTTGGAGAGATTCTTTTATTGCTGAGCTTTATCAGTCCCACCATTTAGTGATGTATTTGACTCAACTCTTTTTAAAGACTCACGAGTTGGTGAGTAGTTTGTTAGTTAAATTGAAGATGAAGGCTTTGATAAATTTCCATTTTTAGCATCATTTTCAATCTTGAGCTTCTTTTATATTTAGTTCTGCTTCTCTTGTTCTTCTAAAATCTGCTCTAAATCTTGAGGTTTACTCTTTAATGCAGTTATTAATTTTATCTACTTTTACTGTTCCTGATCGACTGGACTATTGCTTGTCTTCTGCTTCATTGCACCTTAATCTTAATTTATTTATTGTAGTAAATTGTTGCCTGCTATTTGAGAAGACAATCCTCCTTCTTTTCCAGAAGATTAGTTACCAAACTGGAAGGAATTTCCAGCTTGACCATTTTGTCCTTTTTAATTTTCATTATATCCTCCAAGTTTCCCTTTCATCTAGTTTTCAAAACTTGAATGAAACTGCAAAAAGTGCCCTTCAGATCCACCATTTTAAGCAGCTAGATTTGGGTTGAAAAAATCTTAATACTTCCCATTAGCTTAAAGAAATTCCTAATGATCATTTCCACCGTTCTAAGACTGAGAACGGTAAGGTAGGACTCCATTTCTTATCTTCGATCCTTGAAGACTATCTGCATCAAAATTATCATGAGCTACATCTTCCATTCCTAGAGCAATATTGTCGAAATCATGATATTTTCCAATATTATTATCTCCAGCATCCAAGAAATCTAAATCACGTCTCTACTGTTATTATTATGACTGAGATAATTGCTGTTGCATTTGCTTAGATTGGATCTCAAGCGACATTTACAAGGTTATTTCTTGGCTATATCTTTGAGCCTCTGTGCCTCGCTTTTTTTTGTGCAATACCTCTTCTTCCCCTTGAACTAATAATCGTATATTAATTTATTTTATTACTTTTCTTTTCAGGTCACACAACCCTTTGTCTTCTCAATCTGATTTTACAAACATTTTATTTGATAAGGCCAAAAATTCACTGCCTTGTGTGGAGATAATTTCTTTAAAGAATAGCTCCTCTTTCTGGCATTGTTCCTTTAGCGGGAACGCTTCAGATGAATTAAGAAATTAGATGGAGAATATTCCTCTGTTTTATGTTTTAGAGGAAAATTAGGATAGATCCTTCATCCAATACTAGAAAATCAATTAAAATGATCCACAACCTATGCAAAAGTACTACTAGTAATGATCTTTAGATTAGAATAAAAGATGGATGGATACATGCACAAATATTTGTTTTGTTCAATCTCAAATTCACCTATGCATATTTAATTAAATATTTCTAAAACCTATCTTGATTTCTTTTAGATAATATTTCCATGAATATGCATCAATTATCAAGAGGATTAAATGTCTTGATTTCAAAGATCTCATGCATTAATATATGAATCCTATTGATAAATCTCTACAGTACAAAAATAAGAATTACACATTGAGAAATTTATTACCGTTTACTTCAAATTCACTGATATAATTAATTAATGATAGCATCGAATTAAGAATATTAAACCAAAATGTCTTGCTCAAAATCTCTTAACAAATTTAAGCTATTTTTTATTTGTCCATTTATTACTGGAGCATTTATTATTTAACGATTTTTGCAAGGGTTTTATGATGTTAATCTAAGAACACAGAACAGGAGGGTTTATTTTTATTTTTGATATGAAATCCAATCAAGTGTAAGATAAAGACTACTTGATTATCAATCCAAATTGATTTACAAAAAATAATTTAATATCAAAACCTACCAAAGATACATATGGACAATACGGAAGCTAAATAAAGTCAGAAGGCATCTATTGATCTTCTAAAAGAATAACTCAAAAACTCTTCTTTCGCTACTCGATACACAATTTAAATCAATGTAGATAGAATCTGGAGTCTCTCTTAGAAGCCTGAAGTGGCAAGAAGTCTGACTTGCTTTGTTAAAGCGACAAATAGCGAGGAAATATCTGAACTGAATAAAATTGAAGAAGCCATTTCAGCTAAAGTCGATGAAGATGAAACGAAATATACTATTCTTCAAGACTTTTCGTTTGTTTAATCCCTCAAAGTAGGAGACAAACTGCCTATCTATTCAAATTTTTTAAGTGTTTTCAAATAAACACCCGAAGAAATCAAACATTAAGCAGGAGAGGTACATGAATTTTAAGGAAAATATCTCAATATTAAAATGAATCTGACTTTAAATAGGTCTTACTGATTGACATGTGGGCAACTTGGTGTGGTCCATGCTAGGCACCAATGCAGCATAATCAAAATATGCTAGAGAAGAACTCAGAAAAATGGGGCGATTAGGTTGCTTATTATTTAGATAATTTGCTCATTTTTGGGAACTAATTCCTTATTTTGCAGGTAAGAATAATCGCAGTAAGTGTCGATGAGGAAAGACAAGTTGTGATGAATAGAATAACTGATCGAAAATGGGAAAAAATCATCCATTACAAATTAAAGGGCTGGGATGGAGAGCATCCTATGATAAAGGATTTTGAAATCAAAGGAATTCCTTTTGTCGCTCTTGTCGATACAAATGGTCTCCTCAATTATGTTGGACATCCTTCTGAAATCAACCTAGAAGAGAGAATCACTACCTTGCTTGAAAGAAAAGGAAATAATACTCCAACAACAGATGTAAAGAATTCTTTAGAAAATGATTGATTAATTCATTTTATAAAAAAATAGTTAAGCCTTGATCAATACAAGAAGCTAAAGAGGCTTGTACAAAAATACCTCCCTGAACTTGTTGAATCCAAAAAAGCCTATTCTTTTGAATATTCCTTAAAGTTTTCAAAGATTTCTGTGATCAAGCCTGAATCTGAAGAAAATACATATTAGCAACCAAGTTTCGTTTCAAGTTACGATAAAGGCTAAGTAGCTGCATATAAAGAATTCAAAAAGAATCTAACTGAACTCTTAGGAGAGACATTTCCTCTCAAAAAAGAATGCGAATAAGTAAAGAATCATAATCATATCCTATTCAGTTTAATTAATCAAAATATTTTTGTTTAGTTTAAAGATGTTAAGCAAGGAGTTATTGCAGACTTAAAAGAGTTAAAACCGATATTTGAGACTCAAGAACTGAAATCTATCGAAACTTAGCATAAAGTCACTATTAAGTTGAAACTAAAAAAAGAAGAGGGGCGATTAATCTACAAAAGAAGTGAAGCATTCTTGCAATATTCCTAAATGATTGTGTAGGACGAAGCTGTTAAAAAATAGGTGGATTTAGCTTCAGGGTAAATAAAAGGATATTTCCTATCCAAATTTAGAAATGGAGATTATGCTGATTATCTACAGAAGTTTTTCCAGATGGGTATTGTTCGTATTGACGATATTTAAAAGCTTGTTCCTAAGCATGAAATCGATGAATCTGCTTATCGAAAGTTTAAAGAAATCTTAGAGTCTAAGTACTTATAAGACCTATAATTCAAATTAGATTTACCTTATGACATAAAGCTAAGACTTCGATTATGCAGGCATAGAATATTCGATTATCAAGGCAACATGAGATGTAAGCATAATAATATTCTGTTTCATTTATTTTAAACTCTTTATTTGATTTAACATAGTCAAGCAATATGATAAGCCTATTATAAAGTACTAAGTTAGATCAGATCATGAAAGACTTGTGAAAACAGCAGTGATTGATTAGATCTTTGCTTCCATAGATGAATCAACTTTCGTTCTTAAACCAAAAATCCTAAATGTTGTAAAAATCGAAATTGGAAAAGTATGTGCTATTTGCTAATCTGAGATTTCGATTCCTTAGTATTATAATTATTTCAAATAACAACATCTGTGTCTCGAATGTGGTGATAAGTGTGATGAATCAAAGAATACAATTGAAAGGTTTTCTGTTCCAGACAATTTATTACTTTTTAATTCAAATGAATCAGTCTCTATCGAAGAATACAAACTAGGCAAAAATACTCAACCAGACAAAGATACTGTAGTATCTTTAAAATTCAACTTTTGTTGTAGTGCCTGCTAGAGAGGAGGCAACTTAGGAAGATATATTTGTCTTTCTTGCAGGCCAGGACCACTTTAATAAGATGGATATATTGAATTCTGCT
>Ga0302285_10001804_pt1 | contig 11948 bp, 7 predicted proteins | sample III_Fen_E2_2_FD_200455 | JGI IMG/M metagenome (GOLD analysis project Ga0302285, IMG submission 200455) | Peat permafrost microbial communities from Stordalen Mire near Abisko, Sweden - III_Fen_E2_2 | ecosystem: Environmental > Terrestrial > Soil > Wetlands > Permafrost | place: Sweden: Abisko...
CTCTTTCTTTCTCTCATCAAACCCAATCAATGATTGTCTAATATCCTCCCGCAAATTCAATTCTAACTGACAATCATTATGAAGCACTTATTATCTTTTTTTCAGTTAAGAATGCTAATGATACACATAATCTAAAAATTATATTTCAACAATCAAGCACCAATCATTAGTTCCTCTTCATGGCTATTTGTTCAAAAATCGAAATATTTTAGTAATAAATCGACTTCACAAATAATTGCATTTCTAACAAATTTTTTCTTCTTCAATTTTTCACTCAAAACTTCTTAGTTTTCTTTCCTTTTTCAAACAAAAATCACAAATGCATTGAGTAGCTTAAATACAGCTTTTCCTTTTTAGGTTTTCTTAAATATTAGCACTCTTAAACATTTTGAATGCTGAAACCATAGAATGATAGCCATTTTCAAATATTATTCCTAGTAGAATATAATTATTTCATTTATATTTTCTCTAAGGAATGTAATAAACAAAGTAGAATGAATCTCAATAGTTAGATTATAAAGTGTACGAATAGTTTCTAAGAATTGTTTGGAAGATTTAAATTAAAAACCAAGATTAAAATCATAATTACCGGATGAGATTCTCTTGAATTAATAACATCTGATAAATTTTTTAATTTCAACTCGAAAAACACTCAAAATATTAATTAAGCAAAATTTAAATTAAAAATCTCAAAAAAGCTTATGAAATCTTCTTGGTTAACTTTGTGTTAAATTTTGTAAGCCCTTTTCATTCAATCCTAATCCTCCTTTCATATAGCTCTGATCCATTTTTACAATATACCAGACTATCTACAAAAACAAGGAAAATCAAGTGTAGCTTCAGTGCAGAAGTAACTTTAATTTTTAATTCATTGGAATTTTATTGTATTTCATATCTATCTTTATCCTCTCACACTCTCTCATATTTCAGCTATAAAGCGTGTTGGACATGGTTTAACCATATTAAATCCTCCAGTTTTATTTGAAATCAGATCACCTTTCCTAAACACTCTATTGTAAACTCGCTGATCAATTCTCTTCTTTGCTTTGATAGATATTTCATCTAAGATCATTCCAGCTACACTGTTGTGTCTTCTCCTCCCATTATTATTCCAAAATTATTGCTAATCTTCTTCGTATTATGACAAAGGAAATAATGGTTTCACTGGTGTTGTTGCGGAAATCAACTAGAAGTTAAAACATACATCACTTCCTCCTCCTCCTCCTCCTGCTGCATCTGAGAACGATTTCTCTGGTGAATAATCTCTAGAACAATTTAGCAGCGGTGATTATTGTGTTGTCGTTGAAACAGTCGAGTTCCGTTGATTTTTATAACCTCTTTTATAATCTGACGACGATGATTTTGATCTCATACTTTCTTACTTTGACACTTCTATCCCATACCCAGGACTGTATTACTATTATTACTATTATTACTCCTATTCTCCTGAATTAATCTACTTTTTTAATTAATCCATTTTCTAAAGTTAACTGTTCTTAATGTGATTATTGTCATCTGCTAGAGCAGGTAGCATGAGTCTTTGAAATCTCACTCTATCCAATATGGATTGCTTAGTTTTATTGTGAGTGTAGAACTACGTGAATCTATTCAAAGCGAGTCTCTCCATGTTATCCTATGGCTAAGCCATTTGTTTAACCTTATCCTATCCGTTCTTGGCTCGAATTAGTTATCTCTCATAGGCAAGTCGATTTTCCATTCGAACTCTGTTTTCAAATGCTATTTACTCTTGAGTCTTTTTCCCAGCAGGATCGAGAGGCTCTGATACAGCTTCTAGAAGGGCTTAGAACAGTGCATGACCATCTTATTTATTACTGTTATCGATACTACTATTAATACTTTTATTTCCCTGATTAATAGCATTCCAGACTATTTATTTGCTATTAAGAGCTAGTTAGCTGTCTCTTTCTCCACCTTCTTCGAATAGTTTATAGATATTCTATTAATCTTAAGAATCACTGGCATCCTCATTAGATTTGCGAACACAATTCTAGTAGATATTAGTATTTCTCAATCGATTTATTTGTTCTTTCTTTCTAGACGAGTCTATTGGACTTTATGATTAGCAGCTGGAATGCTTCTTCAACAAAGGTGATTCTAGCATAGGCGAGGGTGGTTGTAGTAGTGGTGATTGTTAGTCTCTAGATGCTTCTTGAAACTTTTTACCAGAAGTAACTACAACTACAACAGGTTTATTTTTCTTAGTAATACTGTTATTTCGACTTAGAATCAAGCTATTAGTAAAACACATTTCATTTTTCTAGCCATCGTTTGTTTGTGGTGAGTTTATTCTGTTTCTTCTCCTTGCTGCTGCTGAGTGGGTTGCATGTTCAGTAAGACTAGGATTTAGTTTACAACTTGCTAAAATGTTTCTGTTTGTTTTCCTATCAAAGCAAGTGCTATTGTTATTGACTTCCGTGATATGCAGAAAGCTATTATTCCTGCTGATATTATCCTTGCAATCACTCATAAGTGATTGTTCTCTTTATGTCTAGCAGTATGATTACCCTTATCCTTAAGCAGTTCCTCTCATTCTCCGATGATCCTTCCAGTATCTTGAGACTTCTCCTTATTAGTTTATCTACTCCTATTTCCCTTCTTCCTTTTCCTTTTAATTTCTCTTATCTACTTAATTCATATTTATTCTTCTTTTTTGCTGTTACGTGTCGATCCTGTGACTGTGCTTAGCAATCAACACCGTTTGCTAGATATCTATTAGATTCTTAGCTCGCGGAGTAAAGAACCTACGATTCAGCAGCTCTTGCTTTCGATTGAAATATCGAGATATCTTCACGGGAGACAGCTTAGATACAAACTCTGCTTCCATACCACAAAGGTAAGGTTAATAAGTAGGATTTATCTTTGTTTATGTGATGGTTTATTCTGATGGGGAATTGGATGAGATGTATTGTGAACTATTATTTGTAGTTTTCCTAGATGATTGCTCCACGCTGCTGCTGTATAATTTAGAAGATTCAGTGGAAAAATCATTAGCATAACCTGCTTTCTTTTTCAAGAGAGCCTGAATGTTATCTGAAGCCTCTTTGCATATCGCATGTAGATGCTATGTAGCATTCTTTGAAGAACTTGTGTTGTTGCTTCGCAGTTGTGTGAGGGGATATCTTTGATTTAGATTTCGATTTGGAGAACGGTTATTCGGAGTATTGTTGTTATTATCCAGTGAATGGATAGGAGAATCATATTATATATTTACTTTCCATTATGTATTTTTATTACTACTAAAGTTTCCCTTTGATTCTTAGTGAAACCCTTACTATTACTAGAGCCATTTCTTCTTTTGCTCCATGATCCCTTAGAGCTAGCTCCATATGTTGTTCTAATTGCAGACTACCTTCACTAAGTTCTTTTTTAATACATAAAATGAAAAAAAATCATATTTTTTTTTGCATTTTTGAGAAAAAGGCAAGAAAGAAATATTCAAATCAATGAAATAGCTTTAAATTTTTTTTATCATTTACCTTTAATGACAACCTATACAGCAGACCTGTTTCCGATACACAAACAGCAGAGGATTATCTCGGTTGTAAAACTAGCAGCTCTTCATCACCAAAATAGCTATTTGGTCCACAAATACAGCATCGAATTCGCTCAGATGCCTCACCAGGAACCTTCACGATAGGTTTCACTGATGCTTTCTACGCATACATAGGGATATCTGCAAACTCTAAGGCTTTCTTGTTCTCCTCATTGAACAAGTCAATTCTCTTTGAAATCTAAATTAAATCAAAAGCAGGAAGGTTTAGAATTGGATGACAGTTACATGTTATGACTTAAGAAAAAAGAATTTACTTCGAAATCTCCTTGATAGACAAAGAAGAGATAATCTGCGGGCTCGCTTTCAGTGTAGATTACTTAGTTCAGTTCACAAGGGATCTGCTCAAAGCAAGCCAAAAGGTTCAGAATTGACCTATTCCACTGCCGAAAGAACTCGAAGTTCAACAAAAAATTAATAGAATCTGTAAAACGCTTGTTTTGTTTGTCCTTTGGCAGTAGCAAATATGATTTGCTAGGTAAGGTGATTAGATGTGAATCCTGCCTTGCAATGACTAATTACGTTCTTCTTTTATTGTAGATGAGCTCATATTCCCCAAAGCTAGCACCTACTCTTAGTGTCTCTGCCATTATCTCATCAGCAGCATAGTTCTCCCCGAAGATCTCCTCCAACTCTAAACATTCCTTCTGATTCGTTTTATCTATTTTTTCGAAAGGAAATTAGTTTGGGGTTTGCAAGATAGGAGGAGTAACAATTGGAGGGAAGCAAGTAATTACTACCCACACATTAAGAGTATTATTAAATTCACATAATAGATGGGGATTTGTCTAGGAAATTATGTTTTTAGGGTGTACCTTTTTCCAAGTGTTCCTTCATCCGAGAAATCTGCGCTTCGAGCTCTTGCTTATCGATAAATTCCTGTGCTTTCTCGAATGCTTAAGCATCTTCCAATACTTCTTATTTCTGTTACATTTATTTGCCTTATTTGATCTCACTCAGCTGATCCTTTCAAATTAAGGAAAATATTACAAATCAGCAGTACATCATATCCAAAATCGAAAAAGTACAAAAATCCTCTCTCAGAGCACATAATTTACTTCGTTCTTCGCTTGTACTTAGCTACTCAGCTATGATTATCCCTGTTCTTGTCGGTTCTCCCTGCGATTATACACTACCGCAAAGAACGATCCCTCTAAGATAACCTGCATGTCTTCTGACTTATCTCCAAAGGAGTAGACAATCTCTCCTTTCGCTACGAAGCGATACCGCAAGCTCCGAATGAAAGACACATAATGGCTGAAGGAGAGAGTATTCTTGCACTCTTTGAAGAAGGAGTGATTTTTCAGAATCATCTCCAAGTTCTTCAAGTCTAAAGGAGATTTCTTCTCTTTCTCGAGAAGAGCTTTGATGTTCTTGGGAGGAAAGAAGGAAATTCAGCAACCAATTACAAGAAAAAAGTAAGTCATGCTGACATAAAGTAGAAAGAAAATGGATCATTTGTTGTACATCAATTTCATAATAATCAGGGGTTGTATTTGACATCATAGCCTTGGGGTATTGTTAGTCTTCATGCAAAAGGGAGAACCTTCTTGAAGTTGAAATGTTCTGAAACGAAAGACTTGAAGTATTTCCATCATCCCCTTCATATTAGTTAAAAGTCTGACAAAACTATCCTGGCTCTTCCCTGTCAGCATCAAGGTTGATCTCGTTTATTGATGCTGGCTTCATCGCCTGAAGAAGAAAATTATTATTATGTTTGTTTTCTTCCACGAATTGTTAAGTTTAATTAGTATTTTTTCATCATAAGTCATTCACACAATATCTACGAATCCCAACCAATACTTTTTGTTTTGTGTCTCCAATCTCTTTGTTTAACCGCATCTTACTCTAGTTCTCTTGCTTGATTGTAAACCTCCCTTCTGATAATTCAGGTTGCAGTCTCATGGTAAGTATAACTCTGTACTATTACCGAAGATTGAATTAAAAACATAAATATTTGACATTTGTTCTAGTTATGAAAAATAAGAATAAAACATGAATACAATTATTGATTAAAATGAAGGTTACCTTGGTAGAGAGGCTTATGGAATGAACGGATTTGAAAAAGAAACAAAAAATTTGAATTTTCAGTGTTATTTTTTTAGGATTAATATTGAGACAAAAAAATAAATACTATTTCAACCTTACAATGCCATTTATTCAAAAGGCTTATTTTTGCAGGAACACATAACTATCAGCTCAACTAATTATGACACGCATAATTTCTGTAAAGATAAAGAAGGAATTGCGTTTTTTTAAAAAAAGCGAATTCCCCAATTAAAAAGAAGAAAATACAAAATATGTTTGAACTGAAGAAAAGAAAAAAAGAATCAGAATTGAGACAATGCAAGCAGAATAATTTCTTACAAAAATATTGATTATTTCAGGGGGGATTTTGAAGTGAGATTAAAAATTTTCAACCATTTTTTTGGTCTGATAGTAGTGTCTAATTGTGTGTAATGTGTCCATAATATTTTATAGTGTTATTACAATTAAAGTGCTTTCTCTGTTTTCTTCTTGTATCTAGATCCCCATCGATTAGTTGTACACATGTCTTTCCTAAAATGGTTAGTGAATCTGATTTGACACTTGATATTGTTTCTTGTAATAATTCAGTTACTCTTTTGTAAAGTATAATTTGCTTTATTAAAAAAAGCATATGATTCATAAACTACTAAAAATAAACGAAATGCATTATTCAACAAAATAAAATCCAAATATTTTTTATTGGAAATGTAAAGTAGAAAGAAATAAACAAGTTTAAATCACAAATAATCACTCTATTACCTCCTCTTTCTTCTAGTGAGTTAAGAGTTATTTTAATTGTAAACAAATATGAAAAAATAATAATATTTGAAAATTATTCAATCTGTTTTTTACTTGAACACTCCTGAAAAATATTTGCATAAAAACTATCAAAATAAGAATAATCTGAGTAATTCTTATTAAATTGAAGAAATGTTCTGCCGCCTAAATAATACTCAAAAGTACCAATAATAATCTCCCATTTCTTTGATACTTTCTTCAAAGAATCAACGAGAGAAAAAATAATTATTTGCTCAGATATAAGCTCCAGACAAAAAGACAAAGACAAATAATTTATTTTTTAACATAATAAAAAATAAACTTTGCTTTCTTACCCTCCTTCCTTCTGCAATGAACGACGATTACATAATTAACAATGAAGGCCCAGAAATAACTACAAAAATTTCAAGAGGATCATCACAATCCACTGCTGCCTCCATCTATGGCCACAATGGTCTTCCTAAAAGCCAACTTCCAGTTTCTCAAGACTCTCTGCCAATGGACCAAACAACTAATTACATACAATTCGGTAATAAACTAACCTCAGTAACATCTTAATGCCCTTTGCGATCATTCACAACTGTAAACATTGCAATCTTATGGGCAGTCTACATCCCAATGGTGATCGTATCCACCACGACTTAGAACTCCTACCAATGTTTGGCTTATAACGTGGGAGCTATGTACCCGCCAGCAGTAAATGGAGCTAATTATCAATACATTCGATACATCACATCAATGTTCTTGACAACTGGATTAGCGTAAATTCTCATCTGCACAATATTCCTTGCTATATGTAGCTACCCTCTTGAAAAGCACTACGGCAGATGGAAGTTTATGTTCTTTTATTTGATGAGCGGTATCGGCGGGAACATTATCCAGTAGTTTTTCTCTCCGAAAGCAATCACAGTAGCTCTTTCCCAATGCGTCTATGGGATGATCCCTCTATCTATTGGGTATATCTTCACTAATAAGGAAGCGACATTTTTAAGGAAGGTACTCATGATGGGAGCATAAATTGTTCTTCAAATATCGCATTAAGTTTTGAAATCCTCCACAACGAGATTTCAGTTTATTGATGGATCTTCATAGTTAGGTAAAGAACGAAAAAGAAAGAAAGAGAATGTATTTGAATTACTATCTTGATCATTGTATTTTTGATAGGTGGAATAGTCACTGGAGTTTTGCTGACTGCGATATTTCTGAACTTACAATTTCGAAAGTATTGGATTGATTTATTGTCGGGGAGGGAATGAATGAATAAATTTCATTGCAATTTTGGATAATGTGATTTTATGATAATTTTTTTTATTGTAATTGTTGTTTTAGTTGGGAGAATGTTTAAGCTGGTTCAAAGGTGTTACTTCCGTTCGTCTTAGTTGCTTTCTTCATTTACAACCAAATCGCCAATATGAATGAAAGAAACATTGGTTAATTTATGTGCACTTTTATATGAAAAAATATGTTATGATCTAAATAATATTGAAAAAACAGTAATTTTTTATTAATTATCTTGATTTGCAAATAAATTAATCTAATACTTCAAATTATTTTTAAAATTTACTCTAAAAATGACTGTGACAAAAAATAAAAAAATCGATAGATAAATAAGATCCACTTTCAGACTATCTATCTCTATGATGATGACGAAATGATGCTGAAAAACATCAGAGATATTATTATTCTTTTTTTTATAATAATTTATTTATTTTTTCTCCAAAGATTTCCCCCTTTTTAAACCCCGACAAGTTGATAAATAAATAATAACCTAGTTGAAGTGATGTCAAGAACCCCCCCCCCCCCACAAATTGATTCTGATATCCGGAATATAATGAAGAATTTATATATATCAGTATGAAGGTTTATTTGCAGGAGGGGGAGATCAAAGAAGAGGGAAATAATAATAAAAAACCAAAGCAAATTATCAAAGCAAAGTAGTAACTACAACATAGCTCTTAGTGATAGATACCAGCATGGATAAAACAACCAGCAGTGGGTTAGCAAGTGGTAAAGAATGGAAGGATATCAATGGAGCCATTAAGGTAAAGTAACCTTTTAAAAAGCCTGATGAAGGAGATCTACTAATGGGAGGAATTCTTGATGGTAAGAACGAAACATCGATATTGCAAAGAAGCTGATTCATAGTTTTCTTTTTGGATTTGCTGATTAGGAGACGATGATATGAGCATCAATCGTTACAGCGCTAAGTCTGCTCCACCTGAACTTTACCTGCAACACAAAGCACAGCTACAACAAGTAAAGTTTGGTTTCCTCCTATTCCTCTGCTTAATTGAATTCTTCGCGTTTATATTCATTTTTTTAAAAAAAAAGGAGGAGGATTCTTATCTGTATACCAAGGAATACAGGGATTATTACAAGGAGCAGAACAATCCACGACTCTAGAAGCCTTTAACACGTCTGGAGATATTCGAACATCCTGATATCCAACAGCTTTAGTAACAACTCACAGGATTATCCATCACACCCAACGATGATGATACTGATCATAATGGAATTCAAAGCAGAGAGTATCCTAAATAATAATTGAAATAACCATCAGGAACATCGCAGCAACAGAAGAAGGAGAAACAACAACAACAACCGTAAGATAATTATTAAAAATCTGAAATTCAGTCAGTCGCGGTAAGAAAACCAAGTGGAGTAGGTGTTTCTTCTCCCTAGCAATAAGGAAACATAGCTAATAATCGCTAGGAAGATAAGAATCAATAGATAAGTGAGCAATCCCATAAACCAGGTGTTAATCATGTAAATAGTAGTAGCAATTTAAATACTTTGAGAGTTATCACTAATCCAGTATCAGCAGTAGTCGGTGTTTAAAGCTAAGAGGAGGCATACAATGCAGTTCACTACCCTTAACAGAATGCACAGTAGAAATAATTTATAGATAATGCATAATTCTGACTTTTACTGGTTTATTAGCTCATTGATCTTTTTTTCTTTTTTGATTTCAGATAGATTGTCATTTCCGGAACATCTTTACCCAATCAAGGTACTTATTAAAATAATCTTATCCTTCAAGCAGATGAATCAAATCCAGCTGATACTCAAAGTGCTATTCTTTAAGCTCAAGCACTGCAGCAACAGCAGTATTATCAAAATCAAATGTATATGTAGATGATGTATTACCCAAATTAACAGCAGCAATAATAAATGTAATAGCCTCAAATGTAATCTAATGAAGCAGCCTCCTCAGCTCAATTAAATATCGCACCAAGTATCCCAATGCCCTCCCCAGCAGCTGGTCAATTCTTAGCTATGCCAGTGCAAGCAAATATGCCTATGCCTATGCAATATTCATACTCTTCAAACATGTATTTTTAAACACATAAAATGATATTTTATTTATTGATAATTTCCTATTGTCTTTCAGGATCTACACCATACCGTCATTGGAAGGATAGTCACAATTACCAATCTAGCAACTTTTCTAGGGTGAAAATTATTTTACCGTTAATAATCATGACAATGCAAATGAGTATCAAGGTGGATTTGTTAACGAAGCCAGAAGAGCAAACATTAATTCCTAGCCATAATCATACCACAGAAACTCACAACAACATAAGCATAATTAGCAGCATTACGTGCCTGCATAGAGAAACAATAACAATATCAACGCACACTCAAATAACAATGGCTTGGATAATCAAAATACCAATCATGCTGGAGCTAAAAACAAAAAGCAGAATAGCAACAAAGCAAATCCATATCTTCAAAACACTTCTGCTACTTCTGTTACTACTACTACCGCTAACACCACGAATTCATCTGTTTTAGCATAAGCTGTTCCTTCTTACACATTCTAGGAGGTCCCATAAGGGCTTTCATATTCTAATACCTACAACATGCTGATGCCTTCATAAGTTGTTTTCTACGACTAGCTAATAGAATCTTGCAAGGACTAAAATACATCTCGCACGATTTAAAAGCAATTTGAGAATTCTACTCCTGAGGTTAAGGATTAAATATTTGCTAGAATCCTCCCTGAAGCGTTGAATCTGATGCAGGACTAATTTGGTAACTATGTTATTCAAAAACTGCTAGAAAAAGGAACAGAGGCACACAAAGAAAAACTGTACAAAATCATCAAAGGCAATGTGGAAAGCCTCAGTGTGTAAACGTATGGTTGTAGGGTTATTCAGAAAGTGCTGGAAGAAATAAAAGATCGAAGAGACTTGCAGGAAGGGTTGGTTAAAGAGTTGGAGAATAGAATCATAATTTGTATATAAGATCAGAATGGCAATCATGTTATTTAGAAGTGCTTTGAGACTGTCCCGTCTGAACTTCTCACGCGAATCGTTAATGAAGTGCTCAAAAATGTAAAGAATAATAGAAAATAATATTTTTTTAAATTCTTTATTTGTTTTGGGTATATCCACAACTAGATCCACGAACTGGCCTTCCATCCTTATGGGTGTAGAGTCATCTAGAGGATACTTGAGTTCTGCTCAGCTTAAGAGGTAAACACATAAGACTTAAATAAATCAATAAATTGTTCTTCTTTTTATTTGCTATTGTGTTTATTTATAAATTAGACTTTCAGTATCTACTAAAAGCTGTTGGAGAACTTGATGTCATTATGTGAATGCTAATACGGCAATTACATCATACAGTACATCATCGAGAAGGGCAATAACTATGCTAAAGATCAAATACTCGAGATTGTTCAGCGGAACTTTGTCGAACTTTCTCTAAATAAATTCGCTTCGTAAATAAAGAAAGATATTGGGAGGGATGTAAAAAGAGAATATGTTGGAGGGTTTTAACGATTATTTTAGCTTTTCTGTGGAAAACCATTTGTGTATTTGAATATTTGACCTTTTAAACATGAAACAAAAGGAATGTGACAGAGAAATCAGTTGTTTTTTCGGATGCCAAGTATAAATCTGGTGTATTGGATGTATTACTAGGACCGACAATCGATAATCATCTTGAGTATGATAATTTCTTTATTATGTGCGTTTAGAATCGTCCTCAATCATTATCCTTTTGCTTTGTTTGTTTCTCGTAACAGAAGTGGAATAGTCCGTTTAACTAAGAATAACTTTGGAAATTATGTAGTCTAAAGGCTCTACGAGAAATCCAACTAGGAATAGAAATTAAGGATGTGTGGATTCCTCCTTTAGAACTAAGAAACCTATGCAGAAGTCATGGGAAATAGCTTTGGTAAAGGGGTTTTTTATTCGCATTGGTTAATTTTTGTTTTTTATGAGGATTTGAGTTGACTTTGTGTGTGTTTTCTAGGCAAGCATGTCCTCAGTTATATTGAGAAAAATAGAGTCGATTTACAGAATAACGATAATAGCAATATGCCAGTATCTATACCTCATCATGCACAAGTGTTCAAGCAGTCCTAGGCCTAGTAACAGCAATAGTTCTATCAGCAACCAGTGTATTAGTAATACAATCAAAATATCAGCAACAACGACAACAACAATTACAATCACCCTCCTAATCAAAGCTATTCACATACAAACCAGTAGCAGTACTATAGTCATCGCAGTAACAACAATAATTATCAGAATAACAATAACTCAAATAGCAATGCTCACCA
>Ga0302285_10001810_pt1 | contig 11918 bp, 10 predicted proteins | sample III_Fen_E2_2_FD_200455 | JGI IMG/M metagenome (GOLD analysis project Ga0302285, IMG submission 200455) | Peat permafrost microbial communities from Stordalen Mire near Abisko, Sweden - III_Fen_E2_2 | ecosystem: Environmental > Terrestrial > Soil > Wetlands > Permafrost | place: Sweden: Abisko...
GTTGAGTTGCATTTCTATTCTTTTCTCCAAGGAAACATTCAAATAACCTGATGTTTCAGATATCCCTGAGCTGCTGGAGAACAAAGAATAATCTTTTGCGGAGAATAATAATCAAGCAGATTTCTCGATTGTAAAAGGCATCAATAAAAGCAGTAGTGATAATGTTTCCTCAGTATCTGATTGAGCGACTGAGATTGATTTTCAACTGCAGAAGTTGATAAATATAAAAAAACAGTTAATTAAATGTTTGTATTTTTTATGTCAAATCTCTTAAGACAATTGAATGCACAAGAGAACAAGATCTCAGCTGCAAGATTCTGTTTTTTTTTAAATTTAATTTTAAATATGAGAGAGAGAGAGAGAAAGAGGCCTTTCGTCATTAAGAATTATTGTTCTTCTTCTTCTGGAAATTACAACATCCTATTTTAAACACAATCATATTCTCTTAAAAATCAATGAAAGAGAGTAACTAAAAAACTTGTTATTTCAACTTTTTTAGTCATTTCCAGATTATGAATAACTATGATACTGCTTCGGCTATAATAAAATGGATGGTATTACGTATCTTTTAGTTATGTAAATCATAGTTAATTCAATGGATGGCAGTGCATTTTAGTCAGTTGCCGTTGAGCTTTTGAATAAGCAGAAAATTAAAGATATTAGTAAAAATAACAAAAAAAGAAAATTAAGATTTGAGATCACAAAAAAAGAAAAAAGAAAATAGAAGAAACAGAAGAAAACTAACAAAAAGAGAGATAGAGATGTTGCAAGACAAGACATACAGTAATGTTAAGTATTACTTTCAGCGACAATCCAACATCGATAAATTCAATGAGCTTGCGACTGTCCTGCAACAAGCTGGAATATATAATTGGGATGAAAGTCTGCAAGATAAATCTGAACAAGATCTCATTGATATGGGAATCGAAGAGAAATACGCCCATGTATTTGTCTCAGAAGCGAAGAGAGGGTAATAATAGTTACCAAGGACCAATAAAAACAATGGAAACTACGAGAAAAGAGACAGCACAACTTACAGCTCCAATATCGGTAGATCTGAGAACAAAAATAATTATGGGAACAGCAACATTAGCAATAACAATAACAACAATAACTTCTACAATTATAATTACAATGACGTGAGTGACTTTAGCGACATTGCCTCTATGGTATCGTATAATTCCGCGCATGGAAGACAGCGCGACTCCAAGCTGCAGTAGTAGTAATTCTACACTGACGAAAAGATCGAAAGGGAGATGAGTAAAATCTACGAGGTTTGGTAGGAAGTCAACGAGGAGTTCTTCAATTAATTTCCTGATTTGACAAGAGTCATTTTCTTGAACTTTGTAGCATAAGAAAAGATGCTGATATATGGGAGCACGAATGCCTCCAACGTCGAAGAACTTTTTCGAGCGTTTTCGAAGTATATCGACTACAAAAAGAGACATCATTTTATAACTTTAAACACCACTGTAGAGGAACTCTTTGAGAAACCGCTGAATTAATCGAATGTAAGCGCAGTTGACGCTAATTTTCTTCTACTTCACTAAATCTTTCAAGCATCCTCGCCGCTTATTAATGCGATTCTGCATCATCTCTAGGAGACTGATCGGCTCACAGCATATGCTACAACAGATCAAGATTAGCCAGGAACATAGCAATTTGATTCTTAGATTCTAGAAGAATTTCTGTTTACATACTTTGAAGATCCGCAGATTGTAAACAATCAAACAAATAAAAAATTTAGTTTTATTTTGTAAATCTCAGTTATTCTTATGTTCTTTCGTTGTTTTGGATGGTTCTGTAAAGCAACAGCAGAGGCCTGATGAAAAAAGAGATAACTTTGATGAATTTGTCTCAGCAATGTGGACGAAGAATGGAACCACAGGAAAGATGGCTAACCCTTAATCGTTTCTTAAAAATACCTTAGATACATCAAAACCTGGTTAGAATAACCCACGTATCCCTAATGCCTTCCGCAAACCAGAGCTCAAACTCACTTGCGAATTCTTAACGTGATTTAATTGATTTATTTGGATATTTTATTTCTACTTTTGCGTCAATATTCTTGTTTCTTTTTCTTAATCTTGTAGAGCTCTGGGCGATTTAGCCTTCGAAAAGGTAGAAGACTCAACGGGTATCTTAAAAATCTACTTGAAAGAACTACGAGAGAGGCTTCTTGAGAATAAGATTCTTATTTCTCAGCGAAGATGGGTTAGGATCTTCCGTGTTCTAAAGCTCATCGCATTTACTCGTGGAATCGGTGATACAACGAGGGTATCTCTAGCAGATTGCTTTATTACGCCTTTTTTAGTCGCTAAAAACCGAAATGAGTTTGAGTTCATCGATGGACTCAATTTAGAAGTCCTTGAAAGTTTAGCTCGATTCTATGGGTCACTGAAACTCTCGCATTACATAGAGAAGCACTTCTGGCTTCTCTCTTCACATAAAAACTTCATTAAAAAAATAAAACGACGTCACAGTCATCTTCCTTCATTCTTTCAAGGATGCATCTCACATCCAGAGTACTTCACAATATCTGCTGAGATTCTGTAGCAATAGCGATATTCATAGCTGTGCTATACCGTGACAGGATCAGATAGGAAGATTCTAAGTGATGATTTTTTTGCTGTAAAAAATAAAAAAAAATTTCAAACAATTTTTCAGTCATTTTTTTAGTTTTTTACTTTGTAAACTAATCAAAATCTGCTCGGATTTTATTCTAGATTGATGTGAATAAAGCTTATGAGATGAAGCTTGATATCAAGACTTCTCACAAGATGGTTGCTTACATTGGACTTGTTTGCTTCGATGAAAACAAAGAATTCATCCACTCAACATAAGTTTGCAGAGTTGATAACTCTGAAGTTCTCCTTGTAGGGGATGATCCAGATGAGAGAACTCTCCTTATCGCTCCTGACTCAGCAGAAGCGTTGGTAAGATGGAATAAGTTCGATCCATCATCGAAAGACAATTAACAGAATTTCGCGTATTTAAGATCCCTCGGATTTTACTTCGATGGGGATGTGTCTAATCTGATTCCTTCTTCTGCAGTCATACAAGTAGGCTTTAATACAAACAGTTTTCAACTGTTTTATCAAGTCATTTTTGATTTTTATGAATAACTTCTTTTTGTTTTCTGTCCACATATTCAAGGATACCTCGAAGCCCTATGACACAACTGAGAATCAAGGAGCATACTCGAGTGCAGTTGGTGGGAAAATAAAACTAACTGAATTGGGTTGGAAGAAATATGCAGCTATGAAGGAAAAAAGACTTATTGAGTTCAACAAAACGCAACTCATGAATCATTTCGAAGGTGGAACATATACATTCGCGGAATGTTTCGACGATCACATCAAGAAATGGATGCAGAAGAGTTTCTGGTTTAAAGGAGAAACGAGAGCAGCAGAGACGAATAAATTTAGAAAAGGAACAAAGTTCATTAAAATCGTGCTACTTAGCAATTACAATAGCGGTTTCCCTGATTTCAAAATCCTCTAAAAAGATGCCTCAATCATGTGGAAAAATATCGAATTCAACTACCTGAAATGAAGCTATGAAATGGGAAATATTTTTATTCTAGCTCTTCATTTTCTTTAATCGTTAGCATCAAGGTTTGAGAGAAAAAGATTTGGAAACATTCAGCTCAAAGTCAATTCAAAGTTATTGTTTTTTCCGAAGCTATGATAGAATCAATTGAATCTAACCAGACAAAAACAGCTTAAGCAAAGAAATAATCCTAGATCTGCATATTTAAATTGAATTTTTTGCTTAAAGCCTGTTTATTTGCTGTTTAATTTATAATTGTTGATTGCTGTGTACATATGAAATAATGATTTAAATAGAAATTAATGTGAAATAAAGATAAATTGATTGTTTAAACTAGATTTTTCTTAAAGAAAATGACTTAAATTGTTACACAAATTAATTCATAGCAAAACATATGATACTTTACTGCCGAATATTCTTTCTATTTATCTCTATCTTGTTCTATCATTTGTCATTTGTCACTTTAGTCCATCCTTCAATCAATTGAGTTCATCAAGATTCTTCTTTCTAATGAGCCGATTTAGTACTCTCGTACACCAACTTCTGTGGATCTTGATAACTAAATAGTCTATTACAATGTAATCAAGGAAGAAATTTATGAGCGCTGATAAAAGCCATCGTCCGATTTAAGAGGAACTTGCAAAATATTTAGAATCTTCTAAAAATGAAATCAGGGAGTAGAGTATTATCCCAAGAACACAAGCATACTTGCAGTATGGTGAGTTAGCTAAGTTAGCTTATTTGAAGCAGATTTTCTCGAAAAAAGACAGAAAACTTAAAAATGTTGGGAGGATGTAATGGATGAAGCATCTGAAAATCAAAACCAGACCAAATACTTGGGAGAAATCTTTTATATTGTTAAGTTATAGGCCTTGAATTTCTTTTGTATCGTCATCTATCGCAAAGGAAAGGGTAAGTGCTTCAATCAGTGCTATTGCTTCAAAGAATAAACAGATTCTGAGCTATATTGAGCAATATGGCAAGGGTTAACTAAATGCGTAAATAGGATGGTAAATCAACATAGGATTACTCTAAAATCGATCGTTTTCGAGGCTACTACTATGTGCAACTTCTTGCTATTGCTGTTATGGATTTTCAAGATTATTTTCTTTATCATTTTTAGCAGATTCTGAAGCTAAATCGATGGGAATTCCTTCGGGAATATCCAAGTTAATTTGAAGATCTAAACCAGGAAAATTCGTAAGATATTTCACAGTTCTTTCTTCTTCTTTGAGAGTGTTTTTTTCTGGAGTTGTATTCCCATTTGGCTCATTTCTGTAAAATGTACTTATCGGAATCAGATTGATTTCCCTAGATTACTCGTTAGTATTTGGTTATTGATTCATACTAGCTAAGTCTATCTCAGCTTCTTTAGCTCTTTTAGCCATGTTCTAGGCAAATTTCTCAGAAACTTACGCATTCCCTACAACGGATTTGATCAGGAATGTTTCACTGATATCAGCGAATTAAATGGGTAATTGAGTATTTTTCTTAGGTTCTTGTTTTTTCTTTTCCTCGAACATGCCTTAAGGTAATCCTATTACTGCCTGAGGAGCTTCACTGACAAGACCAATTGTGACACCATCCAGTTTTATGATATTTTTTTAGTTGGATTAACCTTCTTATTCGAGCTTAGACAATAAATTATTTTAATTATTAGCTGAAGCATTATTATTATTCAAGCCATTTTTGTCATTGTGGCTATCCAAGTTTGGGTTGTTATTCACGAGAGTGACTGCATTACTATTGCCATTCTTCTTTTCATTCAATTTTTGTTTCAAAAATGTAGCTAATGCTATTCCGTGCATTAAGATTAGCACCAGACACATGTTCAAAATCCCAAAAAACTTTGCAAAATAAAAACAAAAATATTCCAATTTAAAGAGAAAGAGAGAGAATAAGTAAATCTACCAACTTACTTTAAATTCATTTTGAGAAATGGACATATCACCAGCTGAATGATATGATTAAATCCCGATTGAGAAACTTGTAAGATGATCTGAAACGCAGGTGTAGTCTAATTTAGCAGAGTCGTAGGTAGTGTTTAAACCTTAAGATGTCCACGTACCATTTGAAAGTTGATATTGGCATTACATTGTATAATTACTAGCTGAATATGCCTGCAGTTACGAATCCAACAGCTACACAAATTCAAAAAGGAGAAATCAAAAACCAATACTCAAAAAAATGTCTCCCCCTAATTTTCTTACTTCTCTATGTATTTTAATCGAAATAGGAGAAGAAACACCATTCACAGTAAACTACGCATTTTACGATGATTTTTTTCTCAGAGTAACATCAGCTATGCTCGAGGCTAGGAGATTAAATTCAGACTACGAATAATCATGATCAAGTTCTTACAAGTCTAATGGCCACATTACGACTTATGCAAAGATCTAACTACCTAAATTCCCAAAGACAGCTGTTGGAATCTGCACTGACCAAGATGACGTATTTGTTGAAAGTGCTACTGCATTTGAGTTTGAATACCCCGCATTCGATAGATCTAATATGACTCCTTCAATATTTTCAAGAGAAAACGTGTAGTTTGCTCCAGCTGATAGCGAAGAGGACTGATACGAATACAATGCGGCATTGAAATTATCTTTGATTGCTTAGATATCGGTAGTTGTAATGTTTTAAAAACTCTACGCTTTTCGAAGAACATCAAGCGCTTAATCATTTGCGCTGAGAAGATTTTTTGCTGCAAGTTGTGAGAGATTTTCAGCGTAGAGTGAGTTATCATTGAGAATCGAAAGGAATTAACTTGTGATGTTTTTGTTGAATATATCACGGATAGCAGCGATGTTGCTTAAGGATTCAGTGATCACCTCCAAACTAATCAACAAATTAACAGGATTTTACAGCAACTTTAACATAAATAAATGATTTTTCTTTTAGGAACAATTTATTAATTTTTTACGAATTCTCCGCGGAATCATTGGAAACTGAACTAAGTGTATCGATAGACGATTTCATACTCGAAAGGGAATCCTAAAAAATAACCTGCACTTTCTCAAGATCGATCGTTCGCCAAGCACATGTTTCTCCAGAGTATCCCGTCTTGCAATTGCATTTGCTGTAATAACTCGTGATGTTTGTTTTGCAAGATCCATTCGAAGAGCAGTCAACTGTGGCATCGCATGAAATCTAGACATTCTAGCTATTTGAAAGCATTTTCTACTATGCAACGAGTTTTTTATTGCCAGCGTTCAGCTAAGGAGCTGAATTCGTTATTTGAAGCTATAACGCGAAGTTTGCTAAATCGAATGTAGAAAATGTTATGGAATTTTCAATAGATTAGATGTTGTTAATGATGCTTGAAATGATAGGCGAAAGCTATGTAGGTTTGAGTTATTCACTGAAAACGTACGGGCTCAGCGTAAGAGATAGCGAGAAAGTCCAAGATAGAGTTTGAAGATATGAAAATGTCAAAAATACTTTAACTTCTTGTTTAGCAGATATCTAAGGAAATGTTTACAGCACAGCATATGGCGAGTTCAGTTATTTCTGCCATGAATCGGTTGTTGAAGCTGCTTTTGAAGTGAAAATAGTAGAATTACTTCGAATGTTCGAGGAACTTAGCAATTCAGCTGATAAACGGTAAGGCAAGGTGTAGGTATTTACAGGAATGGATTTAGACAGAGAATACCCTTGGAGAGTAAACTGAAATGTTTCATTCATAGCAAAGCCTTTTGTTGTATTTACGTTGAAAGTACCTGTGATGAATCCAAATGTCGAGAGGGAGTTCGTTGCAGTTATAGGAAGTGAGTTGATTGTAGTCGAACACGTTATGGTGTAACTAGAAGAATCCATGAGTTGACCTGCTGGAATTAACGCCTTGATTTGGTAATCTGTGACAGTGTTGGACTAGTCATTTAATAGCAGATTATATTGGAGTTCATTGACTATGCAAGAAACCGCTAAAGGAGAGGCTATTCTGATGATAGAATTTACATGAAAGAAGGTTGTGATGGATGTCTGAGCACTGTAGAGTCCTTGCAAATTCAAGGAAGAACTGAATGAAACAGACGCAGAAATGTTGATTGTGCAGCTGGAAGATGCTTGATTAGCTGTAGTGCCTGATGGACATTGCGCATAACAATTCAGAAGATTATTAGTTGTACTATCACTCGGGGTTGTATTTGTAAACAGATTACTTGCAATCGAGAAATAACCTACTGCACATGCAGAGCAATTGGTGTAGCAGATGATGCATTACAAATAGACTGAAAGGTCAATATTTGTAGATTACACTGCTAAATACCCCGCATCGCAAGAAGTTTAGCAGATATTCCAAGTTGATACTGCATTGCTCTTTTTCTACAATACATAGGAGCTGGCGCATTGCATGCAGTCAGTTTCTGAAAATTAGAAAAGAAAAAACAGATTATTTGTTTGTTTGAGCCAAATAGAACAAATAGCAAAAAAAGGAAGGAATTTATCTTACAATTAGGACCAGTGCAAGTTGAGCAAGAAGAATCGCAAGGACTACAGTAAATCGTCATATCTGTGATGGTTTTTCTGGATAAAAAGAATCATTTGTGAGAAGAAAAAACGAAAAAGAATAAGAAATACGAAAAAATGCCTGAAGGAAAACATAACTTACTTGCTGTCGAGATCAGCAGCATAGGAAAGCTAGTCAAATGATTCTCCTTTCTAGCATGGCAACTTCAGACAGAGATTCTAATATAAAGTGAAGCCTGAAGAGCATTTGGTGACACATTATTTGCGATCTACACTGATTTGGCTAAGCATCCCTGAAGGACATGACTCTGTGCATGCATTGTAAGTAATTCTCAATGAGGAAGATGAATATGTTTTGGTAATCTCATATAAGGAATAGTTGCACCTATTATTATTATTTCAAATTAGATATTTTGATGAGAATAGTCCAATTTCAAATTTGCAAATTGTTTGGAATAGTTAGAATTATTTTACTCATCAAGGCATGCTCCGTTGTATGAAAAATCAGCATAATTTGCACACTAAATGCAGTCCACAACAGGAGAACTCAGATCAATCACACACGTATTGCAGCTGTAGTTGCATTGGCAAGTAGTTCCTTGCTGTATAAGGCCTATGGGACATTCATCAAAACTGAGAAAATCAAAACACATTACAACAAAAAAAAGTTATTCAAAAAAGTAAAAATTTTTTCAACAATGCAAACTTTGCTTACCAAACGTTGCTCGCCATCACCTGCGATTCCTTGCAAGTATTGAATGCTATTCCTGAATAAGTGCATATGCCATCTTGCGCAGTGAATTTGGATACACATTCAGTACAATAATTAGCAGATGTACACTTTGAGCACGGGTATTGACTTTGTGAAAAGAAAAAAAAAATAATTAATCAAGAAAAAAGATAAAAAAACTTATTGAACATTAATGGACTTTGTCTATTAACGCTGGTTTTTATAATCTATGTTGATTCCTTACCATGGTAGACACCTTTGAATGTTGAGAAGGGTGTTAGTTTCGAGATACTGTGAATCAGGGCATTTCGATACGCAAGTAGAACCGTACAAAATCATTCCAGTTTTGCAAGACACGCATTGATTCGAAGACAAGATGCACTGGCTGCAAGATGAAGAGCATGGTTAGCAGTTTAAAGCTTAAGAAATCAATTTGAATTGATAGGAAATTGCGTAGTAATAATCTTTTTTGTTCAGCTAATTATATTTTCCACTTGAGCACTTACTTTAGCACTGGCCATTGATAGTTGTGTACTAAGAGATATCAGCACAGCTCAAGCATTGATTCTAAGGAAGTAATTATTTTTTAAAAAACCCATTAGAAAATCAGAAAAAAGAAGACAAATTTTATAATTATGCATTAAAAACTCAAGACAATTTTTATCAGGAAATATGCGTTACGTAGCTGGTACAAAAAGAGCAGTTTGGAGAGCAAGGCAGGCATAGTTTATCAGTAGAAGCATATTACCCATCGGGGCAGTTTTAATCGCATCGGTTTCCATTCAGAACAGCTGAAGTATTCAAAGGACAAGATGTACAGTATGTAGACGTGTACTAGCAAGTCAAGCATGAATTATCGCAAGGGAGACAAGTTTGATTTGACAGATAGTATCCGTCAGCACAATCATAGCAACCTGTGTTCCCTGCAGCATAGCAATGAGTACCTAATTTACAAAATCAATTTGAAATTATTGTAGACAAAGTTCGAGTATTTTTGTAATTTAATCTATTTCTCTTTCTTTCTCTCTATTTATTAAAAATTGTATGCTTACATGATGGATCGCATTTATTATTGCAGACATCAAGCGAATCTTTATAATACGTTAACGCGCAATCTCCTTTGAGTGTGCATTCCGTTTAATCGGAGGATAACTCATAAGATGAGAAACACACTGAACATTTCGAGCTGTTCGCAGTGCAATCCTAGCAATTACCCAAATTACAAGGCAAGCACGCAGAGCTTGTCTGATTTAAATAATATCCATCTGAACAAAGAGAGCAGTATCCAAGATGATCACATCTGAAGCAGTTCTTCACTGAACATGATGCACAAATTAGATTATTCGAGTAGTAGTCCTGCAAGAATGTGTATCCATCCACACATTCATAGCATTAATAGCTACTATTGCCAAAGCAAGATTTACATGAAGGATGGCAACTAATGCAGGAAGAATTCGAGGAAGTTCTAAACTATCCTTAAGGGCAGTCACTTAGAGATAGACATTGAAGTTCTTCCCTTGAAAACTACAAGCCATCCTCGCATTGAAGACATAATTTTGTAGTTGAATCGCATGATGTACAGTGGGATATACCACATTCACTAGAGCAACTTCCTAAGACAAGGAAAATAGCACTCAGCAGGAGATAAGTGGAGGAAAAACTTGAAGTCATATTTTAAGTTTATGAGTTTTTATTTAGAACTTCCCAGCGAGAATTATTTATTTTTTCCTTTTAATTTCACGCTGAGAGTTAATTCCTCCTTGTTCTTCTATATGCCACAATCGATCAATGTTTGTGTCACCAATTTTTTACTCCTCTCACATGAAATAGGGCATCTAATCGAGATAGAGCTTTACTCTCCCCTCCTTAGGCAAAAATAAATAATATCATACAGAAATAAACGCATAATTAATTTACTCCGCTTTTTGCACATAAAAAAATCCAAAGACTATAAATTAGCATTGTAGTTCTAAGCAAGGAAAATGTGGAGTTTTCAAGTTAATAATCTAGATTTGATTTTTGTTAAAATTTCATTAATACCATACCTACCCAATCAACCCAGAGGAGCTTTAGATTTTGAAATCCAAGATCTTCCTTTTTCATTTCAATATCCCCAGATTAGATTTTTTATTTCTCATTTGAGGAGTTTTAGTGGCTCAATATTAATTATTAATCAGCTAGCTAATTTTGGATGTAAAAATGGAATTAAAACTGAATGAGGAGGAAATTAATCACTAATTAGATATCGATTTATCTTTATTATTAAATTAATCAATAATGACTGTAAAAGTAAGTTAATTTTATTAGATGTTATTATTCCTTCTTTTCTTTCTACTTTTCACCTTCATCAAGGCATGAAAAAATAAGAATAAAAAGTACTTTGTTTCATTCTATTGCCAGAAAATTTGTCTTTTGATAATCTTGGCAGGTTTTTCAACAAAAATAATAAAAAGAGATTCATTTTAGAAAAAATATGAAAATGAGAAGATATCTCGTAGGGTTTTTTAGATTTAAAATTATAATAATATTTATATTTACTTTGTATCCCTGCTCATAAATTAGAAGTCAAGTTAATTATGCTTTTTCGAGAGATCTTAAATAATTATTGTGCTAGGATAAACTAACCTTTTTGAGCTTAAAAATTGAGAAGCTCAAATAAAAAACATAAATATTATCGCTTTGAGAAAGCATATTCAAAATCTAAATGGATTATTTAAAAACCTTATGAATAGCTCACTTTTTCAATTGTATTCTTCACTAATTTTTAAGTGGAGTGTAAATTCAGTTTGTAAAGTTGAAATAAACAATATTGATGTCTTGTTATTATTTAATATTTGGAAGTAAATATCAATACTCTTGATAATTACTGCAGTGTCAAAACAAATGAGATTTTGATTAAAAATAAATAATTCAGACGTCATGAGGAGAGACAAATGCACACAATTAAGACGATCAACGATATGTAATCACAATCGAGATATTCACCCTCCCAAAAACTAATAATACTGAATTAAATTACAAATAAAGTATCAAATCAAAAAGGAAGAACAAAAAGACAAAGAATTCTATTGAAATGCAAAACGCAGGAGAATACGCGAAAACTAAGTAGGCATTTAGCCCTGAGAAACACATTGAATACCTGCGCAATCTTCATTAAGAAGGGCCGCAT
>Ga0302285_10001813_pt1 | contig 11914 bp, 8 predicted proteins | sample III_Fen_E2_2_FD_200455 | JGI IMG/M metagenome (GOLD analysis project Ga0302285, IMG submission 200455) | Peat permafrost microbial communities from Stordalen Mire near Abisko, Sweden - III_Fen_E2_2 | ecosystem: Environmental > Terrestrial > Soil > Wetlands > Permafrost | place: Sweden: Abisko...
CAACAAATGAATTAACTCACTCAAAATCCTTAAATAATAAACCTACAATACAAAAATCTTTATTTTTTTATTAAACTACAGTTCGACAATCCCTCCATATTCTTATCCCTCCATATTCTTATCCCTTTTAAATTCTGCTTATCCAATCACCTGTTGAAAGATGATGATAAACACTTTGGGAAAATCAAAAATATAATTTTCTTAATAATCTTATTTTGGCGAGAAAATGAGCCATGATCTTCTTTCTAGATGAAGTCTCTGATGGTGGATTATTATTGAATATTAGCTGAAAATACTATTGTGTGTTCGTTTATTAAATAATAATTCAAAAAATCAATCAATTTGAGGCATTATTTCAAAAACCATAGGAATAGGCAACTTTTTTAAATCAATAAACTTTTTTAGTTTATTTATTCTTATTTGATCTTCTGAGAAAAACATAAAAAGGATAATTTTTTTGAATACTTTCAAATCTATTTTTTATGATCTAATAGCTCTATTTTCTTATCTTTTTTTGAGATTATCGGATTTTTCCAATCCACTGCTCTTCAACAAATGAATAAATCAACTTAAACTCCATAAATAATAGATCGAAAAATACAAAAATCTTTATTTTAAAAAAAAACAAAGCTCCATAATCTAAGTTCAATTAACTTCTGCTCATTCAACCTCCTGTTTGAAAGATGATGATAAATGATTTGAGAAAATAAAAAATAAAATTTTCTTATTTATATTCTTATTTTTGTGTGAGCATGAGTCATTATTATGTTCCAAGACGAAGTGTATGATGGTTGATTAATATTACATATTTACTGAAAATATTAGTGCGTTTATTATCAATTAATTGAAGATATTCTTTAAAAAAACTCAGGAATTTGTAATTCTTTCAAACCAATTATTTTTTCTAATTTTATTGAATCTTATGTGATCTCCTTAAATAAAAATTGAAAGGAAGAATCAACAGGATAATTTCGGGAAATTTTTCTTGGGATAATCCAGCTTTATTTTCTTAACTTATTATTGAAATTATTCAAGCTTTATTCAAAGCAACGCTTGTAGTAACAGTTGCTTCTTAACATTTAGTCAAGAGCCTCTTCATGATTTTTAGACTTCATTAGAGTAGAGATTTTACTCAAAACTCAACAACACAACAAATAAATTTGTAGTATCTAAGCAGAAAATGATCAATAAAAAGAAGAGAAAAATAAATTTTACTAAGTGCAGCAAAGATATTCAATCGAATGGTGGATGAGCTGAAGCTTCAATTTGTTTTTGTAAAGCTCCTTCTAACTAGTTAGTGGAAAGTAAAGAATGTTGTTGGGAAAGATTCAAGGAATTGGAGAGATAAACACAAAATAAATAAAAAACTAATAAATATTACAGCAATTCTTGGAATATTCATCAAATCGATTTCAGTTAGTCTTAAAAAACACACAATAATATGTAATTGTCACACATTTTTTCATCAAACTCACTCACTGTTCTCATATCAGTAATTCTCATCATGTCACCGAAGTAAAACATAGAAAGGAAAAATCTTTTAGCTACTTTAGGCTCTATTTAGTTCGAATCATCCAGCTCTGCGATTGAGGAATAGTCAGGGAGACAAGCTACTCTCAGAAACTTTTAATCTAAATGGATTCTGACTTCAAAACTGTGCTTACCTGTAGCTTTAGTTCCTGATTGCATTGATTTATCATTACTTTTCTATTTTCTTCAGCTTTATTCCATTTTTCTTTTATGAATTCATCTAGATCCTTCTCAACACTTTCTTTCTCAGAAACTATCAATTACTTCAGCTTCTCCTCTTCCGCAATTCTCATGTATCCTTCTAATAATTCTTAATATACTCTCTCTTACTTTATCAATGCCTGTTTGGCTCTTTGTTGTGCTGCTCGTACTTCTTTCTCAAAATCTTCTCTCTGTTTCTTAAAATAAACCTCAATTTCTTCAAGCGATTATTGTGTCTTCTCATTCTAATAAACACCCTTAATTCTGTAATGTCTTCCGAAATCTAATACTTGTTCATTTGCTCAGTAAGGAAGGTGAAAATGAATAATTAAAGAAAGAAAACGCCCTCAATATCTTGAAGCTGATTCTAAGATTTTAGTAGATCTCATTTAGCAAATTGTTGTTGTATTCTCTCTTTCCACTTATTTTAAGGGATAAGGACTTAAGTTTTGTTTGTCTATCCTGCAAGAATAGAGATACCTATCCGATATCATAAATGTCAGCGGATCTAATTTCTAGTTTTAGATACGATACATTCATACTCACAATTCATTTTCTTTATTTCTCCATTGATCCTGTGATTGAGGATTCAAGCATTGATCCTTTTTGCTGTTCTAAGGAATTCTCTACCACTGAGATTCCACTGGAAATAAAACTAAAAATACTTCCAAAAACTCCATCCATAGTGTTTCCTAAATTCTGATTATTTAACAATTATTTCCAAGCCGATTTAGCATAGCATTATTGTCTAAAAGCTACATAGAAAAGTGAGTAGTTCTTTTCCAGATTAGTTATTAAAGCTCCACTTCATAGAAAATATTCTACACAGCTACATATTAATTTCTATTCATTTTTTTTTATTTCAACTTCGATATTAACTTCTTGGCTGCTTTCTTGATTGTCTCTTTTCGTTGTCCCTTCTTCTAAATAGTCTTGATATTTAATTCCTCACCTATTACAACATTAACTATTAACTGTGTGATTGTTATTCAAAAATATGATATGTTTAATTATTGTTTGATATTCTCTAGAAAGTTTTGGAGGCATTCTGTGTGAAATTTTTTAATTAAAATTATAATCATCGAGGAAGCAAAATAATACATAAAAAGAGAAAAGAAGCTTGGAAAAAATCCAAACTTCTATAAAAAACTCCGATAGTTGAGAGGCAGTCGCTTGAATAGAATCTGAAGATTTTGAATGAAAATAAAGACTAAACTAAAAGAAATTACCTTGAAATCAAAAAAAAAAGGATTTGTCAATTTTCTAAACAGGCATCATATTGATTAAGTGCGCATATTGAAAGAAAGAAACAACAAGATAACAAATTTAATCAAATATGAAAGATCTTGAACAAAATAAAACTGTAAAAAAACTAAAACTCCTGTTAGAAGGAAGTCGAAACAGTTGGAGACAAATCCTCCAAAACAAAGGCTTTATCTAAAAGAAAACCACACATCATAAAGCTGCTCATCCAACAGAAGCTTAAAAAACTTCTCTATCAAACGAAGGCCTGTTAAACATAACAGGGGCTTATCAAAAAGAAAGAGAACATCTCAAAGTGGAAAGAAATCCGAGTACCAAACCCCAAACCAGACATCCAAGGATACAAGAAACTTTGGGAAAGACTGTCTAACTTCACCTTTGCAAAACTCTTTGACTGAGAAACACGCTAGCGGTAAATGAAGAAAGAAGACTTCTTCAGAAATAGTTCTTTCATATCCCTTCTAGCATAAATATTCATTCAATTAAAATAGAAAATTTTACTTATTTTTTTTAATGAAAGTCAATTCAGAAATAACATTTTTACTGCACACTTTGTTGTCACCATAAAGCCCCAAAATAGCTTGAAAGAATACTAGAAAAAAAAGGTAGATGTTTTGTTAATAAAGGTCCTACAATTCCTTATCAAGTTTCATGATCATCTCAGCGTAATGTCTAGCGTTACAAATAATAACTAGCAACTTGTTGAATTAGTAGTTTTAATAAGTAGGAACTAGCACTGTGATTTATTAATATTCTTGTAGACATCTAACTTGGAATATTAATTCCATGGGTGACTATTAAGAATTAGAACAAAATGAAGATAGTAAATTGAATTTGAAATGTATGTTAAACAAATTCAAATGCCATCTATTTTGGCAATATGAAGATAAACACAATCTTTGAAAAAACATGAGCTCTCTAAAACATTAGCATTTAAGTAGTTAAATAATCATTTATCTTTTTTAATTTAATAATTCCTAATCAATTATGAGTCATAAAATATTATTTCATTGGACTGCTTTTATTTGGATGAAATAATTCATAAAAAATAGAACTTGCTTGCTTACTGTTCATGATATAAAATAAAGATATTGTAATTTTAAGCTGGAAGAAGAAGATCATAAAAGTTACAGGAAAAATCATCAGATTATTCAAAGTTAAAGTTCAAGCTTTATTCAAACTTGCAGTAACAATGGCTAAAAACACCCATGAATGAATATGCAATTCTATCACATCTTTTCATCAAACTTACTAACTGTTCTCATATCAGTAATTCTCATCATGTCGCCTTAATTTCTCATAGAAAGGAAAAATCTATAAGATACTTTTGGATCTATGTTGTTTGGGTAATCCAGCTCTGCGATTGAGGAATAATCAGGAGACAAGCAACTCTCAGAAACTTTTGATTTAAATGAATTCTGACTTCGAAACTGTGCTTCCCTGTAGCTTTAGCACCTGATTGCATTGGACTACCCTTTATGTACTTAGTAATACCGAAATCATTAATATAATCCCAGTAACACATGCTTTAGCCGTACGCATAATTATCATCTTTTCTTTCGTCTTCAACAAGGCCAAAGAAGAAATTATTATATTTATTTTCTGATTTCTATTCTAGTTCAATGTGTAAAATGTATTTCTGGAAAGGATTGATAATAGGGTCAATAAATACTTAATCTATCGAACGAGTATCATTTCCTTATTTTTTGACTTAATAAATCGAATCTTCTTTGGTTATTTCCATTTACTGAGAAGTGTCAATAGTTGATTTGATCAACATAATTTGCGATAATAATTAGATTGATTGTTGAAAGAAGTTGGTGTTTTAAAGACTATAAATTATTTCTTAGGCAATTTTATTGGGTTCATCAAACGAGAAATACTATTCAGTCTCATACTAGTTGATAAGATTTATCATTACCTTTCTATTTTCTTCAGCTTTGTTCCACTTTTCTTTTATGAAGTCATCTAGATCCTTCTCAGCACTTTATTTCTCAGAAACTTTCAACTACTTCAGCTTCTCTACTTCTGCGATTCTTAAATATCCTTCTAATAATTCATGACATGCTTTCTCTTACTTTATCAAGGACTGTTTGGATCTTTGTTCTGCTGCTTTTACTTCTTTCTCAAAATCATCTCTCAGTTTCTTAAAATAAACTTCAATTTCATCTAGCTGTTGTTGTAAGCTAGTATTCTTTAGTTTGTTAGATAGTTCCTGATCTTTCAGTGGAGGATAAGCTTACAAGATCTCATTTTCATTGACCGCTAAAACATAGCTCATTGATATCAGATGAGAGAATGGAATTTAATGCTGTTATGCACAATTAAAGCACACAACTCTCTCTTTTGCATCTCCATTCAGACAAATTAGTTCGCATGGAACATTGGGGTGTTCTCTACACACCCATTTCCGTACTTCCTTCTTAATCACCTTGTAAGCGTCCATTTTCTTATTATCTTTTCTCTTTTCTCTTTTTTTGAAATTATCAGAAATATTCCAAATAGTTCTTCTAATCATCAAATCAAAAAATAAGCTAATAACCGCATAAATTGAAGATTTAATCAGAAATTAATTTCAATTTTAATAAACTAAGCTCTCATCTCCTTACTCATTGTCTTATTGACTTCTGTTCAGCTAATCACTTTTCAAAGCTGTAAAAAAACTTAATTTTTTGAAATATTCTAGTTTTTATGTGAAAATAAATCATTTTATTATTTTCATACATACATCCAGACTTATTACAGCTCCTATTCATTGAGAGATTAAGTTTGTTTGTCAATCAAATGTAATTGCTATTTCAATATATTTGTTGACTAATAATAATAAAAAGTAGATTACTAAATCAATTATTCTAGGTAAAAGGCTAAACCAAAAAATAAGTGAAAAAAATATGATAGCAATCCATAAAAGATTCATTAAATCTGAATTCAAATATTATTAAAAAACACTCATGAAAATGTAATTCTATCACATCATCTCATCAAACTTACTAACTGTTCTCATATTAGTAATTCTCATCATGTCCCCAAGTTCGTACATAGAAAGGAAAAATCGATAGGCTATTTTAGGGTCTATTCTGTTCGGGTCATCAAGCTCTACTATTGAGGAATAGTCAGGGAGGGAAGCGACTCTTAGAAACTTTTGATTTAAATCTATTCTGACTTCGAAACTGTGCTTACTTGTCACTTTAGTTCCTGATTGCATTGGATTACCCTTAATGATCTTAGTTATGCCGTAGCTACTAGAATGATCCCAGTAACACATGTTTTAGCCATTCGCTTAACAATTATCTTTTCCTTCGTCTTTCACAAGGCCAAAGAAGAAAAAATTATTTCTATTTCCTGGTTTCATTTCTAGTTCGATGTGCAAAATGTACTTCTTCAAAGGATCAATAATAGGATCTATAAATACTTAATCCCAGCTATTATTAGTTCCTTATCTTTTGACTTAATAAATCGAATTATCATCTTTGGTTATTTCTATCTACTGAGAATTATTAATAGTGGATTTTAACAAAGTAACTTGTGATTATTAGGTTTATTGTTGAAAGAAGTTGATATGTTTAAGACTTTTATTTATTTCTTAGGCGATTCTATTGGACATATCAGAAGAGAAACATTATTCAGCCTCGCACTAGTTTATGAGATTTGTCATTACCTTTCTGTTTTCTTCAGCTTTGTTCCATTTTTCTTTTATGAAGCTATCAAGATCCTTTTAAGCACTTTCTTTCTCAGAAACTATCAACTCCTTCAGCTTCTCTAGTTCCGCAATTCTCATGTATCCTTCTAATAATTATTAACGTCCCCTTTCTTACTTTATCAAGGACTCTTTGGCTCTATGTTGCGCTGCTTGTATTTCTTTCTCAAAATCTTCTCTCAGTTTCTTAAAAAAAACCTCAATTTCTTCTAGATTTTATTGTAAGTTAGCATCCCTTAGCCTACCAGATAGCTCCTGATCTTTCAGTGGAGGATAAGCCTCCAAGATATCGTGCTTATTAGCTGCTAAAACACAACTCATTGATACCAAATTTGAGAATGGAATTGACTATTTCTACACACAATTAAAGCACACAACTCTATCTTTGGAATTTCCGTCTAGACAAATTAGTTCGCATGGGAATTTCGGATGTTCTCTACATCTCCATTTTAGTTCTTACTTTTAAATTGACTTATTGGCATCCATTTTCCTAAAAATTTATTCTTTCTTAATAATATTAGATTTATTCCAAATGTGTGAAATGTGTGCTCTTCTCTATTCAGATAAATCAACATAAACCCAAATAACTAAAGATTAGAAATTTTCTTTTTTATTCCAACTAAACCATTCATACAATCAATCAATTTGAGTCATTCTTTCAAAACACGCAATAATACGCAACTCTTTCAAATCAATTAGCTTTTCTAGTTTTATTGATTGGTATCTGATCTCCAAAGAAAAACATAGAAAGGAGAATTGATATGATATTTTCGGATCTTTTAGCTCAATTTTCTTATCTTTTTCTTGAGATTATCTATTTTATTCCAATCCACTGCTCTTCAACAAATGAGATAATCAAAAACTCCATAAATAAAAGACCTAAAACACAAAAAGTTTTATTTTTTTATTAAACTAAGTTAAAAAATACATCCATACTTTTATTCCAATAAATTCCTGTTCATCCAACCACCTGTCGATTGATACTGTTAACCACTTTGGAAAATCAAAGATTTAATTTTCTTAATATTCTTATTTTTATGTGAATAGGAGTAATTATTTTAGAACCATATGATATCTCTGATGGTTGATTACTATTGTATATTACATGAATATGTAACTTAACTTTTGAAGAAGAATTACTTATGATTGACAGCATCACCAGATCGATGAGGGTGTTGCTTTCATTCTAATAGTAAAAAGAGATTGGATATTTGCTAAACTATTTAATGAGAAATGAACGTTAAAGATTCATTTCTGCTGAAGATAGTAAATAAAATGCTAGTTTATCTGTTGGAAGAGTGTTGATTAATACTATTGAATAAACAAAATAGCAATCTCAGTTTGCTCATAGAAAATAATATTTTTTCTTTATATGTTTTAGTGTTATTATCCTAAATCCGAACATAAAAGGATTTGTTTACAATTTATTATAAATAACTCCCTGATGGTTTTTTATATTATTTTGTTACTAAAATCTGGAAGGAGAAAGAGGAAATAAAATTTAGAGCAAAAATGTACAGTTCCTTGAAAATTTCTCTTCATTCTTTTTAGCAACGCTGTTGTAGTCAACCAAAATATTATCAGGCAGCATTCACTTTAGTAGAGTCTCAAGAACAATTGGGATAAGAAGAGAAAGATCTGAAAAAAAATTTAGGTTTATAAAGAATCAACAGTAAACTCAATTCAAAATGAAGAACTATTACAAATACCAGCTTGTGTAATAACTAGATTTGCAATACAATAGTTAAAAATGATAAAACTAAAAAAAATAAAGAAATTTTAGCAAATAAATTGAGAAAATAAGTCATTTTCTAAAACATTTTGCTGTTTCATTGAAAAAAACCGAGAGCATTGAGAAAAATGTCATGTAATTATGGGGTTAATAATTGAATAAATTCAAAAAATAATAAAATATGACAGCTATTCTTAGAAGATTCACCAAATTGATTTCAGTTATTCTTACAAAAAATACAGAAATAATTAATTCGTTCACATCTTTTTATCAAACTCACTAACTGTTCTAATATTAGTAATTCTCATCATATCACCTAAGGAATACATAGAGAGGAAGAATCTGTAAGTTACTTTCGGGTCTATTCTGTTAGGGATATCCAGCTCTGCGATTGAGGAATAGTCAGGGAGACAAGCGACTCTCAGAAACTTTTGATCTAAATAGATTCTGACTTCGAAACTGTGCTTCCCAGTTGCTTTAGATCCTGATTGCATTGGACTCCCCTTAATATACTTAGTAATACCGAATTAATTATCGCTATCATAATATGACATGTATTAGCAGTGCCCATATCTATTATCTTTTCCTTCGTCTTTCACAAGTCCGAAGAAGAAATTGTTACCACTATGTTTGTTTTTCTATTCTAATTCGATGTGTAAAATGTACTTCTGTAAAGGGTTGATAATTGGATCGATAAATACTTAATCCCAACTATGTTAAGTTCCTTATTTTTTGATTTAATAAATCAAATTATCAACTTTGGTTATTTCCATCTGCTGAGAAGTATTATAAGTGGATTTTATCAACTTAACTTGTGATAATAATTAGATTGATTCTTGAAAGAAATTGATGCTTTTAATACTTTAAATTATTTTTTAAGCAATTTTATTGGGTTTATCATATGAGAAACACTATTCAGTTTCCTACTAGTTGATAAGATCTGCGATTACCTTTCTGTTTTCTTCAGCTTTGTTCCATTTTTCTTTTATGAAATGGTCTAGATCCTTCTCAGCACTTTCTTTCTCAGAAACTATCAGATCCTTCAGCTTCTCAACTTCTGCAATTCTCATGCATCCTTCTAATAATTCATAACGTATCCTCTCTTACTTTATCAAGGACTGTTTGGCTCTTTATTCTGCTGCTTTTACTTCTTTCTCAAAATCATCTCTTAGTTTCTTAAAATAAGCCTCAATTTCTTCAAGCTATTATAGTAAGCTAGTATTCCTTAGTTTGCCAGATAACTTCTAATCTTTCAATGAGGGATAAGCTTCCAAGATATCTTGTTCATTAGCTGCTAAAGCATAACTCATTGATATCAGATTTGAGACTGGAATTTATTGCTTTTATGTGCAATTGAAACACACAACTCTATCTTTGGCATCTCTGTCGAAGCAAATAAAATCGCAAGGGGCATTGGGATGTTCTCTACATCTCCATCTCAGTCCTTTTTTTGTAGTCGATTTGTAGACTTCCATTTTTTAATTTTTTTTCTTTCTTTCTTCTTGAAATTATTTTATTTATTTAAGTGATTATCAACAAACTAACATATTATCTAAAACCCCACATTACTTTTAAACTTACTAAATTCACTCATTTTGTCTTACCCTAAAATATATTATCTTATGCCAGTTAAAAGCTGATGACAGCACACTATTAATTTTTTGCTCGTATGTGTTCGGATTTCAACTGTTTTATTATTTAATTTTGATCTCTATCAATTTCCAAAGATCTCTTCTAGAATACAAGATCTAGTATATCAAAAGAAAATACTAATGACAAAAATAACTTAAAGCTATTCTCTCGGTTTTTTTTGAAAGGTAGATCTGCTTGTGAAAATGAAAGAATAAAAATAAATTGATTAAGCCTACTTTCTTCTTCAGTTACCTCTTGATCTTCAAATTTTCTACAACGAGTGTAGCCGTTCTGTATTTTAACCATTCTTGTGAGTCCTGCTACAGATTACTGACTCTATTAGCTCCAAGTGTGTTCCCTATTGTAAGTTGTAGCACTTTTTTCGGAATATCAAGCTATTAATATTTTTTTATTCTGAAAGTTCTTAAAAATCATTGAAAATTTTAACTGATAATAAATAATTGACTAAAACAGAAATAAATTCAACATGGAAACTCTTCTGTTAAATCTGTAAGGCAAAACAAAAAATAAGCTTTCTTAAGTTAGTTCCTCACTCTTTCTTGAAGAGTAATAGAATTACTACACTACCAGAGCTAACACTATTTATCACACAAAAGAATTCTGAGTATTAGTAAAATTAAAGCAGTTTAAGTGCAAAAAATCATTATTTCTTCAAGAAATAAGTTTTATTAAGGCCTCAAATAATAAGATCAAGGCTTAAAATAATCAACTTACAGATATTATATGAAGGTTAATATTTAAGTTCCTTCTAGATAGTTCAATATAAAGTGGAAGCTGTTTACAGTTTATTTTTTGTAAAAAGTAGATGATTAAAACCAATTATTCTATTGAAACCTGGAAAGGTTAAACCAAGTGAACAAATGAAAAATATCAATGAAATTCGTAAAAGATTCATCTAATAGGATTTTAAATTCTTTTTAAAAAAAACACAGGAATATTGTAATTCTATCACATTTTTTCATCAAACTCACTTACTGTTCTCATATCAGTAATTCTCATCATGTCACCGAAGTAAAACATAGAAAGAAAAAATCGATAGTCTACTTTCGGGTCTATTTTGTTTGGATCATCCAACTCTGCGATTGAGGAATAGCCAGGGAGAGAAGCGACTCTCAGAAACTTTTGATTCAAATAGATTCTCACTTCAAAGCAGCGCTTAGATGAAACGAAAAATCCTGATTCCATTGGACTACCCTTAATGCGTTTAGTAATACCGTAGCCAATAGAGTAATCATAGTAGCACATCCTTTAACTGAAGGCTTCCCTGTTATCTTTTCCTTCTTCTTTCACAAGGCCAAAGAAGAAATTATTACCACTATTTCCTTATTTCTATTCTAATTCGATGTGTAAAATGTACTTCTGTAAAGGGTTGATAATTGGATCAATAAATACTTAATCCCAACCATTTTAAGTTCCTTTTTTGATTTAATAAATCGATTTATTAATTTTGGTTATTTCCATCTACTGAGAAGTATTAAAAGTGGATTTTATCATAGTTATTTGTGGTTCTAAAATTGGTTGTTGAAAAAAATTGATGTTTTTAAGACTTTTTATTATTTCTTAGGTAATTTTATTGGCTTCATCAGACGAGAATTAGGATACTTTCTCATACTAGTTGATCAGATCCTCCATTACCTTTCTGTTTTCTTCAGCTTTCTTCCACTTTTCTTTAACAAAGTCATCTAGATCCTTTTCAGCATTTTCTTTCTCAGAAACTATCAGATCCTTAAGCCTCTCTACTTCTGCAATTCTCGTGTATTCTTCTAATAATTCTTAACATGCTTTCTCTTACTTTATCAATGCCTGTTTGGCTCTTTGTTCTGCTGCTTTTACTTCTT